>QWBZ01000093.1_pt1 | contig 34363 bp, 51 predicted proteins | sample 1972441 | NCBI WGS metagenome assembly QWBZ01 (sample SAMN09866721, study PRJNA288562) | Human oral metagenome isolate term6_saliva, whole genome shotgun sequencing... | isolation source: mouth | host: Homo sapiens | place: USA: California
CACCCAGCGCTCGTACGACACCCAGCAGGGTGAACGTCGCACGGTCGTTGAGCTGCAGGTCGACGAGGTCGGCCCCTCCCTGCGCCGCGCACGCGCGCAAGTCACCCGCAACCAGGCACAGCCCGCGAGCGCGGGCGGCTTCGGCTCGGGTGCTGCGTCGGGTGCTGCGTCGGGTGCTGGTGGGGGCGGGTGGGCGCCGTCGGCGTCGCTTGATGCGGGTCAGCATGATCCGTGGGGTGAGCCTGCTACCCAGTCTGAGCCGCCGTTCTGATGGAGCGACACTGCCCGGACTGCGGCGAGGTTCTCGCTGCAGGGCACGCGCGCTGCAGGCCGTGTTTTAGGCGGTTTGAGGCTGAGTATCAGCGGAAAACCGAGCGCGACTGGATGCGCAGAAACTTCCCGGAGTTCCGGCCCCGGGACTTGTTCCCGGAGGACTACTGGGAACAGTCGGAGATCAAGAAAGCAAACGTGAAGGGGGCGAGTAATGGCCTGGGTCCGAGTCGGTGATGAAGCGCTGAGCCACCCGAAGCTCATGGGTTTGTATGACGTGGAGGGTGCAGAGGACATCTCGATCATCGAGATGTTCGGTTTCCTTATGGCGCTGGCAACCTACTCGGCCAAGCATCTGACAGATGGGATTATTGAGAGAGGGGCGGCGTTCCGCGACGGCGATCGTTCGCGGAGTGCGCACCTGATTGACGTCGCGGTGGGCGCGGGCCTGCTCACGTGGGTTGAGGTGGAGGGCAAGCGGAAGCTGCGCCTGTTCACGGACGAGGAGTTTATTCACGTCCAGCCGCGCGAGGAGGTTATGCGTCGCCGTGCGAGGTCGCGGGAGAACCGCGACCCGAACAAGAAAGCTGCGGTGATCTTCCGCGACGGCGATCAGTGCCGTTACTGTGGGAAGATTGTGCGGTGGACCGGGCCGGCCGGGTACAACTTCGGCACGCTCGACCATGTTGACCCGGACTCGCTGGGGGACGCCCCGGTCGAGGGTCTCGTGGTCGCCTGTCACGAGTGCAACTCTTCGCGCGGGCACGCGCGGGAGGCATTCGACGCGGCCTCGCCGCTGCGTCCTATCCCGTCCACGCCCTATTACGGAGTGTGGTCGGCCGAGTTCCTCACCAGGTATGGATACGACGCTGCGCCGTCCGTGGATCCGGGTACGCCCGTTGACCCCGCCTCAGAGATGCCCAAGAGGGGCGTTCTCCCGGGCCGAGGGTCCGGAGTGTCCGTTGACCCCGGGCGCGGCTCCAGCGGCCCCGCAGAGGCCGCTGTGCGTGACCCCGGCGCGTCCGAGCGACGCGCGTCCGAGGGTCCGCGTATTCGACATAGTTCGGACTCAAGTCCGGACCATAGTTCGACGTCGAAGGGTATCAAGCCGAATACTCTCGGGTCGGGTAGGGACGGGACGGGCCGGGAAGGCAAGGGACGGGCAGGCACGGGCCAGGCCGGGAAGGGACAGGCCGGGCACCCGCGCACACCTCAGCAGCAACAAGCAAGCAAGCGGAACCGTAGAAGGAGAAGAAGATGAGCGATGAGCAGATGGTCTTTGACAAGCTAGAGGATGCAGTAGCAGCTCTGGTGAGCGAGAGGGAGCCGGGAAGACTCGTTGGTGCATGGGAGATCATGATCGAAACAATCGACCCGATGTGCCCGGACATCACAGCCTGGATGACCGAAGGCAACGGCTCGATGCTGGCGCAGCGCGGCCTCATTGAAGTATGTCGCGACCAGTACAGGAAAGGCATCGAGGACACGACAGATGAGTGAGACGATGAACGACCGGACATGTCCTGTAACTGGTGAGCCGCTACTCGATGGAGAGTTCCTCTCTCGCGGCGGCGCTGCCCGCGTCCGTGTCGCGACCGCGTCGATGCCCAGGCTCATGAGCGATCTCGCCTATGCCGCGTCGCACGGCGTGCGTACGGGTGAGCAGGTCGGCGGCGCGGGTGTCCCGTCGTCGCGGGCTCCTCTCAACCTGGCGCTCATGATCGAGGTTGACGAGATGTGCGACTCGATCCTCACCTGGGCGACACTGCTCCTCTCGCACGTGATGGGGCCGTCCTACTGGGTGAAGCAGGGGAACTGGTGGGGCGTGGCTGACGTGTTCAAGACTCATGAGGATAAGCTGCGGCGTTGGCCCGAGGCGGCGCAGTGCGCGGATGAGGTCTTGTACTCGGTGTCGCGCCTGGAACGCCTCGCGTCCCCTGGTCGGCAGCGCCTGGTGTTCGTCGGCGAGTGCAGTGCCTGCGGGGAGGACCTGTTGGTCCGCGACCCCGATGAGGAGACGACGACATGCCGGGCGTGCGGCGCGGTCGAGCAGATCGCCGACGCCTGGGATCGACTCGTCAAGAAGGCGCGGGAATCTCTGCTGCCTCGCACTCGCGCGACTCGCGTCGCTGAGATCCTGGCAGGCGTGCAGGTCAAGGACTCGACGGTGCGCAAATGGCAGCAGCGAGGGAGGGTGGCCCCTGCATCGAGGGAGGGGGGCATCCGTCTGTACAGGGTGGGGGACATTGAATCTCTCGCTCTCCAGCACTTGACCCGCTCGTAGCGCGTGTCGCTTGCGCGCGAAGGCGTCACGGTGTATTTTGCTAACGTGGCCCCGCGCGTAAGCGATGGGGCTTCTGCCTTATACGGCATCCGCGCACATGTGCTGACCCCCGCTCCTATCGGCCCCGGTGGAGCGGGGGTCAGTGCATACCTGGGAGGTGGTCGGACGTGGCGACCTCACGCACAGGCACTGCGCAGTACAAGCACTGGCGCAAGCGAGTGCTGGTCGCCGCTCGTGATGCAGGCATCGCGCAGTGTCCACACTGCGGCGTTCGCCTGGACTACACGCGCGGCCTGCAGCCGAACAGCGCCGAGCCAGATCACATCCTGCCGGTCCGTTGGGGAGGAAAGAATACGCTCGAAAATGGTCGAGTCCTTTGCCGCAGGTGCAATCAGTCTCGCGGAGATGGGACGCGCCCGAAGGTCAAGCCTCGCAGAGCGGCCTCCGTCGACGTAGACTGGTGACAGATTCAGTCGGCGGGCACGGGGGTTTACCCCTCCCCCCGACTACCACTAGCCCCCGGTACGCTTAGCGCCATACCCCCCCGTTTTTTCCGGGGGTTTCGCGCAAAAACGGTGGCTGGGGGTTTTCGTTTAGCGGTGGCTGGCCTGGCGTGTTTATGGGGCATCTGGGATAGACGGTAGGCATTTTCGGCGGTTTCGCCCGAGAGCAGGGGGTTGGAATTGGCTGAGAAGAAGGCGAAGACGGCGAGCGCTCGCGGGCGTAAGACTTCGGTGAAGAAGGCCGCGGCGAAGAAGGAGCCGGAGGTTCCGGCCTTTGATGCTCGCGCTCAGCGCACGAAGTTGCTGGACGCGACGTTGCAGTCGATTGAGCATGCCGAGTTTGATAAGCGGGCGCCGTTGATTCGTGAGGCGCGGGCGTTGATTTCTGAGCTGGCCGGCCCGGTTGTCGTGGTTGAGTCGAAGGAGGAGGGTGACAACGTTGTCAACTTCCAGGACCAGCTCGCACGGCGACGGTCAAACGCCTCGGGTGCGGGTCGCCGCTAAGCGGCGCGCAAAGACGTTCGGTGACATCGCAGGAGAGTTCGCAGCGAACTTTGGTCTGACCCCGGACCCATGGCAGAACCTTGTTCTCGAGGATTGGTTGGCCGCGTCCGCAAAGGACGAGTGGAAGCACATGACCTGCGGCCTGTCCGTTCCTCGTCAGAACGGAAAGAACGCGCTCCTGGAGATCCGGGAGCTTTTCGGCATGGTGCTCCTCGGAGAGAAGATTCTCCACTCCGCACACGAGGTCAAGACAGCGCAGGCGCATTACCGGCGCTTCAAGCAATTCTTCGGGAAGAAAGCGAACGACGAGTCGGCGGACTTCCCTGAGCTGAACAGGCTCGTGACAAATGTCCGTAACGTCAACGGGCAGGAGTCGATAACACTCGAAAACGGCGCAGAGCTGCGAGTCATCGCCCGATCGAAATCATCAGGACGAGGCTTCACAGCCGATGTGATCGTGTTTGACGAGGCGCAGGAGTTGACTGAGGACGCTATCGAGGCCATGCTCTCGACGGGCTCGGCGGGCGACCTCGGTAACTCGCAGATCCTCTACACGGGCACGCCGCCCGGGCCGAACGCATCGGGTGCCGTGTTCACGCGCCAGCGCGCGCAGGGCCTCTCGGAGCACCCCGGGCCGATGTGCTGGCATGAATGGTCAGTGGACCCGGACGGGCCTGTCAACCTCGACGATAAGGGCGTGTGGGTAGAGACGAATCCCGCGATCACGGCGGGACGTATGAAGATCGCTTTCGTCGAGAACGAGCGGCGTACGCTCAGCGACGAGGGCTTCAAGCGTGAGCGCCTCGGGATGTGGCCGGCGAACGCTGGGGCGTCGCGCGCGATCGACCCCGCGACGTGGGATGCGACGGTCGCGGAAGCCCCGGAGGACGGTATCCGCTCGTTCGGCGTGTCGTTCAGTGCCGACGGTAAGCGAATGGCGCTCGCGGGCGCGATGAAGGAAGGCAAGGGGGCGTCCGCTCGCTTCCACGTGAACGCGATCGATACATATACGGGGTCGACCGCTGCGGGCGTGTCGGCGCTCGCGGAATGGCTTGCTGAGCGCGTCGACAGGACGGCGCAGATCAATCTTCTTGGCGGCGCTGGCGCAGCTGCTTTGTCGGATGCGCTGGACATGCGGGGAGTGCCGAAGCGGCTCGTCCACGTCATGACGACGGGTGAGTATTTCGAGGCCTGCGGCCTGCTCTTTGAGGGCCTGCGAGCTGGCCAGGTCACGCACCCGGCAGGAGCGCCGGAGGACGCGCTCAACGCATCAGTGGCTGTCGTGGACCGACAGATCCGGCGCCGGGACGGCGCGTACGGGTGGACGTCCTCGACCCCAGACGGGGACGAGACACCGCTAGAGGCGGTATCGGCGGCGTTGCACGCGGCAAAGACCACGCGGCGCAGGCCGAAAGGGAAAACTGGGAGGAGGGCGATCGTCCTATGAGTCTGATGAGGATCACGGCGCTGCCGGGGCTGAGCGACTCTGAGAAGAGCCAGCTGCGCCTCATGCAGGACCGGATCACGGCGAAGCAGTCGAAGAACGCGCTGCTCGACGTGTACTACGAGGGACATCGCGCTTTCCAAGATCTCGGCATTTCGATACCGCCGCAGATGCAGCGCACGCGCGCCGCTCTCGGCTGGCCGCAGAAAGCCGTGCAGGCTCTCGCTAGGAAGCATGTTTTCGAGGGTTATACAGTCGGCGGGCTGACCGACACCTACGATCTGGGCGGGCTGCTGGCCCGCAACGAATTCGAGACGGAGCTCGCGCAGGCGATCACGAGCGCCTACAAGCACTCGGTGGCTTTCCTGACTGTCGCCGCTGGTGACGTGACGCGCGGAGAGCCGCCCGTCATGATCCAGGCTCGCGATGCGAAGTGGACAACGGCCCTGTGGGATCAGCGCACGCGCACGCTGGAGGCCGCGCTCGCTCTGGAAGCATCGACCGCTGAGGGCACGGAGCAGTACGAGAACACGATCACGGGCGCGACGATGTACACGCGCAAGTTCATCATTCATTTCTCCCGCCAGCCCGGATCTGCGGCCTGGCACGCGGAACGGATGGAGAATCCGACGGGGCGTGTCCTCGTCGAACCTCTGGTGTATGACCCGCAGCTCGGACGACCGTTCGGGCGCTCGCGGATTACGACGGAGGTCCGTTATCTGACGGACGCTGCGGTGCGAACGCTGATGCGTGCCGAGACGGGCGCGGAGTTCTTCTCGAGCCCGCAGCGATACGTCCTCGGTGCGTCCGAGGACGCGTTCACGGGCATGGAGAGGTGGTCGGCGATCACGGGTCGCCTGCTAGCGCTCACGGTCAACGAGGAAGGCTCAACGCCTTCGGTTGGCCAGTTCACGCAGTTGTCGATGGAACCGCATCTGGCGATGTATCGCCAGCTCGCGCAGAATTTCTGCGCTGCGACGAGCCTGCCGATGAGCACGGTCGGCATTTTCGGGGATAACCCGGCATCGGCTGAGGCCATGCAGGCCGCTGAGTACCAGCTGTCTGACGAGGCAGATTACCAGTGGCGGATCTTTACGCCCGCGCTGCGTCGTCTCCTCCAGGACGTCCTGATGATCCGCGACAGGCTCACGGCACCGCCAGAGGAGTCCTGGGGTATGGCGATCAACTACACGCCAACCCGGTACGTGAGTCCGCAGGCCAGTGCGGACGTGATCTCGAAGATTGCCTCTGCGCTGCCCGACGTAGCTACGACGACAGTCGGACTGCGTCGCGCAGGTTTTACGCAGGCAGAGATCGAGCAGGTCCGAGCAGAAAACGCGCCAGGCAAGGCGGCATCGCTCCTCGAACGTCTCGCAGGCCCCGCAGGCCTCGACGCGAAGTAACGGAGAGGGGGGCGAACCGCGTGTCAAGAGCTAGGAAAGAGATCACGCGGTTCGTCAAAGCCCAGAAGCAGTGCGCGCGACTCGCGAAACGCGATCTCGAACGCTTCTGGAAAGAGCTCGACACGACCGACGTCGTCGCATGCCGCGAAGCGCTGGAGGACTTCCTCCCCCAGCTCGTGCAGGCATACGGCAGCGTCGGCGGGCAGCTCGCCGTCGAGTGGTACGACCGTCTGCGACGAGATGCCGGCGCTCGCGGCGACTATACGCCCAAGCCCGCGCCATTGCCGCCTATCGAGGCGGTGCATGCCCGGATCCGCAGCGCGCTGAACCCGCTGGCGCGCGCCGGGGACGCTGAGGCCTCGCTGGAGGCGCTGTCTGAATCGACGGAGAGCTGGGTGAAAAACTCGGCTCGGCAGACGGTCTCAGACGCCGCGGCGAAGGATCCCGCGAGGGTGCGTTTCGCCCGCGTCCCGACAGGAGCGGTCACCTGCTCGTTCTGCATGATGCTCGCCTCGCGCGGCTGGATCTACGCCTCGGAAAAGTCCGCTGGCGCGTTCGACAGATACCACGCGCACTGCGACTGCCAGGTCGTCCCCTCATGGGCCAGCAAACCCGCAAGCATCGCGGGCTATGACCCGGAGGCGATCAAGAAGCGGTACGACGCTGGCGAGTTCGAGGAGGACACGCGCAAGCGATCCGGCGGGCGCAAAAAGCCGGCAGGAGAAGCATCTGACGGCAACTGAGTTTCCCCTACGCGAGGGGCAAATCGCGGAGCCATGAGCGCCGACGGGCGCCGCACAAGTACGGACAAACAGGAGACACCATGCACACCACCGACACCAACGCCGACACCACCGAAGCGACCTCAACGGAGGCGACCGACACCCAGGCCCAGGCGCCGAGCGCTGACCGTCACGCCTTCAAGCCTATTACGACGCAGGAAGATCTGGACAAGGTCATCGGCGCGCGCCTGGCACGCGAGCGCGACAAGTACGCCGATTACGACGACCTCAAGGCCGCAGCGAGCAAGCTCGCCGACGCCGAGGCGCGTCTCGCTCAGATCGACGCACAGGCCGCGCTCGACAAGATCCGCAACGACGTCGCACAGGAAGCCGGAGTCCCCGCCGACCTGCTGCGCGGCTCGACCAAGGACGAACTGGCCGCACACGCCGCCGCGCTCGCGGAGGCGTTGCAGGCGCGGCCTTCGGTGCCTGTGATTCCGACGCAGGGGGCGACCCCGGGTGTCTCCGAAGCTGATTCGGCTCGTCGCGCTTTCGCGCAGAAGCTGTTCGGCTCGAAATAATCTCTCATTTCTCGGAAGGAGCCAACTGTGGCTATTTTCACCACCACCGACACGTCCGTGCTGATGCCTCGCGAGATCGCGGACGGCATGGTTAAGAAGACACAAACTCTGTCTACCGTCGCTCTGCTTTCTCAGCAGAAGCCGATGCGCTTCGGCAAGCAGGATATTGTTATTTTCGACAACCTGCCGAAGGCGGAGTTCGTCGAAGAGGGCGCAGACAAGGCCTCGACCACGGGCTCGTTCTCGTCCGTGTCTGCCGCGCCACATAAAGCGCAGGTCACCATGCGCTTTAACCAAGAGGTCATGTGGGCCGACGAGGATTACCAGCTCGGTGTCCTCGACGAGGTCGCACAGGCCGGCGCTGAGGCTCTGTCTCGCGCCCTCGACCTGGGCCTCTACCACGCGATCAACCCGTTGACGGGCACGAAGATTGCGTCATGGACGAACTACGCTGCGGCGACGACGAAGGTCGTCGAGATGAAGGGCAAGAACGTTGAAGCAGACGTCGCACTTCGCGCGGCTGTCGGCCAGGTTGTGAACGGCCAGAACCCGGCGGCGGTCACGGGCGCTGCGTTCGACCCGAAGTTCACCTGGGCGCTGTCTGAGCTGCGCCGCAAGGACGGCGCAGGCGACACCTCTGACCAGCGTTACCCGCAGCTGGGCTTCGGCACGTCCATCAGCGAGTTCAACAGTCTCCCGGTTGCGCAGGGAAACACGGTCTCGGCGACCCCCGAGGCGACCGACACCAAGGTCCGCGCGATCGTCGGAGACTTCACGAGCGGCGTTCGCTGGGGTATCCAGCGCGAGCTGCCCATCGAGCTTATCCAGTACGGTGACCCCGATGGGCAAGGGGACCTCAAGCGCAAGAACCAAGTGGCTTTGCGCCTTGAGACCGTTTACGCATGGTACGTGTTCATCGACCGCTTCGCGCTCGTCAAGGAAGCGTCGGCCTGATATGGAACCGTGGGCGACCCCAGGAGACCTGGAGGCCCGCTGGCGACCGCTGACAGACGCTGAACGCGCCCGCGTGAGCATGCTCATCGAGGACGCGCAAACGCTTGTGATGGACGAGTGCCCGAACTGGCAGACCACCGGCTCGGGCACTCGCATCCGGGTCATCTGCGCGATCGTCAAGCGCGCAATGACGACGCCGTTCGCTGACGAAGGTCTCACAGGGATCTCAGCAGCAACGGAGACAACCGGACCGTTCTCGCAGCAGCTAACGTTCGCAAACCCATCGGGCGACCTCTACCTCACCAAGGCCGAGCGCCGGGCTTTCGGCGCGGGCCGTGGCCGCGCACTCGAGATCGACCTCCTCGCATCACGGGAGGAATCCTGATGATGCAGAAGTGGCGAACCCCAGTGCAGGTAGAAGGCCGCACACGTCGCAACGTGGACGGCTACCTCGTACAGGACAGCGCGGAGCGTCTCATCCCCGGGTGCCTCATCGCACCCGGCGCGTTCACGGTCCCGGGGCTACTGGAGTCACCGACGTCGGAACAGCCGGACGGCCAGGCCACACTGTACGCGCCGCGAGGATCGCAGTTCGAGGTCGGCGACACGATCGTCATCCCGCGAGCTCATCCGCTCGGCGGAAAATGGCAGGTCGAGTCAAACCCAGCGCCCTGGCCGCGCGGCGTGTCCGTGACGATCAAGCGGAGGTGACGACGTGAGCGGCTTCAAGCGCGATACGCAAGCAATCGATGCTTTCCTGCGCAGCGGAGCCCTCGCGCCAGCACTCCTCAAGGAAGCTGAGCAGCTCAGAGCCGCAGCCGCCGCAGCCGCACCTCGCGGCGCGACAAACCGGGGAACGCGCCTCGCGGACTCGTACAAAGCCGAAACGACGCAGTCCCCTCTCTCCCCGGGAGGTCAAGCGCGTGATATCGGGAGAGTCTACAACGACGCGCCCCACGCCCTCGCGGTGGAATTCGGGCACCGAAGCAGAGCCGGGAACCCCGTCCCAGGCGCACACACGCTCGGCAAGCTAATCGGATCGAAAGGCAAGAGGAAACATCGCAAATGACATACGCGGACACAGTTCAGGTAATCCGCGACGCAATCACCGCGGCGACCGGCATCCCAACCGCCCGAGTACTGCAGCCCGGCTTCACCGACGGGCCACTCCCCCTCGCACACGTCTCGCTCATACAAACCCAGACCGGGGATTACGACCGAGACGACACGATCTCGATCTCCATCTACGCAAAGACACCAACCTCCCCCGCCGAAGTCGGAGCCGCCGCGCTCGCGGACCAGATCGAGGGGGCGCTCGCCGTCCGTCCGGTCGTCGGCGCGTCCGGCTGGGTAGACGCAGCGGAGGTTGACTCGCTCCTGGGCGTGCAGCCTTACTTCGAGGCTGTCGAGGTCGTCCATATGACGGCAACGGTCACGCACAGGCCCATCTCAGACGACACCAATTGATTAGAAAGGGGTCTTGCATGACCACCATCGAAGCCCTCAAGAAGCGGCATAACCGCACGACCAACGTCCGTAAAGGGCTGAACGCAATCGCGTTCCTGGCCCCGATGACGACGCAGGTCCCCACCGCGATCACCGACGCGGGCGGAGCACTCAAGGAGATTCCGTCAGAGTTCATCCCGCTGGGACTCGTCACGACCGACGGAATGAGCCACAGCGCCGACGCAAACAATGAGACGGTCGAAGCCCTGGGGTACGCCGAGGCGGTGCGTACCGACCTGACGAAGGCCCCGAAGACCGTGAAACTCACGGTACTTGAGCCGTTCCGCAAGGGCACGCAGGCCCTCGTCTACGGCATCGACCTCTCGCAGGTCAAGGCCGACAAGACCACCGGAGAGATCACGTTCGACGAGGCGGCGATCCCCGCCCTCGCCGAATATCGTCTGCTCACCGTCATGGCGGACGGGCCAGCCGATGACGAATGGATCGTGGGCCGCTGTTACCCGCGCGTGAAACTGAACACGATTCCCGAGGAGAAGTGGGCGGCATCTGACGCTGTCCAGTTCGACCTGGAGTTCTCAGCGTTCATGGACGAGCAGGCGGGCACGTCCTGCCGTCACTACATCGGCGGCAGCGGCGCGATCCGCCACCGCGACGCGATCGGCTTCGAGCAGGCCAACTGAGTCTCTGCTCTCGATCTCGGGCGGGCCGTGGTTGATCTCCCCACGGCCCGCCCGTCACCACCTCACGCATGGAGATCACCTCACTGATAGGAACAAGAATGAAGTTCTTCAAGACTGTCAAGACCGATGCTGGCGACGAACTCAAGCTGGAGCGCGAGACCGACGCTGCCGTCGAGCAGAACCAGCTCATCTCGCAGGGCTGGACGCCCGCCGACACCGCCGAGGGTGACGAGAAGCCGACGCTGCCCGCGCCTCCCACCTTCAACAAGTAACCAACCACAAGATAAATAAGGAGATCAAGCATGTCTGACCAGGCACAGCCCACGTTCACGTTCAATGCCCTCGCGAAGCTGGAGAAGGCTGCGGCCCCGGCCCCGTTCACTTTCGGGATCGGGAACCAGGTTATTGCCTTCCCGGATCCGCTGAGCCTCACGCCCGAGGCCGCTGAGAAGTTCATGGCCGCGATGGAGTCCTCGAAGGCTCCGACGCAGATGATCCGCACCTGGCTCACCGCTGCGGACGCGGACCTGCTCCTCAGCAAGCTCAACATGAGGCAGCTCGGCATCCTCATCCGTCAGGCTTCCGAGCACTATCAGGGCATGCTGGGCGACGCGGGGGAAGGCAACGCCTCTACGACCGACTAAGTCGGTACGAGAGGCAGATCGTCTCCGATCTCGCGGAGCAGGGCTGGGATGTGCAGGCCCTGTTCCGCGCCCGCCGCTGGCGCTTCCTTCTCACACTCATCGACGGCCTCGCGTCGACGAGCAGGACAACCGTCGCGATCCTCAACGACCCGGAAAGGTTCGAGGAGATCGCAAGGACCGTAGCCGAAACCGAAGCGACCGCCGACGACACCGAGGCGCGCATGCGGGAGCAGACACCAGTCGTTCGTCTCCTGCAGGACATCTTTGACCTGGTGTCCGCTGCCTTCGGCGGCAAAGAGCCGTACCCGCGTCCCGTCTCGGCGGTCGAGCTCGCACTCGAGGACGCTCGCACAGACCACCTTCACAACTTCCGCGACGAAGCGATGAAGGCGCTACTCCCCCACTGGGAGGACACCGAAGAATAACTGCAGAGAGGAACCCAGCATGGCAGGAGTTTACAAGGCCGGCACGCTCTACGTCGACGTCGTGCCCTCCATGAAGGGTTTCTTCAAGACCGTCGAGGCCGACGCAAAGGCCCAGCTGCCCAATATCGGGCAGAACGCGGGTAAGGACTTTGCGAACGGTCTGCGCTCAGGCGTCGGTTCTAGCGGCGCCCAGGTCGCAAAGTCAATCAGTCAGCCTATCGATGCTGCCGCCACTGAGGCGAAAAACAGCGTCGACAAGATGACGAAGAGCATGCAGGCCTCGACGGGCGGCATGCAGAAAGCTGCAGAGGGCGCGGGCCGCAGCTTCACGACGATGGGCGCCGAGGCTGGCCGCAGTCGCGGCCCTATCGAGTCGGCGTCACGCGACCTTGACGAGGCCGCGCAGGCGGCGGAGAAGGCAGCGAGGGGCACGCGCGAGACGGGCTCGGGCTTCTCCTCTATGGCGGGCTTCGCGCAGAACGCGATCGCGCCCCTGGCTGCGCTGGCCGCAGCCGTCGGCATCGGAGGCTTCGTATCTGAGGCTATCGCAGCAAGCGATGCGACGCAGAAATTCGCGGATACGCTTGAGTTCGCGGGGATTGAGCCGGATCGGATCGAGGAGCTGGGCGCGGCCGCGCAGAAATACGCGGACGAGACCGTCTATGATCTATCGGACATTCAGGGGATCACGTCGCAGCTCGCGGCGAATAACGTCAAGGACTTCGACAAGCTCGCCGAAGCGGCGGGCAACCTCAACGCCGTCGCTGGTGGATCTGCTGAGACCTACAAGCAGGTTGGCCTGGCGCTCGTGCAGGTCAACGGCGCCGGAAAACTTGCCACACAAGATTGGAACCAGATCGCGAACGCGATTCCTGGTGCCAGTGGCAAGATTCAGAAGGCCCTGCTCGACGCGGGTGCCTACACAGGCAATTTCCGCGATGCAATGGCTCAAGGCCAGATCAGCGCCGAAGAATTCAACGAAGCGCTCCTGAGCTTGGGCTTCGATGAGGTCGCGGCGAACGCGGCTCGCGACACAAGCCGTATCGAGAACGCCGCCGGAAACCTCCAGGCCACCATTATGGGCGGCGTTAAAGACCTGATCGATTACATGAAGCCCACGATCACTGACTTCATGGGCTGGCTCTCCGACGTATTCGCGGACGCCTTCGGGTGGATCAAGGAGCACAAGGATCTACTCGTTGCCCTCGGTGAGGGGGTCGGGGTCGCCGTCGCAGCGTACTGGGGCTTCTCCGTACTCACGACCGTGATCGAGTGGATCAAGAACACGACGCTCGTGCAGGATGGGCTCAACGCGGCAATGGCTGCGAACCCGATCGGTCTTGTGGTCGTGGCTATCGGTGCGCTCGTCGCCGGGCTGATCTACCTGTACAACACGAATGAGGACGTGGCGAACGCCATTAACTCGATGGGTGCGGGTATTGCTGATTTCTGGACAAGCAACGTCACGCCCGTGATCGATGCTTTCGTCGACTACACGGAAAACACCCTCGTGCCGTCTATCGAGTCGGCGTGGGGAATCCTCACCACCGGCGACTACGCCGGCAATCTGTTCGGCCTTGAGGAGGACTCGGCGCTCGTTGACTTTTTCTTCACGCTGAGGGAAGCGCTACTCGCGGTAGGGGAGATCGCCTACACGGCGTGGACGGACAAGATTAAGCCGTCCCTTGAGGCAGCGTGGAGCTGGATCAGCGGCACGCTGTGGCCGGGCCTCCAAAACTTCTGGGCGACCGTACTGCAGCCCCTGTTTGAGGGGATCGGCTCGGGCCTCGCCCTCGCATGGACCGCAATCATCCGGCCAACCCTCATGGCCCTGTGGACCATCATCTCCCGGGTCATCTGGCCTGTCCTACAGACCCTCTGGGAGAACGTGGTAAAGCCGCTGTGGGAGGGCTTCGCGTCGGCAGTCCAATCAGCTTGGGCCGTGATCTACCCGGCCATGCAGGAACTCGCGGCCTTCTTCCGCGACACGCTCATGCCAGCATTGTGGTCCTTCTGGCAGGACGTCGTCGAGCCGGTCTGGACGAACGTATCAACGTTCATCCTCGCTGTCTGGGACAACGTCTTGTACCCGCTTTTCGACCTGCTCGTGACGGTCATTTCGGGCACTATCGGCCTGGCCTTCGAGGGCCTGTGGACCACAATCACAGTGGTATGGAATGGAATTTGTGCGACCATACAGGGAGCGTGGAATCTTCTTTCGCCGATATTCACTGCAATTTGGTCCTACATTTCCGGCACGCTTGGCCCAGTATTCTCGTGGCTTTACGACAATGTCATCAAGCCAGTTTGGGACAATATTTCGGGAGCGGTTTCATCTGCTTCATCAACAATTACGGACACTGTGTTTCCAGCGTTGAAGAACGCGATTGATTCAGTTAAGACGGCCTTTGAAACATTCAAAACGTCAGTCGAAACGGTATTTGACGCAGTAAAGGGAGCAGCAGCCAAACCTATTAATTTCGTTATTAACACCGTATACAGGGACGGAATTAAATCTGCATTCGATACGATTGCGGAAAAGGTCGGGCTCTCGACGCGCCTGCCGACAGTCAACCCTATCCCGGGGTATGCGACGGGTGGCATTTTTAGCACAATGACGCCTGGCTATTCGCCAGGCAAGGACATCTATCACTTCTATAGTCCGGACGGCGGCGGCGCCCTGCGCCTGTCTGGCGGCGAGGGCATCATCCGCCCGGACGCGCTGCGGGCGCTCGGCGGTAAGCCGTGGCTCGACAGGGTCAACGCATCGCGAGGCTCCGGCCTCGCGACAGTGGGCGAGACAGGTCGGCGTCGAGGCGAGGTCGCGTTCGCAGACGGCGGCGTGTGGAACGCCGTCGGACGCTCGTTCAAGAGCGCGACAGACTGGGTCAAGGAAACCACCGAAGCCGTCGCAGACATCGTGTCTGACCCGGCGGGCGCAGTCGTTAACCTCATCATCGAACCGGCGAAGAAACTACTCACGCCGAACAACGGTGACTTCTGGGAGCAGGTCATCTACGCAGCTCCCGCGATGTGGTTCGACGCGATCAAGAACTTCTTCACCGGCAAGGTCGAAGAGTCAGGTGCGGCCGGCGGCGCGGGCCTCGTCGGAGCCGCAATGAAGGCCGTCCAGATGGGCGTCCCATACGTGTGGGGCGGCAGCTCTATCCCTCCCGGGCTGGATTGCTCCGGCCTCGTGTACTGGGCCGCGCAGCAGCTCGGCCTAGGCTGGCCGCGCCTCACGGCCGCAGGATACCAGGCAGGGTCCACGCCAATCCCATGGTCTCAGGCAGCACCCGGGGACCTCCTCTACTGGGGAAACCCCGCGTACCACATCGCGATCAACGCGGGCGGCGGCCAAATGGTTGAAGAACCTAAACCCGGGTTGAGTGCCCGCAAGATCGGGATCTGGGGATCACCGACTGTTGGCCGTTACGGCGGGGCCAGGAAGTACGACCGGGGCGGCTGGCTGCCGCAGGGTGTGACCGCTGCGGTCAATCAGACGGGCGCGCGGGAGGCGATCCTCACCGCCCGCCAGTGGGCAGACGTGAGTGCGCTCGCGGCCAGTGGCGCGGCCTCTGGTGTCTCGCTCGAGGGCGCGCAGGTGAACCTGATCCTCGATGACGGGAGCGCTTTCCGCGCCCATGTCGAGACGGTCGCCGTCGGAGTACTCGCACACCGTAAACAGTTGATCGGGAGGAGTCGCTAAGTGGCTAGGACAAACATATGTCCAAACCCAAGCTTTGCCTACGGCACACGGGGATGGGCAAACTACCTCCCATCAACGATCAGAGCCGGGACAGACCAAGGCCACTGGGGCGACCACACAAGGCAGTCTCCGGGGTATCTAGCGGTAGACATCCCTAACCGCCTCCAGGGCCAGGTGGCGACTCCAGGATTCGTGCAGGTGGAAGGAGGGCAGGCGCTCGCGGTGTCTGCCCTCCTTCGTACAAGTCCGGGCATCGCAGTGGCTGTAGAGCCAGAGTGGACGATCAGCGGAAAAACAAGCGTAGATACAGTCCCCTCACTGCTGGCCTCCAGTGCAGAGGGGACGCGCCCAACATGGTCATTTACCGCACCAGCGGGTGCTACGGCATGCCGTATCAGGTTCGGAGTCCGAACAGTCTCCGACGCCGAGGCGGGTTCGCTCCCGGGATGGGTTCACCTCGACGACGTCATGATCGTCGCCGCACCGACCGTGGCCGAGGCGATCACCGCCGCCGCCGAGTTCTTCGACGGCGACACCCCACAGCGCCGCATCGGATACAGCCGCCGAGCACTCACCCACGAGTGGGTAGGCGCTCGCGGGGTGTCAGCATCTCGCGAGGTTGAGGCAGAGCTGCGTATGACGGAGGGGCCGGTAGCTGTCGTAGATGGCGGCAGGGCTCCACGAGTACAGGTCATCATTCCAGCAAGGCTGGCACCGCTGGGAGCGGTCTGCCATGTCGAGGGCGTAACGGAAACCGGTTTCACGTGGACGCCGCGCGGGGGGGCGTGGACCGGAGGAGGGGTCCAGCGGGTGATCGGAGACCCGTTGGCCCCCATCAATGTGAACATTCGATATAGGTTAACGACGTCAGCGGGGGTGTTCGTCGAGTCGGATCCAGTGCGACGATCATGGGATGGGCTGTCACTCATGACTGATACGGCGGGCGGGAAGCCCGTGAACCTGCTGTGGCAGGGCACGGACCAGCGAGACATCAAGCCGCGGGTCACGGAGCACGAGGTGCCAGGCCGCGCGACCCCCCTGGTGGTGTACGCGCCCGCAGTGGGCGCGGGCACGGTCTCGCTCACGGCGCGCACGAACCTGCGGGACACACCGGCGATGAAGGCCCTCCTAGGAACGCCGACGCCAGTCTCGTTGTTTCATAACCCGGCGCACTGCGTGCAGTGCCGCGCGGGCGTGTGCGACGTGGATCTGGTCACGGTCATGGCCGTGACGTCGGCGTCGATGGAGCGCGCCCCTAGGCTCGACGTGGCCGAGCGCACCTGGACGATCAAGGGGGCTATCGTCGGGCTTCCGCAGCCACACACACAACTAGCACTGTCGGCATGGGCAGACTTCGACGCCCGGGCGCTCACATGGAATGGGCTTGATGCTCGACGGTGGTCGTGGGAAAAGTTCGACCGGACACTGTGGCAGGAGGAACCGTGAGCGTGATTGCCGACGCGGGTGCGCGTATTCCAGACGATGTCTTGACGTCGGCATACGCGATGGAAGCCACCGTAGAGTCGTGGCTTGGTACAGAGTTTCTGGGGTCAGTGCCCGTCAAGGACGGGTCTGTCGCGTGGGACGCGAGCCAGCAGGTTCAGGGGTCGCTCTCACTCACTGTGCCGCGTGTCGGGGCAGTGGAAAACAAGGATTGGCGGGATTGGGACCCGACTGATCCGCAGCATCCGCTTGCCTGTTACGGCCAGGTTTTGCATGTGTCCCTGACGATCAGTTCGGTGCTCAGCGGGGACTGGTGGACGGTCCCCATCGGGCGCTTTCTCATCACGGCGGTGGAGCCGGGACCGTCAACGGTCAGAGTGACAGGAAAAAGCTTACTGCAGCGCCTGGAGGAGGATCGTCTGACTGAGCCGATGGCTCCTGACCCGGCGGGGACGCTCGCGTCTGAGCTGCGTCGACTTGTCGGATCCAGGATGGGCCTCATCATCGACCCTGCGCTGAGGGACTATCCGTGCCCATCAATGACGTGGGGTGAGTCGCGTATCGATGCGATCTACGAGATCGCGCGAGCGTGGCCAGCCTCTGTACGCGAAGGCGGGGACGGGATTCTTTACCTGTCTCCGCCGGTGGCTGACCCGACATCGCGCCCGCAGCTACGCCTCACAGACGGAGAAGCAGGCACGGTCGTGGGAGTGGCGTCCTCAGTCAGCCGGGACAAGATTTACAACAGAGTTGTGGCGCGCGGCCAGGAAACGTCAGATGAGGGGGCACCGTCATTTCAGGAGGTCGCAGATCAACTGACGGGGCCGATGCGCGTTGACGGCCCGTACGGCGTCGTGCCGCGCTTTTTCTCGTCCCCACTGATCACATCGGCGGTGCAAGCCAAAAATGCAGCGGAGGCGATGCTGGCTGACGCGACCCGTAAGAAGGTCAAAGTGCCCGTCGAGCACGCACCGGATCCAAGAATCCACCTGGATGCGCATGTAGAGGTCTCCACGCAGCCGGTAGAGGCCGCGCAGCCGAAAACGCTGTGGGGCCTTGTCACCGCGTACGAAATGCCTTTGACGTACAGGGGCGTGCAAAAGACGGAGCTGGAGGTCTCGCAGTGAGCCGTGTGATGGATCTGCTTTCGACGGCTCCTGATGATCTGCCACCACGATACGGCTCAGACAGGTCAGCTACAGCGATCGGGCGCGTAATACGTCTCGATGACGGCGGGCGCTCAGTCGTGGTGAGTCTTTTCGGGGGACCTCCCGTCCAAGTGCCGGCCACCGCTGTGAACTGGGCGGGCGTCGAGACAGCGCACGTCCTCATCGACCAGGACACGGGCCGTCCGATTCATGCGCTAGGTCCTGCGCCGAAGCCGGAGACGCCACTGCTCGAATGGGTGCCGCCCACTTCCCCGCCGCAGTCCGCTCGTGAGGCGGTTATCCCCGCACAGTGGGTGGGAACGTGGGACGGCACGGCATGGACTCGCTACGGCGGCGGGGGTGCATGGCAAGGAAAATCCCCAGCGGGCCGAGCGTTACGCGGCCTGGCGCTTTTTGGCCGACAGATAGAAGCCCTTGGGCGCATAGACATCCGATCAGCGGTACTGACCCTCAGACCGGCGCCGTCTGCGGTCCCCTGGTCGGTGCAAGTTGGTGCAGCAACATACTCAGATGCTGGGCCGGGCACTGTAGGGCCGACAGTCAGCGCTCCCGTGCAAGTCGGGGCAGACCTCATCGAGGTTGACGTCATGCGTCTGGCTGAATCCATGAAAGCCCCGGGAATGGGGATCGCGCTTGTAGGGGCAGCCTACGGGGGCGTTAAGCAAGGCGGGGACTCGCTGAGTCTCCGCCTGGAATATATGCAGGAGGAGAATGCATGAGCTACATCGATCAGCGCGGGCACCGCGTACCGTCGCCTACGGATCCTGCGCAACGCGCCGATTTGACGGCGCTCTCCCTGTCGATTCCGTCTATCAAGACGGTGGCATCCGAGACGGCTGCCGCGCAGTACATCGCCGCCCTGCAAGGTGCAGGCGTGCGGATGACAGACAGTGATCCGGCATTCGTCTACAGGCAGGATCAGGGCAGTCTGCAGGCGTGGAATGGCCGGGCCTGGACAGAAGTCGGCGGGAAGACGTACCCGTGGGAGTCTCTCGTCGTGTCGTCCGGGTGGGGAGTTGGCGCTGGCCATAACCCCCGGATCTGTATGCGCGCCGGCGTCGTGCAGATCTCAGGAGTCCTGATATCGGCGGGAGGGGATCATGATGATCTGCTCACGATACCCGCGAAATTCAGGCCATCGCAGGAGCAGTTTATTGGTCCTACCGTTACGGGCGGTGGCGCAGATTTTGATCCGACCTACGCCTATCTGCGGATCAGATCCAACGGATCGCTGAGCATCAAGGGATACTCAACAATCCGCAGCGGGCACGGGTGGATCGTTCCCGTTTCGGCCACCTACGTCCCCTGGTAATCCGCCAGGGGACCCGCATCAAGCCCTCGAGGACCAGCCTCGGGGGCTTTCCCGTACCAGATGAAAGGAGCGATATGGGGCGATACACGCCCGCTCATTACTACGAGGGGAGGAACGCGGATCTCCGCCTCATCGTGATCCACACGATGGAGGCCCCCGAAGGCCTGCAGACGGCGGAGAACATCGCCGCCTACTTCGCCTCCGGCGCTGTCGTCGCGTCGGCGCACGCCTGCGTCGACCAGGACAGCGTCGTTGTGTGCCTGCCGCCGACAGCGACAGCATTCGCCGCACCCGGCGCGAATGCTGATGGGTATCAAATTGAGCATGCGGGCTACGCGTCTCAGGACGGCGAAGGCTGGAACGACGCAGAGTCCCAGTCCATGCTCAAGCTCTCCGCAGCTCACGCGCGCGAGATCGCGCTCGCGGCGGGGATTCCGCTCAAGCATCTGACGAATGCTGAACTCGCCGCAGGCGAGGCCGGATTCGTCGGTCATAACCAGGTGTCCGACGTCTACAAGCGGTCGGACCACTGGGATCCGGGCCCGCAGTTCCCGTGGTCCCAGTACATGGCCCTCGTCAACAACGGCGAGGCCGAGACAGAATCAACCCCAATCGTCCCTGAGGAGGACACCGTGAAGTTCATTCGTTCGCGCCAGACTGGAACGATCTACGCAATCACACCGACCGATGTCGTCGCGATGACATCGGCGAAGGTGTGGACCGATATGGTCAAGGCATACGGCCTGGCCAACGCATATGAGGTGTCGCTTGATGACGGCGACATCGCCGGGATCGCCGCTGACGCCGCCGCACGTCGCGCACGCCTGGTCGCTGAGGTCGCCGCGACCGTCGGGGCGATCGACCCGGCGAAGCTCGCCGAGTCTTTGGCTCCGGCGATTGTCCCGCCGCTCCTGTCGGCGCTCACGTCGGCGGGTGCGGCTGGTCTGACGCCGGAGCAGGTGCGAGACGCGGCCGAGGAGGCCGTCCGCAGCGTGTTCGCCGACGCCGCGAAGGAGGGCTGACCGTGAACGGCCTTCTCCTCGGACTGCAGTCTGATCCGTTCATCACCACCGTGGTGATCGGCCTGATCTGGCCGATCATTCAGGCGGCGCTGGACCGACCGTGGTGGACGCGTGCCCGCCGCGTCGCTCTCCTCGCGATCGTCGCAGGCGTTGTCACCGTCGGAGTTTGGATCTCTGGATCCTATCCGGCCACCTGGCAACTGCTGACCTCCCAGGCGACGGTATTTCTCGGCACGGCCTGGTCCGTGTACCAGGTCCTCTCCGCTGTGAAGATCAACGGCGCGAGCCTCCTGGACTGGGTCGGGGTCATGACCCCCGGCGGTCAGTCTCTGGAGGAGCTGGCCGGGGCCAGCGGAGGCACGTACGAGTGAGCCCAGGGGAACTCGCGGCGGTGGTGAGTGCCACCGGGGCCGCGCTGGGGGGCCTCGTCACCGCCGCGAGCGTCCTTACCGGCCTGCACTGGGGCCGCGAAAAAGCGAAAGCAGACGCCGAGCTCGCCCGCGAGCAGGTCGGGAAAGCGCGTGCTGAACGAATCCATACTGAGACAACCGCCCAGCTCGAAGCCATTGCGGGAGGTATCGACGCGCGTCTAGGCGCGCTCGAGGAAGCCCTGCAGACAGTACGCCATGAGGTGACGCCCAATCACGGGGGAAGCGTAAAGGACGCTGTCCTACGGATCGAGGCGGCGCAGGGGTCGATCATGAGTGCCCTCGACGCTCACGGCCAGGTCCTCGACGCTCACGGCCAGGTCCTCGCGCAGATCACTGAGCGTCAGGACAGGGATGCGGCCGACATCGGCGCCCGCATAACTAGTATCGAGAAAGCGGCGCGCACAGAGCATGATCTGCTGCGCACGGCCATGCAGGCACAGGAGGAGACGGAGAAATGACGGCAACAGTAACCGGAGCCGTGACGCGCCTGGACGGAGCGCCGGAGTCTACTGCGTACCTGACTGCGACGCTCGTGCTCCCGGGCGGGGAGACGACCGCGATCCTGGCGGGTGGGCCTGTCGCCAGGGGCGCGGACCTGAGTGGCAGGATCGCCCTGCCGCTCGACATCAAGACTGAGACGCGAGTGCGCCTGCGCCTAGCCGTGCCGGGGCGGACGCTGCGGGAAGCGACCGTCACCCTCAAACCGGGCGTCGTCTACTCGCTCGAGAGTGTGTTCTCAGGCGACCAGATCCCGACGCCCTCGCCGTCTCCGGTGCCGGGAGTGGAGATCTCCGGCGACGGGGATACCGCGACCATCAGCGGCGTCGTCTCCGGCGACGGGGACACGATCACGATCGGAGGCTAATCATGGCAAATACGGTGCTCTACACGAAGAAGGGCGCTGACAGGGCGATCGCGCTCGCGATCGCCCCCCTCGCGACGAGGGCGGACCTCGAGGGGCTGGCCACCAAGGCCGAGGTCGCTAAGGCCGCGGCGGGCGGCAAGATTGACCTCGCCGAGTACGCCAAGCGCACCGACCTCGCGGACCTCGCCACCAAGGCCGCGCTCGCGGGGTACGCGACGTCGAGCCAGGTCGCGGACCTTCCGACCCGCGCCGACCTGGCGGGCTTGGCCACCAAGGCTGATGTGGCCGACGTCGCCCACGCGTCCGACCTGGCGGGCTTGGCCACCAAGGCTGAGCTCGCCGGGTACGCCGCCAAGGCTGATGTCGCCGGGGTCGCCCACGCGAGTGACCTCGCGGGCCTGGCCACCAAGGCCGAACTCACCGAAGCCCTGAAGCGCGTCGGCATCACCGTGTGCTCCACGGAGGCCGAAGCGCAGGCCCTGCCGGACGGCACGCTTTACTTCCTTGTCTCTGGGGCGTCCCCTGTGCCGTCCCCGACTCCCGGCCCTGCCCCCGAGGCTGGCCCGACGCTCGTCGCCAGCGCAGCCGGTCAGGTCGTCGGACAGACCGTGACGATCAAGGTCGATGGCAAGGCAGGAGACAAGATCGTGATCGGCCTGAACGAGAAGGCCCAAGGAACGCCGGCGGACCTGACCGTGCCGCAGGGCTGGGACCAGCTTGTCGCACCGTACTGGGTCGGCACGATGCGCGCCGTCATCATCACCGGCCCGTGGACACCAACAGTCACGCTGACGATGAGCCAAAACGCGGAGATCGGCTGGGCAGCCGCCTCCATCCGAGGAGCCTCCACGATCGAGGCAGGCGACGTCAAGAAGCGCCAGGCCCCGCCGACCGAGACCACGACCTGCACGGCTCCCGCGCTCGCGGGCGAGGGTGTGGTGCTGGGGTTCGCGTTCGAGCGGACGAGCGCAGTTGAGTCCTCGGAGCAGGTGACTGTCTCTGCGGGGTGGGAAAAGCTGGCCTTCGCGGCTCAGGAAGCCATCAACTACCAGACGGTGACGTTGGCGCGCCGCACGGGCTCGCAGCCGGCGGACCTCGTTGTCACGTACCCGAACCAGCAGGGCTCTAACGGCCTTGCGGTGCAGGTGATCGCGCATGCCTGACCTCGTCGTTTACGAGCGTCGGCGTGCAGGCGGTGATAGACCGGGTGTCGTGCGAGTGCGTCGCCGCGCAGGTGGCGATGTGAGCCTATCGAGGCATGCTCCGTCGACGCCGGTGACTCCCGCAGGTGAAGACGCCGTCGCGCGCTTTCTGGCGGCGCGCCCGTTCTACATCAGTCACCGGATGGGCGGCACGGAGTACCCGGAATTCACGCAGGCTGGGCTGGATGCGTCGCTGCGTGCCGGGTTCAAGGCGTTGGAGATCTCCGTGCGCCGCTGCGCCTCGGGCGAGTTCGTCGCGATCCATGACTGGAAGACGACGCGCACCGTGCCGGGAACGGACTACCAGATCTGGAACACACCCTGGTCGACGCTGCGCACGCTCCGCCAGGCGTCGGGGCCGTTCATGCGGCTCACGGACATCGTCGATAAGATCCCAGACGATATGATCCTCGCGGTCGATCACAAGACGACGTCAGCCGAGGATCAGCACAATCCCGGGGATCTCGCCTCTGAGGAGGCGCTCCTGGAGTACCTGGACACAGCGTTTGGTGGGCATCCCGAGCGCAGGGTCTTGTGGAAGGTCTTTGCGCGGGGGACGAGCGCGGCGCGAGCGAAGGCCCGCGGGTACAGGACCATGGCCATGCTGTACCCAAGCGAGGTCGCGACCTCGGACCTGTCCCAGTGGGACGTGATAGGGATGGAATGGAGCGCAGGCCCGGACGTGTGGAACCGCCTGAACGCATCAGGCAAGCCGACGATCGCGCACATCATCACGAATGAGTCTCAGGCGCGCCAGGCGCTCGCGAAGGGCGCGACGGGGCTCATGGCCTCGTGGCCGTCCACCGTCCACCCGTAGGAGCGACTCAGCTAGTGAGGCCCCACTGCCCGTTATGGGCAGTGGGGCCTTCCTTGCGTTATCAGAATTCCTCGATGCCTCCAGCGATCTGCGCGGGGTCAGACTAGCACGGCCGCGTCCATCCTCGCTGTCAGCGCTGCATCGCGCTCGCGGGTCGCGTGCTGATACCTGAGAGCGACGTCTACGTCGCTGTGCCCGCCTCGGTGGAGGAGCTCGGCAAGCGTGGCGCCCTGCTGGGCGAAAACCGTGAGCCCTGTATGTCGCAGATCGTGGAACTTTAGCCATGGGATGCCTGCAGCGTCGCGAGCTTTCTCCCACGCCGCTCGCAGCGAGTTGGGGTGGATCGGCAGGCCCCGGGTGTTCTCGGGGTGTAGGAGCCAGGATGTGGGCGCGGCGTCCACGTGCGCGTCAAGGTGCGCGCGCAGCGCGGGCACGAGCGAGGCGGGAATGACAATCTCACGCACGCCGGCCGTGCTTTTCGGCGGAGTCTCGACCGGGCCGACGCCAGTCAGATACTGCACCTGCCGCTCAATCCGCAGAGTAGGCGGCGCCGCCTCGAGGTCGAGGTCGCGGCGCTGCAGGCCGATCGCCTCGCCGAGGCGGGTCTGACACCACGCCGCGAGCAGCACGGCAACGCGCAGGTGAGGGGGCATGGCGTTCGCCGCGGCCTGAACCTCCTCGGGCGTCGCCACTTGGCGCCCACGCTCCCGCGTGGGCACATGCTTCTGTCCCTCCGGCACCTGGCAGGGCGTCGCCTCGACATGCCCAGACTTGACCGCCGCGCTCATGCACGCGGAGAGAGTCATATAGACAGGGCGAGCGACGCCAGCGCCGCGCTCATCCCACACGCGCCTGTACCACTGGGCCACGTCATCGGCGGTAATCGACGCAAGCGGCCGCCCCCCGAAAGCCTCGACAAGCCGACGCATACGGTACGTGTGTGTCTGAATCGTTTTCGGCGTCCGCCCGAGACGCTCAAGCGACGAAAGCCACTGCGCAGACCACTCGCCAAACGTCAAGGTCGCCCGCTCAATCGCCCGCGCCTCGGCCCGCTCGCGCTCGCGGGCTTCCTTGGGACTGGTCCAGGTACCCTCGCTGATCTCGGCCTCGGTGCGGGCGAGGAAGGCACTGGCGTCACCCTTGCGGACGAAAGAGTGTCCGGCGGTGTATTTGCCACCGTCGGGTCCGGTGTAGCGGGCCTCATACCTGCCCGAGCGGTTCTTGCGGATCGACCCGAAAGCTCGGCGGCCGCTCATGTCTCCTCCTCGACGTCGAGTGGCGCAGCATCTTTTTCCACTGTCTGCGCCACACCTGCGCCACAGTCAATGATACATCCTGACGTGTCCTGATACATGCGCCCGGGGTGATGGGCGGACGAAAACCGTTGCGATCACAGTAAAAACCCCGGAATCTCAATGAGATTCCGGGGCGGGGGTGGAGATGGGGGGAATCGAACCAGAGGCCCCAAATCGCACCGAAACATGGGCGCGCTGATCTACGTGCGCCACTACAGCGCCACAGCGATTAACGGAAAATGCGCCCCCAGCCGCCCGATCTCGGTGCGGGCTGCTGAGGCGCACCAGGCCAGCGGACAGGAGCGGGCGGAACTGCGGGTACAGGCTGGGACTGCGCAGCCTTCACAGCGGTGCGTGTGTGTGCAACGAAGCGCATCAGTCCGGCAACCGCTTTGCGCTCGAAGTGGAGAGCCAGCAGGGCGCGCCTCGTCTCGATCATGAGCCACTTATCCCCGCCGCTCTTCTTCTTCGCGGCGAACGCGAAGATGCCGAGCGCGACGAGGCGCGTCGCAGTCACGCGCGCCTGCGCCGCTTCGCCGTCCTCGACCTCGACGCTGACGACATCGGTTAGGGGGATCCGCTGGATTGGCTCGCCGCGCCGCTTCGAGTCATACAGGAGCTCAGTGTCGGTGCAGATGATCTCAGCGGGATCGGATGAGTAGAGCCGGAAGGCTCCTTTAGGTCGATGCATAGCTCCTCCTTTGAGCGCGGCCTGCCTTATGGACAGCGTACAACTCGCGCGAGGACTGGGGGCTATTCCGGAGCTGTTTCGTTCGTGAGGCGCCGCTCAGCCTCGGCTGCTACGTCGGAGCCACTGACGCCGAGAGCTGCGCACATCGCGCCGAAGTCGCTCATCGTGCAAACAGCGTCGCCCGCGAAGATCTTATAGCATCGCGCGCGTGTGATCCCGGCCCGCTCGGCAAGTCGGTCGATAGTTAGGTCCAGACTTTGCAGACGCTCCTTGAGCACAGCTAAGACAGCGCGTTCAAAGGGACTCGATTTAAGAGATCTGCTTCCCATGAGGTAAGCATATCTACTTTTGTAGACCCATGTCACATGAAAACGAGTTGCAAAATCTCTATTTGTAGGCTTATATAGTAGTCATTGGTCTGCAAATGTAGAAAGGAACCGTGAGATGACGGTCGCAGCCGTAATCAAGAGCATGGCCCGTGAGCTGGGCATCTCTCAGACGGAGCTTGCTGCCCGCGCTCGTATGAGCCGCGCGAGCCTGTCCCTAAAGCTCAACGAGCGCCGAGATCTGACCTTGCCGGAAGTTGAGCGCCTTGCCGCAGTGCTCGGATCGTCCGTCCGTGAGCTCCTCGACCGAGTCGAGCGCACCACCGAGACCGCGCCTGCGCCTGAGGAATCGCGAGGCTATGCAATCGCCGACAAGGCGACTGGCGTCGTGATCCTCCAGGCGTCGCACGTCAGCACCTATGACGAGGACGTTCCGGCATGAGCGCCGTCGTCGTGGTGCTCATCTGCCTGATTCTCGCGGTAGCCGGGATCCCGGTCCTCTTCTGTGTCGGGTACCTCGTGTTTGTCTACGCCGGGGATGCGTTCGAGTACCTCGCTGACATGGGCATCGACGCGGGTGAGCGGATCGCGGAAACGATCGACAGGGAGGTGTTCGGGAAATGACCACAGCCTTCCCGTTCGCTCCGGACCGCTGGTACTCCGCGCAGCAGGTTCAGGAGACCCTCAGCCTCTCGCGCTCGACCGTCGAGCGCCTCGGAGTCGAAGGCAAGGTCGCCGCGATCAAAATCGGACGCTCAGTCCGATACAGCGGCGACGACCTCAACCGCCAGTGCCAGAGCCTCGGCTCCGGCCTCGCCGAAAAGAAGAGCTCCCAGCGGTAGAAGCGCTGGGAGCGGACAGAACCCCTAGAGAAAGAAGGAAGATTCCGTGAACAAGACTACCACACGCCGCCGCCACCTGCGGCCCTGGCGAACCCTCACCGGAGGAGCCGCACTCGCCGCCGCCCTCACCCTCGGTTTCGCAATGCGCGGTCTCGACAACCCCGCCGGCCTCCCCGAGTGGACCTTCTTCCCCGCCCTTGGACTCCTCGCGCTCGCGGTGGTCCTGATCCGCGCGGACTGGAAGGCAGGGCGACTGTGAACGCCTCGGTCATCTTCGTTGTGCTTGTCCTCCTCTTCGTCGGATGCGGCCTGCTCACCTGGATCTCGGTCCGAGGTGCATCGCGCGCCGCCTCTATCGAGGAGATCGCCGCCCGCATGCAGCGCTCTGCATCGAAGGCCAGACAGAAGGGCACGACGCTCCTCGAGCGTCACGTCGACTTCGCATACTACGACGTGGACGGAGACGCGCCGCTGCCGCACGTCATGTGCTTGGCGATTCAAGACGTCGTGATGGAGGCGGAGCTAAACGGATGTGTTGCACTCGACACGCCGAAGATCGCGGTTGATCTCGACCGTCAGCAGGTCCACGTGACACTCGAAGTGCTGCGGCTCGATGAGCCGAGCCTGGAGGTGCGGGCCTGATGTTGGAGAAGCCGCCGCTCGATGTCGAGATCACGCGCGCGATCGCCCGCGCTCACATCCTCTACTCGAACCGCCCTCACACAGATGAGCGTGTGCATCACATGGTCGTGGAGGCCTGCGCCCGCGCCGCTCACTACCCGGTCGAGGTCAAGCCCTCACGGTCGGCGCTCGCGCCGATGAGACCTCGTCGCACCGCCTGACAGTCATCACCCACAAACAAGAAACGAAGGAAAACAATGAGCAAGAAGTTCTGGGCAGCAGGAGCCACCCTCACCCTCGCAGCCCTGGCGCTGCCCTACGGTGCCGCATACGCAGTCGACGAGGCCGCGCCGGCCATGACCGCGCAGGTAACCAAGGCGACCTCGTCCTCCCGTCAGACATCGTCTGAGGTGACCGTCGAGGGCACCTGGACCACGCCGAAGCTCGCAGCCGGCCAGCACTTCACTGTCGCCAGCAAAGACGGCGGCTTTAAGTGGCAGGCATCGTTCCCGTTCGCGCTCGACGACGGGGCCAAGATCGGCGACTGCGAAGCCAACGAGGCGACGCTCACCTGCACGGTCACGGAGGTGCCAGCCGCCTACGCGGATAAGACCGACGTCTCCGGCACCTTCAACGCTCGCGCTCGCCTCTCGGACGCCGCAGTCGGCACAGAGGACACGCAGATCGTCGTCAACGGCGAAGTCACGCGCACTCTCGTCTGGGGCGACCGCGACGGATCGGGCACCTGCACGAACGACTGTTCGACGCCCGCTCATTTTGAATATGCGGCTCCCGAAACGATCAAGTTCGGGTGGACCAACGCTGACACGTCGATCGGATGGGGCATCAAGTGGTCCGTTGAGGACGGCAAGACTTACACGCTGACGGACGAGACGAACGCCCTGCCGAAGGCAGTGAAGTGCAGCAGCGGTCCGACCTGGGATCCAGCGACGACTTCATGGACCGACGGCACGCTCGACGAGTCCGCGCACACGCTGACATTCACGCCGCCCGAAGGCTCGCTCGTCTGCGTCGTCTACCCGGCTGCGACCCCTCACGTCGAGGGCCAGGACACCTACACCAACCGCGCGACGATCAACGGCCAGAGCCTTGAGGCAACCGCGACGATCAAGGCCTCGGGCGGAACCGACGGCGACGGAAAGACCACGCCGACCCCGGCCCCGGTTCCGACTCCCTCGGATGAGCCGCAGTCCTCGCCGACCCCGACGCCTACTCCTACGACCGCGCCGACGCCGGACACGGTGAAGCCCTCGCCGAAGCCTGAGCCGTCCTCGACTCACGCAGTCGAGCAGCCGAAGCCCGCGCCTGCCCAGTCCACCGTCCCTGCACCGCAGGAACGCCTCGCTAAGACTGGCGCAACCGCTGACGGCCTTGTCCTCGCAATCGGGATCATCGCCTTCGGAATCGGCGTTGGCCTCGTCATCCTCCGCCTGCTCGAAGGCCGTAAGCACAAAGAGGAGACCGCCCGATGAACGCAAAGCACCTCACAAACCCGGTGGCACTCACCCTCGAGCTCGACGACCTCGGGTGGCTGCGCAACTTCCTCAAGGAGGAAAGCCTTCACGCTGAGATCGACCACGAGGAAGTCGAGAGACTCCACACCGACGTGGCGATCCGCACCGCAAAGGCAGTGCTCAGTAAGGAGCACGACAGGATGACGGAGATCATCGAAGCCCTGGACGAGGCCATGGTCGCAAACGACGAGCGCGAAGCCATAGCAAAGCGGATCGCCGCGACGGTGCCCGGCATGCCGCCCATCGCTAACACCCACAACTAAGCAAGGAGAAGGACTGTGAGGTCCAAGAACACGATCACTGTCGAACTTAACCAGGTCGACGCAGCAATCGCAGCGGTCCTGCTAGCAGAGCGCGCCAGCACCGCAGCCTTCAACGCACTGCTCTCAGACAAGACCGCAGAAATCGGCGAACCCACCAACAGAGGGGAACGCGCGCTCGCGGACGCGTACATCAGGGTCGGCAACGCTCTGACGTTCGCGATCATGGGTGAGAAGGGCAATCAGGGCTTGCAGAGTACCGGGGCCCTTGCCCGCAGCACCGCGCTGATGGCCGACGCCGTGCGGGCATCAGTTAAGGTCATCGCAACGACGGAGGCCGAGAAGAAGAAGAAGGAGGGGCAATGACGAAGTTGAAAAACGGACTCTCGAAGGGGCAGGGGGATGGACTGTCGGCTGTGGCCAGGTTGGCCCTGCGGGAACCCCGCAGGCGGCAGATGGCCCTAGTGATCTGTGATTGCTCGCAGATCACGGTGGACACGGAGACACAGGCGCAAGAGGCGACGATCCGTGTTATCCGCCTCGAGAGGATCGCGCCTGACGACGTAAAGGCGGCCGAGCGCCTATATCTGCGGGCCATAGAGGCCCGCGAGGGGCGGCAGATGCTGCCCCTCGACCTCCAGGTGACGTTGGAAGAAGTGTTCGGGAAGGACTACGGGATCGACCCGGTGACTGGGGAGATCATCGTCCCCGACCTGGAGCCCCGCATGCCTGGGGACGGGGCACCTGATCCGCAGGCCGGCGCGGGCGCAGTGAGCGCAGTTGTCGAGTCGACGGATGAGGTCGGCACTGAGACGGAGGTCGACGAATGAAGGGCGCACACGTCGCCGTTTACCTCGACATCGAGCAGGCAAAGCTAATCCGCTGGGATGCACAGGATGCTGTCCTCGCTGCGGATGAGGATCTGGAGCTTACGCAGAAGCTGCACGATGTGAACGCGCGCCGCCTCGCTCGCGAAGCGATCAGCGCGAAGCGGGACATTTACCAGGAGATCGTCGATAAGGCTCAGGAAGCCTGCGAGAAGCTCAACAACGGCGAGTACGAGTACGTCGACGACGTCGATTAGTGCCCCGTCTGCTCCCCGCTGAGCGCGGCCACGGGGAGGCCACCCGCCACCTAGAAAAAAACACGGCGGAACCGGCAGTAAGACCGCGTAGCCCGACCAGCAGACCCCCGGGTGCAAGTCCCGGGCGGGCACGAGACCCGCGCTACGAGCGCAGGGCAAAACACCCCTAGAGAAAGAGATACCAATGACCACAATCAACGAGATCAAGGACCGCCTCGCAGCCGTTGAATTCGCGGGAAGAAGCTACGCGGAGCTGGACCCCCGTATTGCCGCTCAGAAGTGTGCGCGAGCGGCCGCAGCATTCGAGCAGAACGCTGCCGTCGATATGGCTTATCTCCTCGACCGTATCGAGGAACTGCAGACCGCGATCACCGTCGCCGCCGCCGAGCTCGCAGACGCAGCCGTCACCATCGCAGACATATACGCCAGCAACGACGCCGAGACCCTCGAGATCCGACTCCTGGTCGGCGACCCCGTCGACAAGCTCGTCAACGTTGCACAGGGCACCAGGATCTCGACCAAGGAGGCGGGAGAATGAGCACCGCAGGACTCCTAAGTATCGAGTGGGAGATTACTGACCAGCATCTCCCCGTGCAGCACCTCGTCGCGACGGCATCCGCAGCGTTCGTCGAGGAAGTCGAGCGCCGCGGCCTCATCATCCGCTCCGGCCTCACCCACACAGTCCTGCACGGTCTTAGGCTCGTCCAGATCACGGGCAAAGTCGCCAAGCGTGACGACGCCGTCAAGGAGCCGCAGGCGCCGCACACACTCCGCCGATGCCCCGCCTGCGGCGTCCACATCTACGACCTGACCGATGTTGAGGGAGGCGACAAGTGATCGAGATTAAGGCAGTCCGTCGCGCACGGCCCTACCGCCGCTGCCCCGTGTGCCGAGACACGCTCGCTCCGAACGGCTCGAACACCAGAGTGACGATCGACGCGGAGAACGAAGTGACGGCGATCGCCGCACTCACGCACGCGCGCTGCGCCGAGAAGATCATCGACTTCACCCGCGCTCGCGGCTACACGCCTGCGGAGCTGGCGGAGGTCGGTATCTGGGCTGAGGAGCAGCGATGAGGCTCCCGATCAGGATTCAGCGCCGCCGCGCTCGCGGCTGGAAGATGCCGGCGAACACGAAGTATGTAGGGCGAGGAAGCCTATACGGCAATCCGTTTAGGGTCGCTCGGTCGCCGTTTGAGCTTAAATATGGCGGCGCCCTTATCGTCGAATCTCCTGCGGAGGCTGTCGAGAAGTTTCGTGAGTGGATTAGGCACACGTCAGAGGGGCGGTTCGTCGCCGGGTGTGCGGCGCGGAACCTCTGGGGCCTCGATCTCGCGTGCTGGTGTCCCGCTGATCAGCCGTGTCACGCGGATGTCCTCTTAGAGATCGCAAACCCGCGCGGCGAGCGCGAATTCGCGAACCCCTACTACAGGATGTGGGACAGGGAAGAGGTGACCCCGCAATGACGACTATCGGAAGTCTGTTCACTGGGTATGGCGGTCTGGATATGGCGGTCCGTATGGCTCTTGATCCTTCGGCGCGGGTCGCGTGGACGAGCGACATCGAGCCGGGGCCGTGCAGGTTGGCTGAGGTTCGCTGGCCTGGCGTTCCGAACCTTGGGGACATCACACAGATCGACTGGCGGGAGGTTGAGCCGGTTGAGGTCATCTGCGGAGGCTCTCCCTGTCAGGATCTGAGCCTCGCGGGTCGTCGTGCGGGCATGGCCTCGGGGACGAGGTCGGGCCTCTGGGAGTCGATGTTCGAGGCTGTCAAGACGCTGCGTCCGCGTCTGGTTGTGTGGGAAAACGTACGAGGAGCGTTAACAAGTGGAGCCTACAGTTTGGTGGAACAAGAGCAGAGACTGCTGGGAGACAGAGCAGATAGACCTGTTCTCAGGGCTGCCGGCCGTGTGGCCGGAGATCTGGCCAGCATCGGGTATGACGCGCAGTGGTGTCTTGTCCGCGCTTCCGACGTCGGTGCCCCTCACCAGCGAGAGCGGCTGTTCCTTACTGGCAACCCCGCAGGCGAACCTTGGGAGCTGCGGGGGCTCGCAGGAGCCGGCGAAGCGGCGGGCCGGAGGGCACTCCGTGAGTCTCGCGGATCAGATCGAGCACCTGGTGCCTTGATCCCGACGCCGACTGCGTCGGACCACAAGGCCGGCCGACACCAGGAGAAGACGGGCATGAGCCTGAGCCAGGCGGTGCAGATGCTGCCGACTCCGGTCGCGCAGCCTTCGGGCAACTCCCCCGAGGCCCACCTCCGTAAGAAGCCAGGCCGCGCACAGGTCACAGACCTAGCGATCCTCGTCGAGCATGGCCTGCTGGCAACGGGAGGTCTCCTGCCGACTCCGCAGGCAACGAACGCAACGGCGTCCTCAACCGGCTACGGCGCGAATCTTCACGAGGTGGCTCGCGAGCTGCTGCCGACTCAGCGGGCGGGGGACTCGGAGATGGGCCTGCCCCGCGCGTCAGGGAGACCGTCGGACAAGTCGTCACGCATTGAGCACCCCGACTACGGGGTGTACGCGCCCGCGATCGCGCGCTGGGAGCAGGTGCTCGGTCGTCCGGCTCCGGCTCCGACTGTCCCGCCGACGCGCGAGGGGGGGCGCTCGCGGCTCTCGACTCGTTTCGTCGAGTGGCTCATGGGATTGGAGGACGGTCACGTAACTGGAGCGGACCTCGGCCTCACACGCGAGCAGCAGCTCCGGCTTCTCGGGAATGGGGTCGTCCCACAGCAGGGAGCAGCAGCTATCTACCAGCTCACCAAGATCGCCTTTAAGGAGGCAGTATGACCGGCATCGATTCGCTGAAGGATATCCCCGGTGTCAAGGAGTTTCAGGAGCGAGCGCTCGTCCGCGCGGTCCGGCTGACTCGTGAGAACGCGGAGGCGATCGCCCGCCTCGCGCGCAAGCGTTGCGGCTTCACGCCGGACGGGCGGGTGATGCTCGTCGAGCACACCTACACGATCTGGGCGCTTGAGGGGGACATGATCATCGCTCGCCCGGGAAGTATGCGAGTGTCGAACCGCATCCCGGAGGACTTCACAGCCTGGTACACGAGGCCGGGCGAGCAGCTAACTGAGGAGGATCTGGGATGATCGCGCCATTGGTGTGGGAGTCGCGAGTCTTGCCGCTGACACGCAGCAAGCTCATTACCGCCAACGACAAGATGCACTGGGCAGCGCGTGCGCGGTTCACGAAGCAGCTCCGCCAGTGGGGATACCTAATCGGTCGGGAAGGTGAGGGGGTAGCGCACCTCGGGCTGACGCACGCTCGCGTCGAGGTCGAGTTCGCATATCCGGATCGCCGTCGCCGCGACCGCAGCAACCTCGCGCCGACGGTGAAGGCCCTCATGGACGGCCTCATCGATGCCGGGCTGCTTCCCGATGACGCGGACCGCTTCCTAGACGGCCCGCACACCGTCATCGCGGACCGCCTCGCTGCGAAGCGGTTCGGCGTCCCCATGTATGAGGTCCGCGTACTTGTTTACGCGGATACGGATACGAAAGAGAGTAAGTAATGGCCGGAGATACCGTCATCACTGTCGTCGGTAATCTGACCGCTGACCCCGAACTGCGTTGGACGCAGTCCGGCGCCGCAGTAGCAGACTTCACCGTCGCATCGACCCCGAGAACATACGACCGTAACGCCGGTGAGTGGCGCGATGGCAACACCATCTTCATGCGCTGCTCCGTGTGGCGCGAGACCGCTGAGAACGTCGCCGAATCGCTGCGCAAGGGTATGCGCGTCATCGTTCAGGGGCGCCTCACCCAGCGCTCGTACGACACCCAGCAGGGTGAACGTCGCACGGTCGTTGAGCTGCAGGTCGACGAGGTCGGCCCCTCCCTGCGCCGCGCACGC
>QWBZ01000098.1_pt1 | contig 34137 bp, 21 predicted proteins | sample 1972441 | NCBI WGS metagenome assembly QWBZ01 (sample SAMN09866721, study PRJNA288562) | Human oral metagenome isolate term6_saliva, whole genome shotgun sequencing... | isolation source: mouth | host: Homo sapiens | place: USA: California
AAGCGCTATTAACGCCCCAAAGGCGATAACCACGGTCATCACCTGTAATAGGAGCATAATGATTTCATAATCACTCATAGGCTTACCCCTCCCTTCAATAACGAAGAGAGGCCCAACCTCGTCCAACTATCTTATGTTCATTATATATCAAACAAACATACGATACAATAAGTATCGTATTATAGAGATTTATAAATGAAAACTCTACCTTAGGAGATCTAAGGTAGAGTTTTTTGTGTTTGTGACAATATATCAAGCACATACCTTCGCCAATGTGAGCCTGTAAATCTATTATAAATTTAATACAAAAAACCACCTATATATAGGTGGTCTAATATCCTAAACTTGCAAATATTTCTTTAACTTTTTTATCTGTTTCAATTTTTTTAAGCGTTCTTCCTCTTTAGAATACATTTTAGGTTGCTGCATTAATTCTTCAAATTCATCCGGAGTAAAGTCGATATAATCTAATAACATTTCATTATTCACGTTTTTCATATATTAGTCTCCCCTTTTTATGTAAATCTTTCAATGCTATATCAGACGCCCTATGTAAAGCATAAGTTTCTTTATATATATTAGTTTCAATACTGCAATCAGTAAGTACTTTCACTCTATCCTTTTCGTTTCCCCTTCCCTTTGGTCAGGGACTAGAGATGTGCGGTCCTCATCGTCTCTTCACTCCTCTGCTGCCTCGCTCCCTTCGTCGCATACCGCAAGCGGTAGATGCTGTTGCAACTAAATTCCTTCAAAAGATGTATGGTCGTACAAATGAGTTTCAATACCGTAAACGGTAAGTACTGTTGCAACTTCTAAAGCCGAAAATTATACAAACCAAAATGGTTCGTTTCAATACCGTAAACGGTAAGTACTGTTGCAACTTCACAGTTACCCGAATATAAAAAAGGTGTTTGGTACATTGGTTTCAATACCGTAAACGGTAAGTACTGTTGCAACGTAGGCAAAGGCATTAATGCCGTAACACAGCTCGTAAAGTTTCAATACCGTAAACGGTAAGTACTGTTGCAACTATTCGACAAACGTGATGATCGTAATAAATTAAGCCTGTTTCAATACCGTAAACGGTAAGTATAGTGCAGTTTCAATACCGTAAACGGTAAGTACTGTTGCAACTATTATCTACTTCAGATGTAATAGCATCATCAGGAGGTTTCAATACCGTAAACGGTAAGTACTGTTGCAACTCATGAATTTGATGAGAATGGCGATGAGTATTTACGTTTCAATACCGTAAACGGTAAGTACTGTTGCAACGCCATAATTGGTGTCTCATAGACGAGATTACGGCTGAAGGTTTCAATACCGTAAACGGTAAGTACTGTTGCAACGAACATCAAGGGTATGAGTTCATATCCAGAGTATTAGTTTCAATACCGTAAACGGTAAGTACTGTTGCAACTTAGATGTGACTGTCGCTCCGCTCCGAAATCTTCTGTTTCAATACCGTAAACGGTAAGTACTGTTGCAACCTTTCTATGCGGAATACCCTGTAACATTCCGCGTGTTTCAATACCGTAAACGGTAAGTACTGTTGCAACTTTTAACAGTATTGCGAGTAATATCTTTAAGATCATCGAGAGTTTCAATACCGTAAACGGTAAGTACTGTTGCAACGATGAAGCTCCTACAGTTGAAAATACTGCTGGTGCAGTTTCAATACCGTAAACGGTAAGTACTGTTGCAACGTTTCCCCTCCGGGGCGAAATCTCCTGTGACCTTCTCGTTTCAATACCGTAAACGGTAAGTACTGTTGCAACCAACTTTTAATCTTAAACATACAAATCAATCTATTCTGTTTCAATACCGTAAACGGTAAGTACTGTTGCAACGTGAAAGATGTCGGCATTGGTGCCGTTGGAGTATCAGCTAAGTTTCAATACCGTAAACGGTAAGTACTGTTGCAACTGTCAACATAAGTTGAATAAGCGATAAAGCTTTGTAGTTTCAATACCGTAAACGGTAAGTACTGTTGCAACGCCTCATACTCTAGCAGTTATTACAGGAAAATAGCCCGTTTCAATACCGTAAACGGTAAGTACTGTTGCAACTCGTCTGAAACTGGAATTCAATATTCTAATACAAGTTATGAGTTTCAATACCGTAAACGGTAAGTACTGTTGCAACCGTTAAAGGTTTTAGTGTTGGTGATGCTATTAGGGCATTGTTTCAATACCGTAAACGGTAAGTACTGTTGCAACAAATTAGTAGAAGAAATTAAATCATACAATAAGTATGATAGTTTCAATACCGTAAACGGTAAGTACTGTTGCAACGTCAGGGTACTTTTAATGAAAGGAGACATTTATCATGTCTGTTTCAATACCGTAAACGGTAAGTACTGTTGCAACCATAAGTATCTTCTGCATGACGTAAAGAGAAAATATTATAGGTTTCAATACCGTAAACGGTAAGTACTGTTGCAACTTTGAATCAAGATTATAGCATTACATCTAATTCTCGTCTTGGTTTCAATACCGTAAACGGTAAGTACTGTTGCAACTCAAAACAAAACAATAAATGCTATCGTTTGTGGTAGAGTTTCAATACCGTAAACGGTAAGTACTGTTGCAACTAAAACGGAAAAGAGCTATTGCAAAAGCTTATCAGTTTCAATACCGTAAACGGTAAGTACTGTTGCAACGCTTTATTTTTTGTTATTTATAAATACTATAATTATACGTTTCAATACCGTAAACGGTAAGTACTGTTGCAACAGTAGTAGAAGAATTTGAAGGTGCACCAGAAACCTTTGGTGTTTCAATACCGTAAACGGTAAGTACTGTTGCAACTTTCCAATTTATTAGTCGTACAATACTGGGATATCGTGTTTCAATACCGTAAACGGTAAGTACTGTTGCAACCTACTTCTGGTTCTTCAACTACTGGTGTAGATTGAGTTTCAATACCGTAAACGGTAAGTACTGTTGCAACGCACACACTTGCAAGAGATATCAACATTAGATAGGTCAAGTTTCAATACCGTAAACGGTAAGTACTGTTGCAACAATTAATGAATTAGAAAAAGAATATCAAGGCTGCGACCTGTTTCAATACCGTAAACGGTAAGTACTGTTGCAACTATTAGAAAAAACGGCGTTATCGCCGATGTTGTAGTGTTTCAATACCGTAAACGGTAAGTACTGTTGCAACGGCCTTCCAGAGTTTAAAGAAGGGGTTTATTACGTCGTAGTTTCAATACCGTAAACGGTAAGTACTGTTGCAACGGAAGGAGAAAAGTTATGCCAGTAGAAACAGTTTGTTTCAATACCGTAAACGGTAAGTGCTGTTGCAACTAGCTACGCTCTTGAGGTGCCAGAAGGAGTAGAACTCCAAGTTTCAATACCGTAAACGGTAAGTGCTGTTGCAACAAGTAGCCGACCACGTAATGAAGGACGCAGACTCGTTTCAATACCGTAAACGGTAAGTGCTGTTGCAACCTACTGGTAGCAATGAAGAAGGCATTGAAATCATTAAAGTTTCAATACCGTAAACGGTAAGTGCTGTTGCAACCTGAAGACATTTCACAATATAGTAAATATGATGTATTTGTTTCAATACCGTAAACGGTAAGTGCTGTTGCAACTATAAACATAAAACAGTGATGCGTCACTGCTTCCCATGTTTCAATACCGTAAACGGTAAGTGCTGTTGCAACAGCAGGCCTTATAAAGCCAGTATTCATGGAGCTTCAAAATAAGTTTTGGAAAACCTCATACCGTAAACGGTCAAAACACGCTCCCATTTGATCCACAAGGCCTATAGATATAGATAAATACTGGAGGAAAATGATATTTCCTAAGATACAATTATTATAAGGGTTTATCAATTTTACGTCAATAACTCGATTCATTTTCCATTCATCATATTTAACAGGAATACAGATAATATCTGTTGAGTTTTTATTTTTGCCTCTTGGTAAATGTCTACTCATGCAATTATAAAGAGCGAGCAGATTACATTCATAACCCACTCGCTCTTTGTTACTTATCTATAACCATCTAGATTGCCTTTAATCCATAATATATGTCATATACGGAACCAATGCTCGTTTATAGGCTTCGATTGAAGATAGTTTTGGCATATCTGCCTGATCTATATATCCAAAGATAGTCCCTTTATATTCAAAACGAGATATTGGTATTTGCCAAGCATTTCCATTGCATTGTTCATAAAACTCCCAGCTAGATTTTGCATGCGTCTTAATGATATAAGCTTTGTGAAATTCTTCCATCGCTTGTTCTACAAGGCCTAAGCTTTGATCCGTATCAGCCATAATGTAATAAGAAATAGCCGTCCAAGGATAATTACCAAACTCTGGCATGCCCATATCATGCATAAAAGTAGAGACATCATCAGAAACGGTTTGCTTATAGCATTCTGCACGCTGTATATCACCGAAATGCATAGCCAAATTAACCATGTATTTAACACTTATCTGATAGGCATATAAATCATCGAAACAATGTTCTTCCCGCCATGCTTCCCACAAAATCGCAATCTCAGTCCATAATGATGGATCAATCTCATCTATGTAGAACTTCCACAAAACCTTAGTCCATAACGCAACATCGCGCCCAGCATAGCAATAATCCTTCTTATGGATATGTTGTTTCAATAATATAGACGTTTGCTTTTCGTAATCAAATTCATCAAGTGTAATATCCGAACACAGTGTTTGCAAATATTGTTCATACACATCTTGGTAATCCATACTTACACAATACTGTAACAAGGCATAGCGCACAGTGTCCAAATCAAAGGCCTTCGATAGCTCACCCCATTCAGCCATATAATAATCCTTCTGTATATCATATACCAATGGATTCCATTCTTGTTGCTCAATAATAGCTTTAAAAATATCATCAGCTCCACTACGGCCTGTGAAAGCATAGACTAATGCTCGATACCATTGAGATAATCGTGACACTTTTTTAACATACTCAACTTTCCATGGACTATCTAATGAAAGAGACATATCACCAATCAATTCATCAAGTGCATCGAGTATAGGTAATATGGATCCATATAATTGTGAATTATCAATAATACTTCTACACGCATCTAGCATACAATACACTTTTTTAGTTATAATATCAATTTCTTTTGGTGCTATGAACTTGTGTTCTCCCAAACAACGCTCCGTAGTATAAGGAAGCAAGAAATCTAAATACTCCTTTCTGTATTCTGGTTTTGGGTGTAACTCTATAAATAATTTTTCATTAGATAAACGTTTAATAATATTATCCATCATAGGGCCGGTCAATCGGTCTTGTACATATTCCTCAATACCATCTCCATCGTATGCACTCCAATTATCTTGAAATAAATCTGTTTTACTATGAGCATAATAAGATACCAGGATATCCGAACTATGGTTACTTTCATCATATACAGGAATAAAATTATCTACAGGTAATATATCTGGGTACCAAAAATCATGCAGGCTAGACGAATTTAAACACTTATAAGGGCTTTCACAAATAGCCATCAACGTTTCATCATCACATAATGCGTTTAACTGTTCCGATTCGGTATAACCACACATACCACGAACCATATATGCCCCAACCGCATCAGCAATAAATAAAAATTCCAAATCTATGCTATTCCAAGACATGGCAGTATAAGTATCAGGTAAAGATTTCACATCTAAAATACTAGGAAGATTAGATGTATCAATGTCGTCTAATGCGGTTTGAATCGAAGAAATTGATATAGGAGCCTTGATTCGTTGGAAATCATCTGCCCTTCGAAAGACCCCATCAGGAGCATATAGTAAGGATATAAAATACCGTAACATATGGTCATATGTATATTGATTTTCCTCAGCGAACTTTTGTTTCTCCTTATCCAATAAAGAGCGTCCTCGTTGAGTCTTATACATAGGATACAAGGTGTAACTACCATTACGAGGTTCAGGCAAGACCGGTTCACCTTGATAGGTGCCTAATCGTATAAACTCTAACACAGAATCGATACATTTTCGTTCTAATTCATCATTCCACTTTCCCTCTCCACGAATAGCATCCGCATAAGCTCGAATGCGTTTACGTTCTAACTTAAGTTCTTGATGCACTAAATCACGTTTTTCTTTATATTTACGGCTACTGATATGACGGGTGTATACATTGACTTTATATAATAAACCCAATAAAAATGTTGCTGTCTTCGGATTATTTATGGTTGGAAAAACCGACCTGCGAAGCGCATTAAATAATCCTGTTGTAGTAATTATAAAATGATACATAATACCTCTCCTTTAAACGATATAACAAGACACAAGCAAATTAATAATCGTTAAGCCTGTAGGGTGAACAATAATTTATATTGCCCGCTAAGGCGGGACTACATAGGAGGTAAATTATTATTATTCATTCTAAAAGGAAAATCTATTTATATTTGAAAGGAGGAAAAATCATGATTACACATTGTTCCAACCCTTCAGGCTTAACTTGTGAGTTTATTATACGAATGATTATAGAAACGAGATAATCAAAAAAACTAGGAACAAAAAGGAGCCTTAGAATCATCTACATAAGATGTTTCTAAGACTCCTTTCATTTGGAGGTATATATCATGAACGTTTCATAGTTCTAATATATCTACATATGTTATTTATTCTTTAACAAAATTTTTACTTGTCCAAGCCCTTGACTAGACAATCTACCAATACCACAATATTGGCCAAAGAGTGCTAAAACGGTAATGAGTTGATTTTCCTCTACACTTAACTTAGATAGATTAAAGGCAAAGTTCCCCACAAATCCTGTATACCCTCGATCACGTCCAAAATAAACACGTTTTGTACGACCGCTCCAATCGGATAATATAACACGTTCACAGAGTTCTTTAACACGTGGTTTATCCAATGTATCCTCTATATCGCCAGCATTCCATTTATCTACAATAGAGGCAAAGACAAGCTCTGCAGTTGGAAAGGTAATATCTCCATGCGTGCCATTAAATAGGGTAGGCGTTAAGAATTCAAACTCAATTTTGCGTGCTGGTTTAGATTCTAATCGTAATTGAATCAAATCCAGTATATTCTCTTCACGAAATGGCAATCCAAAAGGTGCTTCACAGTAAACATCGACAATAGTTGCTTGCAAAGGACCGATTTGTACACGCATCGATTCTGAAATCTCTGCTAAAATATACCACCAATCGCGGTGCCACACATTAATTCGTAAAAAGAGTATATCTCCCTCTTGAATCACATAATTACGGCGAGGCTGATTATAGTCTAACGTCACGGTAAAAGGTTTTATGCCAGACATATCATGCCAATAGTTACCTGCTTCTTCATCAATAGAGCTGATAAGAGAAAAAACGGCAGCATGAAGAAAACGGCCGGGGAATTCTGGGAGAGAACCAGAATTATGAGTCTGTAATGTAAGAGTAATAGTTCCCAACATTATTTTGACCATTTCTGGATAAAGAATTTTGGCGAATCTAATTTAATACGATCCTTGAATCTTTTATCACCAACAGGCATCATTGTCATAGCATCATCCCAGTGAGCAATAGGTTTTTCACCATTGGCAATATTCCAATTCATCATAGTTAATAAATCTTTACACATTTCATCATAGTTTGATGGATTTTTCCCAAGAATATCGTCTCTATACTTCAAAAAAGCATTTATAAAGGTATCTTTTGAAATATCTGTTTCACCTAATTGCCAAGTATTATTATTAAACAATGTATTGTATCGCTTATCTCTATCCCAGATATGTAAAAAAGAATTTAATTTTATACTACCTAAACCAATTGATTTTCCCTTACCTAATTTATAGGAAATACTTTTATTTTTATCGTCCTCTTTATATAACCGATCAAGATTTAAAGTCAATAATAATGCACCTAGTTCGATATCACTAAGGTTATCAAAATAAATTCTACTTTTGAAGTTCATACCAGAATCAATAGGCTGAATATATTTTGAAAGTTTATCACTTGCCTTATTAGAAGGGCTTTTCCAAGCCTTAGCTTTATTTGTCGATTGGTGCCAATATAACTTATAGCCTCTAATAGTGGCGCCTTCATTATTCCAATTCTCACATTTATCGGTCTTTGAATTCTGATTTAAATAAAATTGGAATGAGGTTGGTTTCGGGCCCATCAATGGCTGTGGTTTGCTACATTCACACCACTCAGGCTTATTACATAAATGGGCTTCAGAAAAAGATACTCGCCCTGCCCAATCACGAGAACGACCTAAAATACTTTCTGTTAAATCTACAATACCATCTTGTCCATCCAATTCTTTCGGTAAATGCTTAGCAATACTTTTATCATACGGAATACGGTAAAAACGGCCATGTCCAAAATGCTGTACCTCACCGTCTTTAGCTATATAAAAACAAGGCACAACATAAGTTACATCTGAACGCCCCGTAAATTTTTGGGCTACATCACCTGTTTTACCTACACACTTTTCCCCTATTTCTAATAAATCAATAGCGTTTTTATTGGCCACAACACGATTATACTTATAATCATATTCATAATTTTCGATGACTTTATCGGATATTTTAACTTGATTAATGGAAAAATTATTAGGTTTAAAAATTCTGACAAAACTTTGTTTTGAACTCATACGACCTGTATGTATATTCACATAACCAGTTTCCCAATCGACTCCAGCTCTATCTTTTTTAGATTTCAAATCAGGAAACTCTTTATACTCCAAAACATCAAACTTTGCATTTATAATATAAAATTTATGATTATTCGTTTTAATTAAAAAACCAGCCTGGGCTTTTGTTTCAGATCGTTTTTTACCAAAAGTATCCTTAACCATTATCCGCCTATATTCAGATGAAGATTTCCCTACTTCTCTATAGAACAAACGACGATCTTCAAAATCACCCCCACCAGATTCGCTATTATATGCCCTAAATCCACTAGCAGTTACTATCTTTAGTACCTGCTTAATCATACTTTTCAAGCTACTGCCTGGAATGATAGGATTATCATTGCCACCAAAGAATTCTTGGTACTCTTCCCCATTTTTCGTAACAACATTCCCCCCAATAAATAGAGGTGTTTGCGTCAAAATATCAATATCTATATAGCCTGAGTTTTTACCATTAGTTAAGACATGCTGCTTATACAAATCTGTCATATCTTTACTAGAATCTGACTTCCAAAACTCTGCAGGAATAACCTGTTTTGGCAAACTTACGAAATTATATGGTACTGCTACTGGTTTAGTAAAATTTTGTTGATTACCAGGATTGCTTTTCGAAGTACTGCCATTTCCTCTTTGTTTTCGCATCTCATATTCCTTTCTCATTTGTGCTTGTGTTTTTGCCATTTTACACATCCTTATCTGCAATATTGACATACCGATAATCGGTATAACTTGCTTGATAATTCTCTAGATATCCTATATAGTTACGCGTTGTTAAATAGCAATATTGCTTTGATGTAGATATTGGAATGATTTGTGAAAGTTTACGCCCTGTATCGATTAAATACGTAAAATCTTCTACCCGATTAAGTTGAGCATATCCAGCATTATTTTCGCCAATAAGACGAGACATAGAATCTACATATTTTACAGGTTCCCCAGATTCGTCACTAATATAACGATATACTACTTCACCATGTTGTACAGTAAGTCGTAATTCTTCCACATCATTAAAGATACGCATGTCTTGTAAGAAAGCCGTATCAACATCAGTAGTACAGTCGGAAAATTGGAATGCACCTTGTTTGTAGTATCCCCATTTCACTTCGTGAACTGACCAAGTAATAACAAGGCCATCATGTTTCATAAACTCTTTTGCAGTAGATAACACATTTACTTCAGCTTTGAGGCCACATGTGCCACTAGTTTTTGTATATACGCCTTCATGGCTATTTAATTGCTTACTCATGAGCACCCTCCTCAGCTGTAATCATATCATCTGTCGATTTATGTAGTGCTTGCACTAATGATTCTAATGTTTCGGCTTGACCCTCAGTAACTGTACCAGTGCTATCAATTATATAGCTTTCACCATTATATTTAACAGTAACAGCAGTCCCCTTTATGCGACCACAACCAATTGTACGATTAGCCCCCATTGTAACTTGACCAGTCATTAAATCCTTCACAAGAAGCATTGCAAGGCCTGCTTCGCTGTCACTACAATTTTTAATTCTTATATGCAAAGGAAACGTTAATGTTTCTCCTTTTGTATTCCGTAAAGGATGATCGGCAAACAAAGCACCATTCATGACACCGCCAGTAAATCTGTCAACACGAATGCGATGCTGTTCTTCTTGTGTGTAAGCGGTAGTATCAAAATATACTTCATTTACCAAGACACGACCCTTATGACTTTCCTTAGTCTTATCATTGCTATAGCCAAAGAGATTATTAGTTAAGGCAGTTCCACGACCTAATGCATGTAATATATGTCCACATTGGTGCCGCAACACACCCTTAACAGATGTACCAGGAATAAATAAAGTCAGTAACTTATCCTCCGACTTACCCTCCAGCTTATCCTCCCAGCGAGCCTCAAAAATAGATTTAATAAGAATCGTATCTTCTAAATAGCAATCCATATCAATGATAAGGTCTCTCTTTGCTACAATAGGAGCCTTAGGAATAGTAATCGTTGCACCTGATTTACGCAATAACCAAGCCTGTACACTCTCTGGTTTTGTAAAGTCATAATATTCTAAAGAGATATCTTCACAAGCAATACGACCAAACCCATTTACCGTGCGAGCACCAATAGAAATACCATTTTTTAATAGATTGGCTAATGTTTTAAGAGCATCTTCAATTATATCGACTTGATTTTGGTGACATTCACGAATGATACAATCGATACGTAATGTACCATAGGCCCCTGATTCAATGACTTCAAAATCATATTTTGCCCCATCTTTGGTAACACCAAGTACATCATCAATACAAATTCCATCACGGACAGAGATATTCGTATTTTCTAATGGGATATCATTAATTTGCAATGCACTTTGTGTACCTTCATGTTCATCTATTGAACCAAATAATACATTGTCTGCATCAGGTCGAATGTCTTGAATCGTTTGACGCAATACCCCAGCCAAGGATGTACCGGGAATAAATGGCTGCCCATCATGATAGGTTACCACAATATCATCTACTGTATCATTTAAGATATCATTATAGACGCCAGCTCTAATGATGAGTGGACTTACTAATTTAACAGTACCGGTAAGAGTGTACCGTCCCATTATTTTTGCAGAATTTAACATATGACGGTCCTCCTTACTGAATCTTTTTAATATATCTAAACTGAATCTTTCTAATGTGTCTAAAGAAATATAACCAGTATTCGTAAACTACAACCTTTGAAAATTCCTCTTTATTAATACCAATCATATTAACTAATTTAGTAGAAATTTCATAGTACGTTCCACTTTCACCAGATTTGGATAAACAAGCATCTAGTAACATATCCTTGTCAAATTTAATAATATAATCCATTAAATTTACATATTTATCGGATTTACTTGTATACTCATGTTTTATATTGAATAGTTTCAAATTATTTGCCAGTATCTTATCATCATCTTTTACTTTTTTTACAAAGGCCTGTAAAGTCTTATAACCATTCTTATGATCCATACCAAGCTCAGCTAGTAAGACAGTAGTAAAATGCTTTGCTTGGCCACCTACATCTAATCTTGGTTTAATATATGTATCTACATCATGAGCAGCACGTAAACGAGCATTTAAAATGACTTGTTTTTCTAATATCTTTCGAGCAATAGCACGTGTCGATTGATGTAAGGAAGTAACCTCAGCCATTTTCGGCTCTTCTAATTTCACCATTTCAAGTTTACGAGGAGTCCATAAACGACCTTGACCATAGCCTTCTTGTACACGGCCACCCATGCCGTTGTACAACATATGTTGTAGTTTATCAAGGTCATCTTGTGTCCAACCAGATGCTTTTACTAGCTTAATGACACTACCTGCAGAAGCAGCCGGTTCAGAGCTACTACGAACGCCCCAAATACTATTAAAGTTTTGCTCCTCTTGATAAGACGCATGTACAGAATCAACGGAAATATCTGAACCAATTTCTTGTACCGCATCACCAATTACGTTAACAATAGATTCATTTCCTAATAACAATGGCGTATGCAATCTAATATACACAGAATCCTCGTTGCTTTCAGTCGTAGGAATCGATGTAATCTCACCAATCTCTACCTTGCAATGCCCATATTCTGTATAACGGGAGCGACCAATATAACAGTCTAATTCCTTAGGGAACTGGCGAACAAATGCTTCTAATGCTGTTTTAGGACCTATAACAGTACCTACAAAAACTTGATTTGGTTCAAGAAATTCATAGTTAAAAATATTACCGTCTTTACTGCGCCCTTGAATGCGTTCTTTTTCTGAAGACCGAGACATATGTAACCTAATAGCGGTTTCAATTGGGACTAAGCTACAATTATTCCCATCCTGAACAATAAACCCTTTAACACCTTTGTAGCCAACTAAATCTTCGCCAGTAAAAAGATCAGTAACAGAATCATTAGCTTTTGGATGTTTATTTCTTTGCAAACTCAATGGTGCAGGAAATGAAGTACCTTTCACAGTATCTTTATAAGCAGACACAAAGCGCAAATCACCATAGAATAAGTCCATGAACTCTTGATTCTTATGCGCTTCTTTACCAAGGTTATGGGATTTAATAAAGTGAGATGCAAAAACGCCACGCAAAATTCGACCATCAATAGAGCCACGTGTAGCAGTCAACACACCCGCTGTAGAGGAACTAGCAATCAACGTTGGGGATTTAACGGTAATTGTAATCTTTACTTGTTCCATAACTTACCCCCTAAAGTTTCTAAATCAAAGACTTTATCATCAATTGTGCATTCTATGCGACCAAAACCACGGTTACGTTTACCACCGATACCTGTCAAATTACGTACGGCACAGCTTAAGATAAGTCTTTCAGTATCCGTCATATCATCAATTGTAATATGTCCTTTAAACTCAAGATTTCTATTGAGAACACGGGAATTATGTAGAGTCCCCTCACGAGCGGTTCCGCTCTTTTTTACAATCGATGTATAGTAGCGCATTGAGGTGTATTCTCCAAGAATACGATCCTTAATAAATATTTTATTAAGATTCTTATCCGATTGTAGTGCTGCTATATCATTTGCTACCGTATCATAATCTGCAATCGTCAAATTAGAAATAACTAATTTAGGATTATCCTCTACTAGCTGATCATCAGTACTACGATTAAATAAAATATTTACATCTTCGATTGTGAAAGCATCTAACTTTGATAACTCCATCATCTCTGCCACTTCAAGGGCACTTTCATATAAAACACCACGTACACGTTTAGCAGGTATATAAGGAATACCATACCGATCATGAATGATCGTACTATCTGTATTAACGTCGCCTTGACCAGACATAAGCATCGTTGGCGACAATAGTTTAATTGTTAATGTATACATACTTACTCCAATCCAGGCAAAATATAATCCATTAATTCTATAGCATCTATATATGGCGTACGCATTTCATCATCTACTTTAACCCATAATTTTTCTTTAAAATCTTCCCAGCCAGATACTTCAGGTATAGATTGATTTGTATGTTGCAATTGTTTACAGAATACTGTCCACATATGTTCATTATCTTGCAATACAGAACGTAATTCTTTCACCTTATTCCGAGCCATCACATGACCATCCTTAAATTGTTGGGTGCAATCTAAAAGTTGCCACAAACCCTCGCATTCATCTTCACAAATTTTACCCTTTTCATATACACGATATGGTCCATAGTGCATATTACCTGTTAGACTGCCATATTCATTGGCAAAAAACTGCTCCAATGTAGGTGCTGTTTCACCATGAAGAAAAGCAAAATCCAACCAACAAGATTTGTTTGCTTCATTATCTTCGTTATCTTTGTTACCTTTGTTATATGTACGCATTTTAGACTTTGCACTATCACACAATTGTTCCGCCATCTGATAGCCTCTAAAGAAAGGGTATGACGTAGGAGTTACAGCAATACCGGCACAAGAATCAATAGACATACCATTGTTGTCACTCAACAGTTCTTGCATTAAAAAGTGCGCGGTCTGCACTGCTATACGAGCATTACAAACAAAAGTAATATCATCACCACCAACGATGATAGGACGGATTGGCAACATCTTTTCTTTTAACTGAAGATTATTAGTAAGAACATCATATTTATCAATAATCCATTGTATTAAGGATTTAAAGCTTTCCAAGGTCTTAGTTGCTACCTTTTCGGATAGTGCACTACGTTCTTCTAAACCATCACAACTAATAAATCTAGCCCCCATATTATTCCCATCAATATGGACGATGGCAATATCATTAATACCTGTTTTACTATTCTCAGTCGATTTATTCTGACCTAACTCATCAAACTCGGATGGAAATACCCATTCGATATCTTCGGTACCAAATAAATCTTTTTTTAGGCGTGCATTGGCTGCTTCAAAAGCATTATACTTAGAGATAAAAGAAGTAGATACTAAACGTTCTCCATCCCCAAAGTTTACAACTGTATCGGCTGTATCACCACTATAATCACAAATTGTGGTTAAACCTGTATTAGCAGGACGCAAAATAGGATTTAATGTATATTGATTATTTTTCAATTGCTTAAATAATTGACGTTCATCGCTTTTAAACTGATTTTTTTCAAGTGTAACAAGACCCGTTGTCACACCTACTTTTAGCCCTGGATATTGAGTCAACACTTGGGCGGTAAAGGTCTTAATGATATCTTCAATCATATTTGCATGATCATTATCAATAAGAATCAGCGCCTTACCACCACCAATATAGGCAACATATACAGATGCGGGTAGAGATGTAATACTATCACGACGCGTTTTCCAAGATGTAATATCTGCTCCCGATTCCAGTTTTAAGATAACGTCTTTGCACAATACATCCTCAAACAATCTATCCACAATATACGAAGCCCCAACATTGGCTTTCAGTTTATTGTTTGCAAAGATGTACTTTTGTATGGACTGTACATCAAACAAAATAGCATTTACTTGCATAGGCTCACTCCTTAACTACAAACAACTACAATTAGCGAATATATTCCCGAAATTGGACGAACTGAAAGTTAACCCTTTTTTCGTTAACGCCATCATGATACGATTCTTCTACCACACGCTCACTAGTAGCGGCTAACACCGTAATTCCTACGGCCAACAACCGTTCTACTAAGGCGTGACAATAAATAAATTCCCCCTGACATAGAACAGCCGTTGGATGTAATGCAATGATACGGCCTGCATAGTCTTGCGCTAATCGAGCAATATCCTTTGTAGACGCCAACGGATCAATACGGGGAAACGGCATATCGATAATATCCCCGTATTGCCGTGCCGCAACCAACTGTTCATCCGACCAATTTTGAGACGAATGGTTCGTATGGTTAATAAACATAACATCTCCTTATTCATGAAATATAAATCATACATATTCATCTACACTTCATATTAATAATAGCAAATCTCATGCGAAAAAGCATTCATAATCATGCAATTTCTGAAACTTTTTCTTGATTAGTACAGAAATACCCTCCACCAATTTCATTTAGAAAATCTAAAAAATATTTCACTTCTTGCTGTATCCACTCTCTAGGTGTTTGTCCTGCTAATCGACTTGCAGCATGTGTCATATAATATTCGTATGTTTGTATCCATGCTTTATGCGAATCTTTAGCTAAAAAACAACCCCGTTCGGATACATCAAAATTAGATTGGTTAATCATTTGCCGATTAAATACTTTCAAAATAAAACGATCTATAATCTCTTGACGTAGTAAGTCCATTACATCATATACAAGGCTATCCTTACGGTCATTAGTACTATGTAATACACCAATCCGTATATCTAAACCAGAGGAAAGTAAACAAGCCCGCACCTCTCGTTCTAAAAAAGAATAACCGTAACTGAGTAATGCATTTACTGGATCTGTACTAGGATGGCGTTTTCGCCCAGGGAATGTCCACGGTTCAGATAAAATTTTATTCCACACGGAAAAATAGGTTCTTGAAGATAAACCTTCTATACCACGCAATGCATCAACGGTCGTAGTCCGCTCGACCTTATTGGCTAATGCTTGTAAAGTGTGACGAACAGAATCATAGTTTGGTATGTCTCGCGTTTTATGATACTGATCTAAAATAGCTTGTTGTGCTTTTACCTTACGATATACGATGTAACAGGCTGCCATATGTGCAAAGTTTTCATCCATAAAGTATTTAACCTGCCACAATAATTTTTTGAGAGAAGTATGCTCATCACCTAATGTGCCAATTAAGTTATATTTATGATCTACGAACTGTATAACTGAACCTTGCTTTACAAGTGAAAACATGACCTGAGTTGAAATTTGTACCGTCCGCCCTAGTACAATCGTTCCCACTGTTGCCATAGGTAACTGACGCATCACTTCGTGTTCTTTTTCTAACACCAATAATCCACCATCTTGTCGAATCACCGTTCCCGGAGTCATAACATACATTGTATCAATCATATATAACACCTCCTAAGCACCGTTACACTACCAGTACAGACTCTTCTTTTATAAGAAAACTTTCATCATTGCACCATATAGGGGTTTTAGCCGTATCTGAAATAGAAATAATCAACAGCCTCTTCGTTTCATCATTTCGAGTTAACAATTCTAGTTGCTTAATGATTGTCTCAACACGCACTCGCGTATGAATACATAAAAACACACTATACTGTATGCGATAACAAAAGGACTCTAAATACTTAACCACCTTATTCCGAATTTTTGTATCGGATATATCATAGGAAATAAGATACTGCATAAAATCCTCCTTTCATTATCTTTTATCATTTTTATGGCTACCTTTTACACCTCTTGTCCGTATCTTTTACTTACCATTCATAAGTGTGCAGATAATCATGTACAAAACTAAGCCTCCAAAAAATATCGCTAATATACCAGTCATTATATTCCCCCTCATTACACAATAATCATAGATGGTGATTTTTCACTATATAACATTTCATTTAATTCTTGACGAAAATTTTCATAGTCCCCTCCTACCGATTTGATTCTGAAAAATCAACAATTAAAGCGAGTAACACTAATAACAAAAAAACACTCATAACACACCTCCGATTAACCCAACACCTTTAGTTGAGTTCATTATAGAGGAGCTAGGAAAAATAAGGTAATCAGAAAAACTAGGAACCAAAAAGCCACGGCATTGCCGTGGCTTTTTGGTTAGGCTCGTATGTAATTATTGAAGAAATATGATTCTACTGTTTTATATCTTTTGTCGCATACCAAAAGAGGTACGTACTATTGCAACTTTCGACAAAACTGCCGAATTGATGAATCACACTTATTTCAATACCGTAGACGGGTAAAAACTAAGCATGATTACTTTATCACCTTTGTTTTCCCTTCCCTTTGGTCAGGAACTAGAGATATACAATCCTCATCATCACTTTCGTCCTTTTCTATCCCCCTTCGTCGCATACCACAAGCGGTAAGCGCTGTTGCAACCTAAAGCAGCGGACCACGTCATGAAAGATGCTGAGTTTCAATACCGCAAGCGGTAAGCGCTGTTGCAACATGTTTCACTCCTTCTTTAGCTTTGCATTCAATAGTTTGTTTCAATACCGCAAGCAGTAAGCGCTGTTGCAACATAAAACAATTGATGTTGGTCGTAATGCCTTAGAACGTGCGTTTCAATACCGCAAGCGGTAAGCGCTGTTGCAACTCATCGAAGCAAAACTAAATAAAAAGAAGGCAGTACAGTTTCAATACCGCAAGCGGTAAGTGCTGTTGCAACTAAAAGAATCCATCACAGAAATCGAAAGATTATTGTTTCAATACCGCAAGCGGTAAATTTTCGCCTCATTAGATCCTAGAGAGTCTAGAAACCTAGATAAATACTGGTGGAAAACCTATTTTCTAAGGATACAGTAATTATAAGGGTTTTATGAAATTACGTCAATATGGGGGTAGGTTTTCCAAAAAACTTTTTTGTCTCAACTTTATGCAGTAAAAGACCTATCCATCCAGCTCGACAGATAGGTCTTTCTTTACTGTTAATGTAGATTCGTGGGAATCATAGGTTACTAGCCTTACAGTAGAGGTATCTAGCCTGTTATGCAATTTAATGATTAACGTCATCAACAGACAGTATTTCGATTGCTTGCCAACCCCAACAATTCTTTTTCTTGTTAAAGGAACGAACTGCAACGCCAGAAACAACGTGTCCACTCATTAAATTGTATGTTTGAACCATTTTATGATCTAGAAATACATTACTTTCTTTTGTGAAAGCCAGTCCTGTATCTATCACTTTAATAGGTTCTTTAAATTTCATCACAAGAGATGTAGGCAGTTCTTCATCTACCTTTTCACAAGCTGCAACATTGTATCTCACTGTACCATCTTGATCTTCATAGCGAGTATAAATAACGGATACCACATCCATTTCATGCAAAGGTGCTTCTGAATCGTACTGATACATCAACGATATATCTCCATCAGCAGCAATAAATGCTCTATTTTGTGCTTCGAAAACATGATTGACAACACCTATGGTCCTTGGCAAGGACTGACAGAGAAATTCTACTGCTATCGCACTATTCTCTCTATAAAAATCCTTAGGCAGACTTTTAGCATCAGGATTATACCAATCTGCATGGAGATACGCATTCAATTGGTCATTAACCGTTTGATGGTTATCAATCCTAAATGTAACTAACTCATGAAGCTCAGCACTAGCCATATCATATTGTCCCAATGCAACCAATTCTTTAATCACACCTAACTTAGCAGCCCCGTTAAACTGTAATCTGTGTTGACATAATAAGGATTTACAATAACAAGACAAAGCAAATATATGATCATCTTCAATGGTATTCACTAACCCATTCCAAAGCCAGAACTCATTCGGTTTCGCTTGCAACAAGTCTAGAATCATCTGTTTAGCTGTATCTAATTCATGTAACATAACATAGGTCTTTGCAATAGACCATTTTAAGTAATACGTACTTTCATTCAAGTAGGCCATATGCTCAACAGCTAAATTACGTAATGTAACAATCATCTCCCTATCTACTGTTTTATCAAGGCTATTTAAGGATTTTCTTAGCACGCGTATAACAAGAGACGGCCAATTATGTATCATTCCATCGGACCCCCTATACGGTTTGACTTCATAATCCTCCCGTTCAAACGTAGTGAAATCCAACTGTAAAACATATTGATATAAAGGAATCTGCTGCTCTACCTCTTTAATAGTTAAAATTGGTCCCCACAGGTAACGCATAAAACTGATGTCATTATGAAGCCCTAAGGCAAACACGTCATCTAAACAGACTTTGACACGCTCAAAATTAATAACCTTTTCCTTTGCTTCTACCTGTATAACCTTGTGCAAGCACCATCCGTATGCATTCTTTACCGAATCATCATCTGGGTTTTCCGCATACAAATCTTTCACCTTATCTAAGGCATCCTGATAGTGGCCAGCATCCTTAAGTGATTTAATAGCAGCAAGCGTTTTCACCACGGGGCTAGCGACACGTAGCACATATTCTGTCTGTTTAAAAAGGACTCCATCTGATTCAGTAATAATTAATGGCTTAAGTTCATTACGATATCGCTCAGCAGCGGCCTGATTATCTTCTGCATTGGCACGTTTAATTAGATCAACTAGGCACCAAGCATATGCACGCTTATCCCATACACTATAATCTGGATTTTCCATCAATTGTTTAGCCATTGTATACGCTTCATCGATTCTGCCCCCACGGCGTAAATCAAATACATCACGGCTTGTTACATGTTCTGTATATTCCATATATACCCTCTCTTTCACGTACAACACAACATAATACAATCATAGTATACTTTTAGTTTTGAAAATCTTCATATCAAAATAACTAGGACATATCCCACATCCTGATTTCCAATACTCGTGATTACAAGTTAAGTATATTGGAGAATTAACTATACACATATTCAATAAAACTAAGACACAAAAAACCTATCCATATGAGATCATATGAATAGGTCTATCGTTTTTCATATTCAATTATTACTTTTGCTATATTAGCGACGATGCACAGTACGGTATAAAGAAAGCCCTAGGGCTACACCTGCTGCGAAACCTTCCCAAGCTGCTGGCGCAGCTGCAACTGCAAATAAAGGTAACATGTAAATTCCTCCTAACGTTCATAACAATTAATAAAATTACATTCTTAAAACTATATTATTTTTCAGCTCACTGGCTACGATTTGATTATATGATGAAAACAATAATACAAAAAATCAATAAAACTAGGAAACAAAAACCTACCCATATAAAACATATGAATAGGTTTACTGTTTATGATAGCTAATTAGTTATCTACTATTTATTTAATTAATTCTCGAATTAGTTTGATACATTCATCCATAGCACACTTAATCTCACTGGAAGTAGTAAACTGGCTACTTTCCTCAATGCGTGCATGGTTACTATCATTACGCGATTTTTTTATCTCAAAATAATATGCCAATATTTTGATGACCTGTGCCAATGAATCTTTAAACTGATCTGATATTGCTAATCCTTCAATATTATATAATGAAATATCACAGGTTTTATAAATATCTTTTGCTTCTTGTTCAAAATCATATTCAGTTAAAATAAAACCTTTAGTAATATCACCAAACAAAGCATCTTCTTTTATTTGATTTTTTAATATCTTATAAAAAGCAAGTCGCAATTCTTTATAATCAACATCGGTAAATAAAAATTGAAAGTCTTCTTTGTTAGATACATACGGCTTTAGTTTGCTAACATTACCATTATATATCATTTCTCTTACTTTGATTGGCAAGTTATTTACATCCTTCAAATCCGTTGCATTCATAGCTATCGTTGTTAAAAAAGAAATAACTTTTTTCGCTTTTGAGGAATCATCCTTAACGGGAACCAACTTAAAAGCTCTAATTTCATCGAAAAGATTTTTTAACAAATCAACTTGTTTGCTTTTTAATACAGTTTCTAATTTTTCATTTCGTTCTTGAGTACTCTTACTATGTCTAGTAATTTTAAATTCTGTATTTTGAACATCCTTAACATAATCTTTAAGCAACTCCTTCAATTTTTTAAATAGCTGCTCTCTATGACTATATTTTAAAATCAATTGGGATCTATGTGCATTTATTGCATTAAAAGCTAGATCTACATCCTCACGTACATCATCTTCAGGTTGAAAAACCGATGCATACTCCTTATAGAACGCATTAAATGTAACAAGAGCATTATCCTTCAATTCGGAGTCTGTACTCTTCCACTTATTAAATGCCTCTTCCAGTATAGACTTATTTTCCTTGAGACTTTCATCTTTTAAATAGGCACTAAGTCTCTTTTCATCAATTACTATAAGCCCCTTATCAACAAGAAAACTCGGTACACATTCTTTAAATAGTGTTAACGCTTGTTGTACATAATCGTGTTTCAAACACCATTCCACATATGATAAGTCATCTTTTGTAGTTTCAGCCTGATATGCAACTAATGACTTATATTCTCTTTCAATAGGCTCACGCAAAAACTTAATTAACTGATAGTTAAAATCTTCAGAAGAAGAGTCGTCATCAAAAGAAATATTAGATAATCTTTGACTCAAAAAATTAAGCTCAGTTTTAAATTCACCACGTCTTGAAATATTAACAACATCAGAGAATCTATCCATCGCCTTTATCAAATCATCGATTGATTTTTGATTTTGAGTACATGTATTATTTCTCTTATATTCTCCATTAAGTTTATAGTGGGCATTTAATTTTTTTGCACTACCAAACATTAAAAACTCTTCAAATCCAGAAATTAAATCAAGTAAATCATAGGTGTCTTTTATTTTATGAACCGTACACTTTTTTTGACTCCAACCCGTATAGAATATATCTTCAATTTCAATTCCTAAATAAGACATGATTCGTCCAATGATTAAAAATAGCATCGCTGCATTTCTAAAGCCACCAGTCGTATCTATATATAATTTAATCCTAGCATCAGGGGGTAAATCTTTTTTATACTCTACGATTGCCTCACAAAGTTTAATAATACTATCTCCTAACTGTTTAGTATCATCCAAACTATTTCCACAAGGAATTTTTTTTATAATATCTGAAAATAAAGGTGTAATCTCTTTATCAAAATAATTCTTATAAAAGACATCCATTTGATACTTTAACAAATCCAAATGTGTTGTATCTAAATTAAATTCTGGACGATTTGTTAATATTTCTGATTTAAAACCAATTTTACCTGCAACAGTATCGCTGAGGAGTAAAAACACTCGATCTAAGGTAAAATCAAGTTCTTTCTCATCTTCTATTTTCGTTTTCAATAAGTATTTGATAGCCGTTTCACTAGTAGTAAATATGTGTCCAAATTCACCTTGCAATTCAAAGCCCTCAACTGTACTGACAGAAATATCTTTCTTTTCATTTTTATCTGTCTTCACATCACTAGGAAATGTCATGTATATGTTATACACATTCTTAGCCATAATATGTCTCCTCTAACACGCACAATCTACATCACGTATACTATTTTTTACTCAACCGTCTTGCCACTTCAATACATTTTCGTATTTCTCTACGTAATTCTGGTGAGGTCTTATATTTACATTGAGCCTCTTTATTAGCATGATTTGTATCATTACGTGCCTTTTTAATTTCAAAATACTGCTCTATAAAATATATTGTATCGCTTACATGTTTCCTATCATCATGAGGTATAAAGATGCCCGGCATATCATAGATTTCTACCTTACCATTACGACATTTCTTAGATTTAATAAGTTGCTCGGCATACTGTTGCGGTATCAAATTCAGCATATCAGATTTATAAAGGATTAATGATTTATATTGTTTTTTCCCATTAAAAGCACCTTTAATATAGTCAACAAATGTGTTTCGTACTACATTGAAAGAAAATTCTGATTTAGCATTAAAACATAGTTCTTCTTGAGTAGTCTGTACACTTGTATACTTATTACAAGGATCCACTTTAAATACGGCTTTAATAAAATGCTGTCTTAAAGGTAGCAATACAGCGTTAATGGCTTCCATATTAGATGATTTCTTAGAAATATCCCCTAAGAAAGAAATCCAATCTACTAATGTATAGTTTTTAACTTCACCCGCCTCTGGTGGATACAAGGTAAATCCCTTACTGTTCAGTAAGTTTTCACAATCTATTGACAACTGTTGAATCACTTCATCAACGAATTCATCTAAACGTTTCGTTCTGACAGATATATCAAATTCTGTTTTAATAATCTCTCCTCGTTTTTGAGTAATTTTATGTAACGCTTCACGTATCTTTTTATCTATTTTAGGAGCTAATTCCTCTTTCGCCCCCTCACTACCCAATATGGCATTTTGTCCACGCGCTTTATTTATGGCATTAAATACTCGCATCGGAGTAGATCGCAAATCAGTGGTATCATATATTTCATTTGCTGTTTCCTCATCTTCAGCAGATAGCCTTGCTGCATCGATTTCAATAATTCCTTTTTGTATTGCATATTCTGGCACGTATTCACAGAATAGTGTTAAGGCTTGTTGTAAATAATCATGATCTAAACACCAATCGATATATGCTAATTCATCAGATGTGTTATTTCTATGATGATCTAATAATATATCATAGGATTCTTCAATAGGATCTTGTAAAAGCTCAACTAACTCTTGATCAAAATCCTTATTGGTTGACGTATCATCGGTTGTACTACGAACTAAAGCTAAACTTTCATCAAGTCGCTTAATAGATTTTTCAAAAGAACCACGGCTAGAAATATTAATGGCTTCTGAAAAACTATCCATGGCAGATAATAACTCATGAATGGAGGAATTATTATTCACCCTATTTTCTGTATCAGGGTTCTCCTGCTCATTCTCATCAGCTAGATTTGCTTTAAAATGAGCATTCAATTTCTTTGCACTACCATATAATTTAAATTCTTCAAAGCCCGCTACTAAATCGAGGAGCTCATATGTATCTTTTATAGGGTGAACGGAGCACTCTCCATCCTTCCAACTTGTATAAAAGACATCGGCCACTTCAATGCCTAAATACGACATAATTCGACCAAGGATTAAAAAAATCATCGCCGCATTTCTAAAGCCACCCGTAGTATCAATATATAATCTAATCTTACTGCCAATAGGTAATGTTTTCTTATAAGCTACTATTTCCTTACAAAGTTTAATGATATTGTCACCAAGTTCTTTTGTATTATCAAGGCTATCACCACAAGGAATTTCGCGAATAACCGTAGAAAATGGAGGGATAATCTCTTGTTCAAAATAGGATCTATAAAAAGTATCTATCTGGCTACATAATACCTCTAAATGACTTGTATTCGTATTGAATTCAGGATAGGTTGTTACTATTTCAGGAGCAAAACCTACTGGACCTCCTACCAATTTACTACGAAGTAAAAATACCTTATCTAATATAAAATCAAGTTCTTGTTCTTCCTCTATTTTTTTCTTGAATAAATACTTAATTGCCGTTTCACTAGTAGTAAGTATTTTCTCGAAATTAGTCTTTAACTCTAACCTTTTAGCTGTACTAGCATTTATATTAGTTTTATATTTATCAGTTTTTACCCCACTAGGAAAAGTTAGGTAAATATTATACACATCTTTAACCATACTATACTCCCCATATAAAATGAATAGTCTGATACTATTAAATTAAAACCTCATATTATGTTTTCCTTACATTTTGTATTATATCATGTTATATTCATAATTAAGAATGTCTAAGCATATAGGGGATATAACTACAAGGGAGGAAACAATGGCAACAACCACTAATTATATACATGATTTGGCCAGTATGCGGCAGTTCATCCGCAGTCTAACCTTTGGAAATCACAATAGGGGTAAAGTAACTGCACGAGGCATCAAAGGGAGTCAACACGATGATATCATTCGACGTCTTGATTACTTTGGCATCATACCACATATTTATACGAAACGTATTGGCAAAGCATCAATTCATCATTTAAGTAAAGATGACTTTATCGATGGTTATAACTATTTAAACAATCTATATGAATTATATGCCGCTGTACCAGAACAGATTTTTGTACAATTATGTATATTGGCTGAACTATCAGATAATGACAAATTAACAATTGTCAATTTAAATGAGCATTTAAATTTAGATACATATGCAGAACGGTATAAAAGCTTATCCGAAGCCCTATGTAAACAACGGAGTAAAAAGCAATCCATCCCACAAGATATCGACCAACAATATATTCAAAGGCAAGTAAAAACCTTAGAAACAATTGGAATTATCGTAAGAACAGAGCACAACAAAGGATATACTTACGGGCTTAAAAATACAATTATAGATACTTTAACTAAACAACAATTAGAAGAACTTGCATTAGCCGTATTCTTTTTTACGAATGTATCCATTACATCGGCAGCCGGTCATATATTACTGCAAAAAATTATGTATTTAATTAATGGCTATTCATTAAAACAACAACAAGAATCTATTATGTATGGATTTAATAATACATACTTTACTTTCAAAGACAATAACCCTAATAATGTCATCGATGGTGATATTTTTTATCCGCTAGCTGATGCATTATATCGACATAAGAAAGTACGGCTCACATTCTATGAACCCGGAAAGCCTAAAGAAATTGTAACGCCATTATCATTACAGACCTATTATGGGGAAAATAAAAATCTTTTATATAGCATTAATAACAGTCGTCTACAAGTCAATCGCATTGACCGCATCAAATCACTAGAAGTGACTAAATTCAACAGCTCTGATTTCATACCACAGGTTCTAACATCACAACAGCCACATAATACTTGTATTCTTCATTTCTTAATATCTGACGGATATGAAGTAGTTTACGACCAGTTCACTCGGCATTTTAAGGAATTTCTTACCGTATTAAGAACTACAGATGAATATATTGAACTACAGTTAGAGGCACCAGATCTTTTACAATTGTTACCATTATTGCGTAGCTATTTACCATACTTATACATTATTTCTAGTAATAAGCCGAGTATAAAAACTAAATTTTACAGTAACCTCTATGCTTCTCTCGGCATAGACTTTATCGAACCAGAAGGTTATAAAACGAAGAAAAAACTCAATCCATTTCTGCAACCATCACCTTTTAAAAACAAAGAAAATGATTTAGAGAAAACGAAACAAAAGAGAAAGCAAAGCGAATCTGAAGTCGAACTCAGCTATGTATCTCCTATTCTTAATGACATCAATTCCATCACATTTACCACACAATACCAAATACAACTCGATTTAGTAAATGACGTGTCATACACAAAACAAGATATTGATAATCTAATTAATCATCGACGACTACTCACAACAGCTGTATATAAAAAAGCTTTACGAAACGATGAGTACGAGCAACTATTGGCACACTCATTAGTATCATCTATTAATGATACGGACTATGTTGAATCTATCTTCTCCAATTTACCACTCATCATTATTTCGGATGTGGAACGAATGTTTCTGAAAGACCTCATCAACGATGAACGAGTAAACTGGCTACTTTCACAAGAACTACGTGAGCAATTAGCAGGCGAATTAATATCAATAAACACAACATTTCCGTCAGAATCTTGTTGTAGTATGCCAACCATGACAGACGATACGCCTCTTACAATGGATACCATCTTTAACTGTTTGCAAGCAATACAGCAAAATGTACGCATTGCAATAGAAGGTAAAGAACTATCCCCATGTCGATTAGAATACTCTGTTGGCAGTAACGGCTATTCCCTCATCGCCTATGACCATCAAGATAAAACATTCATAGCTTGTTCATTACGAGATATAGAGACTATTATGATACTCGATACACCACGTCTCGCAGAATTAGAAACAATCTATGCTAGCTATAGAAATGAATCCAAGAAAACCCTTACTTTCGTTCTACACGACTCTAATAATGCTGTGGACCGTTGTTTTAATTACTTTAGTAACTATACTATTCAAACACAAGATGTCATTGCTGAGGAATTTACTATCGAAATAAGCTACTTACCATTCCAAGAACAAGATATTTTACGCCACTTATTAAAATTAGGTTGTGCTGTGCGTATCGTAGATGAATGTCCTTTGCGTGAAAGATTAGAAATGATATATAAAACTGCTCTCATACACGCACCTAGCAATTAATACAATATATAATTCGAGACCCTACAAATATCAATAGAATATATTCTCCTCATATACAAAGGAGCACACCCTCTTGGTACAGCAAGAAAGTGTGCTCCTTTTTATCATATTCGATTATCGATTCATATAGGTCATATATTGTTCAATATCTACATTATCTTTGATTAGTTTTTCACGGTAATTTTGAGCCGTTGCAACATCATTTACTTGTTCATAGAACCGCATCAATCCATAAATCATTCGATGCTCAATAGGTTTACCTGGATTATAAACAGTATTCTTAATTTTATCACGCCACACGATAGCTAGAGGATTATTGCCAGCTTGTAACGCAATAAGAGATAAATATGTATATATCAATTCCCAAGGATGACTATTAATAAGAACTACTTTACGTATATCTTGCTCTATATGACGCAATTGATTTGTAATAGACGCATCAATATCATCTCTATATAAAACATACAATGCTTTCACATAAACATATAAGGCAAACACCATAGATTGTACAGGTACCTCTTGTTCAGGAAGGGATTGAATATAAGATAGTTGATCGGCCAATGTATGATTACCACCAAAATATTCAACTGCTAATTGTTCATAAGAGGCCTTATCGCCAGCTTCGATGCAATAATGCAATAAGTAAGATTGTGTACGGTACGCATCAGATGATTTATCATCAAATATAGAAAGCGCTTTTTTGAAAAACTTCTCTGCATCAGGATCTTGCATATATGCATACACTTGTCCCAATTGGCTATATGCCTGTCCTAAACTAATGGAAGCACTAATATCTGATCCGTACAATTTAGCACGCAATGTTTGAATATGTTCCTCCATGGATACAATGTCACGTGATGCTTGAAGCGCATCGTTATATAGATAACAATCTACAAGGGTTACTACATGACGTTTTAACGTCAATAAATAATCTTCTATTGGCACATATCTAGACCAATGACGACATTCAGTAAAGCAATATTCAGACAAAGAACTATTTCCCACATGGTTAAATGCAGTCATACCCGTATCATAAAAAGCATATGCGATGCGCCCATCTAGTAATTCTTCATTCTCTAAGTTGATAACTAACTGCTCTAGATGTTTAAACATATAAGCTAATTTATTAGCATTACAATTTGTATCATCCGCATAATCTGCTAAATCCTGAATAGCCCGTTCAATACCGCGAACATCCATTTCGCCATGAATTAACTCTTCAATATGAGGGAACCATTCTGTACGATAAAATTCAGCAAATTTACTGTCACCATGAGCACCATCATACATAGAACTTAATGCGGCTACATAATTTTGACGGCAAAAGTCTATCATGGCCTGCTCATAATTAATATCTACATCGTCATATACAAATAGGAGATTCGGTGCATCCCCATTTAACTCATCGGTTAATTTACGAATAGCCTCAAATCGACTCGTATCGCTCACTAATGTATGTAATTTCCCATGATAGCTAAAATGGCCACACAAAAAATTAGATAAATATAAAAATGCATACTTTTCAGTTTCTAAACGCCCTTTTACATCATAGTTGATAGATAGAGCCTTAAAGGTCTTAATGTCCATATGTAAACGATTATAATCTATGGATTTACGATCCAAGGCAGCCCGATAGTTAAACTCATTAGCTACCTGAAAGTATACCTTATTAGGATTCGGTTTAGTTCCACGTGGAAATACATACTCTTTAAATCCAAGTGCTTTAAACTCTTCAATTTTAATAGGATTGTTAGCCGCAACCTCTGTTATACGAGTTGGTAAATCAAACTGAACCCGATTAACATCCAAGTTATAGGGATTGTGAAAGACGAGTCTAGATACTGTAGCATCTGCCATATGCCAATATAGATTACTAACTGTATCATCATGTGAAAGCACGCCTGTTTGTTCATTGTTGAACATACTTTTGCCTTTTTCACTTTTGAACATAACTGCAATAGAATAAAATCCTTTGCGAGGAACTGGAATCAATTCTTCTCCATTGTATGTGCCGTGAGCAAAAAATTCAGGTAATGCGGCTGCAATAGCTCCTTTATATTTAGCCTTTTCACTAATATATACAGTTGTCTTCGCTGCATAAGGATTTTCTTCAGGATGTTCGTCTTCTAAATCTAACATATTTAGGTACATACTCCCAGTAAGTAGAGCACCTGAATCCGCATCTGAAACTACACCTTTTCGCTTACTATAAAAAGCTTCTGGATATGAAACATTTACTTTTTCAGCAATAATTCTAAAAAAGCGGTCTAAACGTTGTCTTTCAAAATTAGCATCCTGAGAATCATCTAAATCATTATAGATAATCCCAGATATATACTGCACATTCTTTTTATTATCAGTATTTTCGCCATTCGGTTTTAAAAAATTAAAATCCCCATATTCATCAATCGCTATCGTAATCATATTACAACCCCTATAAACAAACTACTACGAAACAAATACACTACGTCTAACTCTAATATTCTAGAAGGATTAAGAATAGATATAGCAACAACTAGGCACATAAAAATATAAAGCGTTAAATACATAGATACATATTAATATCTATATTCTATCATCTTATCTTCATAAATAGAATAAAAGAACTTAACAATATCGTTTAAATGTCCCATATCATTAAACTCAAATACAAAATAGACCTATCCATATGACATCATACGAATAGGTCTATCGTTTTACATATTCAATTATTACGTTCAAATTTACCCCTCAACACATACATGTACTAAACCAAAGTCTACAGCTAATAACATGTTAAACACCTCCTAAAGATCATCTAATAATTCATCTAATAGCACATCTACTACTGTATCAACAGCTACATCCATCACTAAGTCTAATAATTCATCCATATTTTATCACCTCATCTTTAATCAAAATATTATATTTAATAATCTAATCTTCTAACAATGCACAAAGTGCAACTGCTACAGTAAACCCTATGAAATGGTACACACTAATCACCTCCCTTTCACGCAACACATACATTATTAGCGACGACGACGTGAAGCACCATATACACTAAGCCCTAAGACCACACCTGATGCAAAACCTTCCCATGCCATTGGCACAGCTACTAAGGCGAATAAAGGTAACATGAAAACTCCTCCTTTCTATAAACTATTTACAAAACTATCTAATATTAATCATCAATGCCATCAAGCACCGCTATTAGCACTGCAACTGCAGCCTCTACTGCTAAAGGTGACATATAACCCCTCCTTAACTTCACTATTTACAACATTATAATTTTAAAAATCTATATTTGCTCACCGGCTACATGTTCATTATATGTTGAAAGTTTTTATGTGTGTAATCAATAAAACTAAGACGAAAAAGACCCATGTGTTTCATAATGATTCACTTGGGTCTTTCTCGTATGTAATTAATGTGTAAGATTCAATGCCTCTAACCGCTCTAGTAAATTTAGTATACCGAACTGACTTTAATTGGTTCAAAGCTGTGCCGTTACAATACCATAAACGGTAAGTGCTGTTGCTTTATCGCCTTTGTTTCCCCTTCCCTTCGGTCAGGGACTAGAGATGTGCGGGCCTCATCGTCACTTCGCGCCTCTGCTGCCTCGCACCCTTCGTCGCATACCGCAAGCGGTAAGTACTGTTGCAACGCAACAAAAACAAGAACCTGTAGTTATCGAAACTCCAGTGGTTTCAATACCGCAAGCGGTAAGTGCTGTTGCAACTAAAGAAGTTGTTATTGAAGACGGCATTTTATTTAAGTTTCAATACCGCAAGCGGTAAGTGCTGTTGCAACTTCCTCCAGTATTAGAAAATAAAAAAATAAAAGAGAGTTTCAATACCGCAAGCGGTAAGTGCTGTTGCAACTTTTTGGCGAAGCTATGCCAAAGACAGAATTTGTTTCAATACCGCAAGCGGTAAGTGCTGTTGCAACTCATATTCGTTATTCTGTGAAGGAGGAGAAATTATGTTGTTTCAATACCGCAAGCGGTAAGTGCTGTTGCAACAGTTATTACTTCCGACGCTGTAGCCATTAGAGCTTACAGGTTTCAATACCGCAAGCGGTAAGTGCTGTTGCAACCGATGACGGCTTAACTGTACGCCTATTCACTGGTTTCAATACCGCAAGCGGTAAGTGCTGTTGCAACACGATAGATGTGCTCCGTATCGAAATTTTATATGAGAGTTTCAATACCGCAAGCGGTAAGTGCTGTTGCAACGATTATTCATGATATACCTCCATAAAAAATAAAGAGAGCGTTTCAATACCGCAAGCGGTAAGTGCTGTTGCAACCAATTCACAAAATGGTTAAATGGGTTTTATGCGGAATACCCGTTTCAATACCGCAAGCGGTAAGTGCTGTTGCAACAATAATATGGAAAGACAATTGTTATATCCTGTAACTGGTTTCAATACCGCAAGCGGTAAGTGCTGTTGCAACAATATATTTTTTAATCTAGTAAACAAGCCACTTTTTAGTTTCAATACCGCAAGCGGTAAGTGCTGTTGCAACGCTTCCCGTTGTTGTAATGTTATATGTGGACGGTCCATATGTTTCAATACCGCAAGCGGTAAGTGCTGTTGCAACTTGATTAGAGAAATCAAGGCAGAAGAAGTTTCTGCAGTTTCAATACCGCAAGCGGTAAGTGCTGTTGCAACATTTCGCTGGAGGGTTAACTTTTGAAGTTTCCCCTCCGGGTTTCAATACCGCAAGCGGTAAGTGCTGTTGCAACTTAGCATTTGGAGTGTTTTTAGGGCGTAACGCTTTAAGGTTTCAATACCGCAAGCGGTAAGTGCTGTTGCAACTTTCTATTGAGGTTGATACAGAATTAAATAGTATTAAGTTTCAATACCGCAAGCGGTAAGTGCTGTTGCAACCTATTGTGGAGCTGAATGTAAATTGCAAGGAACTTGTAAGTTTCAATACCGCAAGCGGTAAGTGCTGTTGCAACAGAGCGAGTGGGACGACAACCTTATTCCGACCCTTAAAAGTTTCAATACCGCAAGCGGTAAGTGCTGTTGCAACTGAATAACAGAACAGAACACGAAGTTAAAATTTTTAACGTTTCAATACCGCAAGCGGTAAGTGCTGTTGCAACGTTCAACCAGTTGATGAATTCGCGTTTTAACATGATAAGTTTCAATACCGCAAGCGGTAAGTGCTGTTGCAACCGACAGCGGACATCATTTGTGCCCAACCGTTTTGATGTTTCAATACCGCAAGCGGTAAGTGCTGTTGCAACCGACAACCTTATTCCGACCCTTAAAAGATGTTCTTGGTCGGGGTTTCAATACCGCAAGCGGTAAGTGCTGTTGCAACCTAATGCTGTAACAACAGTATCACCTAAATGTATATTCAACGTTTCAATACCGCAAGCGGTAAGTGCTGTTGCAACTTCCGACATCTTTTACAGTGTCAGCTTGGCGACCTACAAAGTTTCAATACCGCAAGCGGTAAGTGCTGTTGCAACAGCGGATTCTAAAAAGCCAGTATTTATGCGGTTCCAAAAGCTAATTTTGGAAAGCCTCAAACCGTAAACCGTAAATTTTCACCGCATTAGGTCCTAGAGGGTCCAGAAACCTAGGAAAATACTGGTGGAAAACCTTTTTTCTAAGGATACAGTAATTATAAGGGTTTTCTTAAATTGCGTCAATATGAAGGTAGGTTTTCCAAGAGGTCTATTTGTCACAAAACGTAGGTAATATCTGGGTTTATTACAATTTTCAGCTATTTTGGGGTTGCAGAAAACCTTTTTTGCCTCCATTTTATGCAGAAAAAGACCTATCCATATGACATCATACGAATAGGTCTATCATTTTCCATATTCAATTATTACTAACAAATTTACCCCTCAACACATACATGTACTAAACCAAAATCTACAGCTAATAACATGTTATACATCTCCTAGAGATCATCAAACAATTCATCTAATAACACATCTACCACTGCATCAATAGCTACATCCATCACTAAGTCTAATAATTTATCCATATTTTATCACCTCATATTTAATCCAAACAATGTACTTAATAATAATTTAGTCTTCTAATAATGCACAAAGTGCAACTGCTACAGTGAAACCTATGAAATGGTACACACTCATCACCTTCCTTTCACCCAACATATACATTATTAGCGACGACGACGTGAAGCACCATATACACTAAGCCCTAAGGCCACACCTGATGCAAAACCTTCCCATGCCATTGGCACAGCTACTAAGGCTAATAAAGGTAACATGCAAATCCCTCCATTCTTTAAACTATATACAATATTATAATTTCAAAAATCCATTTTTTCTCATGTTCATACATAACCTCACATTCTATAACTACATCAATCATGAACCACTGTATATACCAGTAAATCCATTATTACAAATCAAATTCACTAGGATGAATCCCGTTACATTGATGCTGAAACATTGCTCACCGGCTACATGTTCATTATATGTTGAAAGTTTTTATGTGTGTAATCAATAAAACTAAGACGAAGAAGACCCGAGTGTTTTGAACCGACCCCTTAATGTTAGACCAAAAATCTTAACGTTAAGGAGGTCGGTTTTTCTATGGCAAAATATAGTCTTATATTTAAATTAAAAGTCGTTACCGCATATCTAAACGGCGAGGGTGGATATGAGTATTTAACTAAGAAATATGGTGTAAAGACTACATCGCAAGTTCGTCGTTGGATTAGTGCATTTAAAGAATTTGGTAAAGATGGTTGTGTCGAAAGCGAAATAATACAAGATATACTTCAGAATTTAAGCTAGCTGTGGTAGAGTCATACTTAACTAGTGAATTATCGTATCGGCAAATTGCA
>QWBZ01000362.1_pt1 | contig 34091 bp, 40 predicted proteins | sample 1972441 | NCBI WGS metagenome assembly QWBZ01 (sample SAMN09866721, study PRJNA288562) | Human oral metagenome isolate term6_saliva, whole genome shotgun sequencing... | isolation source: mouth | host: Homo sapiens | place: USA: California
GGCTGGAAGCGCACTGTAGATGCTTCCCCGCCGTCGTATGGTGAGGACTACGTGAACCTCGGCGCTGTGGATCGTGCTTATGCCGTCATCGAGAATGACCCGTTTGCCGATGGTGAGATTATCTTGAAAATGGTCATCCAAGGCGCGTGGTATCGGCTGATCTTCGACTTTGATAACAAGAGGTTCACCGAGGGGAAAGTCACCCTACCCGTCATTAAGGTTCAGGACGGCGCACCTGTCTTTATTTTCGCGGTGGTGACAGATAATCCGGTCGTCCAGTTTTCGGGGGACTATGTTATCGGCGTGGACGTGGGGATCAACAACTACGCCACCGTCGTGGTTCGTGAGGTTGAGACCGGGCGGATAGTGCATGAGACGACACTCTCCCAGCGAGTACACTCACTGTGGAACAGCGTGCAAGCGTCGCAGCGGCAAGTTCGCGCCCTGCGTCGCAAGGCTGCGGCGTTGCTCCGTGACCGGCAGGGGCGCATGTCCGTGTTGGATGAGGCGCAGCTTCACCGTGAGGCCGCATCCAGGATAGCGTATCTCTCCCACGTGTGGGGTAACGCCGTTGTCGCTGTGGAAGATTTGGGCTGGGTCGCTAACACCATGCAAAACGGAAGGTGGAACCGTGGTGAGCTTATGCGGTGGCTCGCCCACTATGTCAGTCAGAACGGTGGCTGGGTCGTCGCTGTAAACCCCTCGAACACGTCGCAGAAATGCCACGCGTGCGACGCTAAAGTCTCACACCCCACGCACAAGCTGTCCGTCTGCCCCAAGCATGGGGTGATGGGTAGGGATGTGAACGCTGCGGCAAACATCGCAGCCCGTGCCGTGCCGCGCGTGACTAAAGCGAGGGTGACGCGGTCGAAAAACCGGAAACTCGGGCCACAGCGAACACTCAAAACGCCGCCCGCTAGAAAATCGTTGAAATATCCGGGCAGGGATAGGACGAAAAACAAGCCTACTCCGAAAAGGAAGAACCACCGCCGAGTTTCTAGGGAGGTGATTCTTCCCGTATGCCCCGCTAGGGCACAAGCGCAACGCTTGGAGGCCACGGTACTAGCGGACCAGAGTACACGTAACAACCTGGGGACCGTTCAGGCGGCACTCAAACGAGGAAACGTAGCCTACAAATGTAGGTTATGCAGCCTTATTTGATACCGTGTATAACTCGCTTCCGTCAAAACCATGAACGGTTACCGTGTTCACGTTCTCGTGCCACGTGAACCGATACTCAATGTCGCCGACCACCTGGACGGGCCACACGAAGTGATGCACGAAAAAAGCAAGCGCCGTCACCAACGCGACACCCGCCAGAAGCGAACACAGCACGAAGCGCCACGTCAGCGGCTCCTCCTCACTCGACAACGCCGCAGACTCCTCATCAGACAACACGTACACGGGTGACATGCCAAGAAAAAGCACAGGCACTCCTACAAGCTAGTTTTCCACAGGCGACACAACGACGCCCCCCTTGATACAACCACTATACCACGCCACAAGCGCGCCGACAGCGCGAAACACGTGCACAAAAGAGGCCCCAGCAACACGCTCGATTCCACGAGCAAGTGTCACCGGGGTCTACGCGCGCCCGCGTCAGGCGCGCCAAGCAATAACCGCCTACTTACCAGAGTAGTGCTCACCCAAAAGCCACTCATGCTCGGCGGCTTCCTCCACGCCCCAACAAGAGCCACCCCGCGCCTTCACCCGAGCGACAGCCTCATCCACACTCATTGAACCATTGCCACCAGTGAAACGCAGCGCATAAGCGAACCCCTCATGTTCGCGCCACTCCAAGCGGTGCAACATCGGGCGCTCACCCACAGAAAAATCCTGCACATCCTCCATCTTAAACGAGAACTGCACCACGGGGTGAATCGCACTCAAACCAAGAGGAGGCGCGCCCAGCATACAAATTGTCAGCTCGCCATGCCTGACGGTCACGCTCCCCACGACGCCCTCAACGTTGAGCGCATCCACGCCACACGGCATATCATCGTCGTAAACCGTAACAACCACGCGCGAGCGGCGCTTCTTCGCCGCCCAAAACGAATCAAGACCGCACGAGCGACGACACGCGGGCACCACGCGCTTCACCACAAACAGCGCCACGGCAGCAACAGCGAGTGCAACCAGAACCTTGGACACCCTCACATCCTCCTACACGAAAAAGCGTGCGCCGCCTGCACGGGTATCCCACACCATGCAGACGACGCGCCACAGAACACACCCCTATCAGGCCAGCGAGCGAGCCTCAAAAGCCGCAACCTGCGCAACCGCGTAATCCTGTGCGGACTCAAACTCGCTCCCCAAGACTCGACGGTACGCGCGGTCCATACCGGAGTTAACCTCGTCCACGTCCGCGTCGTCGTAGATGTCCATGAAAACCTGTCCCTGAACAAGCGAGACCAGCTTCCCACGAGAAATGGTAAACGTACCATCCCCGTTATCCACAACATCAACCAGCGACTCGTGCATCTTCATCTCGCGCATTGGGTTTCTCCGTTCTTAGGGTACTCGGGCGACCGCCGCTCGCGGCAACCCCTCTTGACGAAATCAAGCATACCACAACGCAAAAACACGCGCACACGAAACACGGGCGCAGTGAAACAAGTCACGCGCGAACGCCAACATCCACAACAGCAACGAGCCGCAATAGGCAAACAAACAACCGTGGCGGTGCCACAACCAGGCACCGCCACGGCCCACACTCACCTACTCGCCAGTGTCCGTGTTATCCGTATCCGCGCCACCAGCGTCCACGCCGCCAAGGCGATCAAGCAAACCCTTCCACCTCGCCATCTCGCGCTCCATGAACTCACGCGACACCGGACGCCACACCGACACATCCCCGCCGTCCACAACGGGAACACCGCCGCCCTCCACGCGCGACGACAAGTCCTGTTCGCCGCCATTACTCAACGCCAACATGCTCACGCTCTCTCAATCCAGCACCGGGTACACCACGGGCAGCCGACCAGTCGCGCCGGGAGCCAACCTATCCACCGACGGCTCATCCACCTCAAACACGTCACCGTAGTGATTGGTCACGCGCCACATCTCCTCATAAGCGACACCATCCACATACGCGAACATAATGTCGCCCTCACGGTCATCCTCCACGAAAATAACCGTTCCCGGCTGCAACTCGCCCACACGGAACTCACACTCCTCGCCAGTGTATCCGTTCACGCACACGAACGACGGCTCCCCCTCATACTTGTCAACAATCGCGTCCACCTCGCCAGGGCGGCGAACAACAACACGCGGACTATTACGCGCCTTCTCGCACACATACTCATCCGACCGCATCACCCCACGCTCCCTAACATCCAGCCACCCATCCTCACTCTCTAGCATCCCGAGCACGCGGACGAAACGAGTATCCAACCCGCACTTATCTCTCACATCAACAATCGCGCCAATAGGAAGTGCGAGCGCCAAAAACTGCTCCTCCCCGCCCGTGCGAGCGTCATGCGCGTAAAAGTTGTTACCGCTCTCACCCTTTGCGTTCGCGTAAGACCACTGCAAGCCCACGATCTCCTCACGCAGAGCATCGACCTCGCTCACGCCATCCGGCAACACACCAAACAAGGAACCCGAAACGCCTCCACAAACCCAACATCACCATCTACTTCCCCGTTCACGCAAGCAGACACGACAGCCCAGTCAGCGCGAGGCCACTTCGCCACCACAGGATGCAACAAGCCCACAGGAATCGTCACGGGAACAACCTCCACGCCGGCCCCGGTCATCTGCCACATGTCAGCGAACGGCAACAAAAACGCCGATTCCCCATCATACGGGCCACACCACAAGCCAGTTTCGCCATCAACAGCAGCATACAGGCGCACGTTCAAGTCGTCGTCAACAACGACACCCGACTCATCCAACCACTGCGCAACACCATACGTCAGAGTACGCTTCACATGCGTACCGCCCTGCACGAGCGCCAACTCGGAGCGCGCAGCATACAGGACGAGCGCGCCAGCGGACGCGAAAACCCTCACACCGTCATCTAGCAGGCGAACACAAGAACCATCCTCCGCATACACGAGAGAACCGGCCTCGGCACCAACCGTCACACCATCACCCGCGTACACTGTTGCGCCACTTTCAGCGACAACGCCAGCATCGCTATCCACTCCCGAGCACACACAAGCAAGCACGCGCACGCGAGAACCCTCGCGCGCCGTCACCGACTCAAACGGCGAGAACACAAACACGTCACCGGACACAACACGCAGCCGCTTCCCCGACGCAACGTCGCCGTCTACAGTAAGCGGTTCCCCCTCGGACGCAACCACATCAACGCAATCAACGCCCCGGTCAGACAACGCGGCGCAAACATCTTCATTCGTTCGAGCAACCGCAACAATCTCACCATTACGACTCACGCGCTCCATACTACCCACTCCATTCTACTAAGAAAATCAATCACGCAACGCCATGCAGGAGCTACGCCCTACAGCGAATGTCACCTGTAGGGGAGATGCACGCAAGACGACACACGGGCGAGACCAGGCTTAGCCTTGCCACCACGGGGAAACATAGCGCGCGGGAACTGTAAACGGCCTGAAAGCCCCACCAAACTCACCAACCGGAGACACAATCGGCGTAACACCAGACCCCCTGATAACGCGCAGCGCTTCCTCAGCTTTCAGAGCCGAGCAGCCGCCGTCTATCCCAAAGAAAAGCCATCCCACCTTTTTGTCATCGCCGACCTCGCCATCAAAAACCTTAAACAGCAGCCCATCATCCGCGCCCAAGTCAACGACGGTCCCACCCATCAGAGAATCAAGATGATAGTACGTTTCTTCACCGGACCAGCTCACACCTAAGAACCCCTTGACAACCACATCGCCGACAGGCCCCATCGTCCGAACAGTAACCCTGGCCCCCTGAACAACCTCGCACAACTGCGCGTCGTCAATGATCTCGCCATCAACCTTCACCCACGCATCCGCCCCGCACTTAACAATGCGGTCACGAGACGAGCATAGCCCCATCGTCCCAAACGCGTCAAGAATCACACCAATCGGCAACTCAGACGGAACAAAACGACGCCCACCCAAATGGCCTTCACCCTCAAAAGCCCCAACAAAAAACACACCCCGAGACATGAACAATCACCCTCCTATCAGAACATTCTTTTTCAACAACGCTACAACGATACCACAAGAATTACGCCGTCTCGCCATGCAGGCGCGCCACGCACTCAGCCAACACCTCATCGTCTCCCTTCACATGCGCGACAGGAATAAGCGCCGTATCAAACCGACGCGCCACATACGGATACCGCTCACGCACCTGCGATAGCGTCAACCTGCCAGCCTCCACGGTCTCGCCGCCCCACGCCTCGCCATGAAACACGAACCCGGCGGGCAGGCGTAGGCGATCTTCCGCGAAAGAAACAATAGCCTCCACCCGCTGCCACCCGTCTAGCACGCGCAGCCTACTCTTGCCCTGCGCGCCGCGGCACGACTGCACCACCAGCGGCGTCAGAGGGAACCCGTTGATGAGGGAATCAACGTACAGCGCCGACGCATCCTCACCCCACGCGGGCGACCCGCGCAACACCGGACGATCAGCGTCCCCCAAATCACCGCGTAGATAATACACGTCAGACGCCTTCCACACCTGACTGAAAACACTCACCCCCATCAGACAACAATCCTTTCACATAGACCCAACGTAAAACTCGAACGCACTCACAGCGGCTCACCACACGCGTCCACTTCACGCACCACGCTCACGCGCGGACACTTACACATGTCATCAGCCAACGGAATAAGCTCGGAAACGCGGCCACACCGCCACCACCAGAGCTACGCGCCACACCGTCACGCCCCTACACATGTAGACACGAGAGGCATTAGCGTGATACACTGTATGTACCAACGACAAACACCACCACGGAAAGAAAGCGCACTCATGCAGACCACCATTCTTTTCAACACGCCCATGAGGATCGACAGCATCTTCCAGAGCGCAAGCGTCATTGGGTTCCAAGAACGCGGCAACATCCACAACACCGTTCTCGTGCGCATCGACGTGAACCCCTACGCGCCCCACACCGCCTGCGCCACCGACCGCACCGAATACACGGCCGTCACCATCGACAAGAACGGCACCGTTTACGGCACCACCACCACTGGTATGCGCGTTCCCCTCACCAAAACACCCTACACCACACCCGAGAGCGCCACACTCACGCAAGTTGGGGAAATGTGGGTCGGCTCCCGCTACCACTTCTACGCCGACGAGGACACCACCTTCACCGACGAAGAAACCGGCGAACAGGTTGACATCAACAGCGACGACATCGAGGACAACCTACCCGTAGGCGCTACGCTCACCATGCGTGATAGGTACACGTCCGTCACCGTGCGCCGCACAGGCGAACGCTCATACAACATCAACGGGTACGAAGCAGACCACTCCGGCGCACCATACGACGCTGGGGACGCGCTCGACTTCATCTTCAAATGGTACGGCGCAACCACGCGCCACACCATCACCCGCCCGTAGCCAAAACAAAACCGTACAAAAACCACGGGGTGAGAACACCAACGAGTGACACCCCGCAACATAGAAAGAAAGAAGAACACACAAATGCTCTGCGTATTCAACGGAAACACGTTCGACTTCATCCCATCAGACGTGCGAGACGGCGCAGTGGGCATCCTCGCCTCGCCCTATGTAGACAATACACGAGTCGTGTACAGGTGGGAAGGGCGCTGGTACGCGGTGACCGAACCCCCGCACATGGAGGATGTTACCGACGATGTGGAGCGAGACGACAAGGCAACACTCACACTCATCCGCTGCCCCATCCGCATCTACCAAGTCTGATACCAGGCAACTAGGAACAAAAACCGCAGGCGCGGGGTGCAACCTTTCACATGATGGGTTGCGCCCCGCCCGTTTTTACGTCCAAAAACAAGTACAAGTATTTGATTACCCGGCCACGCACCTAACTTTTCGCTTGCTAACGCACCGCCCTTACGCGCGCCCCGTAGCGCGAGGTACTTAAATTATTCAACTGCTGCGACGCTCGTCGCCGCGGCTTGGACGTGGGCTTTGCTCCCGCGACTCTCCCTGTCGGGAGGCTATCGCGGGCGCCCCATCCATCGTGGGTGGTTGACTGCACCCTGACCTTGGGTCTATCCAAGGTTTTGTATTGCTCTGTCGCGTATGTTCAGTGCTGCGTTGTGGTCGGTGTTGTCGCTGTGTCCGCATGTCAGACAGTCGAACCTTGCGTGGTCGCGGTTCCCCGCGGCCACGTGCCCACAATGGTTGCATTGCTGGCTCGTGTAGGCCGGGTTGACCATCACTGTCCTGACGCCGCACAGGGCGGCTTTGTATGCCGTGAACTCTTGCAGTTGGGAGAACGGCCACTGGTTGAGCATGTTGCGTCGCGTTTTGCTGGTCTTGGTGCCTTTTACTGCCTGGCGGCGGATGTGCGTTAAGTCCTCGAACGCGATGGTACTGATGTTCGGGGTGTTCGCCAATTGTTTTGACGCGCAATGGTTGATGTCGCGGATGAACCGCTTTTCCCGTTGCCCCATCGCCTGTAGTCGGCGGCGGGCGCTTCGGGTGCCTTTTTCCTGCAACGTTTTCCTGTTGTGCGCGTAGCGGCGTTTCACCCCTTGCATGTGAGAGTAGGAGATTTCACCTCCTCTCGAATCAGTAGCGAGAGCGTGCTGCCCCAGGTCCACGCCCAGCACGTCGCCTTGTTCAACTGGCGCGGCATGTGGAAGCCGGTAGATGAGCCTGACGCTCGCGCCGTGTCCGTCCGGGTCCAGAACGAGTTTCGCAGCGTTCAAGCTGCGCTCGGGATACCTGCGGTCAAACCAGTCTGGAACGTCGGGTAATAGTATCCGCTGTCGCTTCTGCCCGAGCGTGGCGCTCAACGATAGCAGGTTGCCGCGTAGAGACATGACTCTCAGGTCGTAGTTGATTGTCGTTTTCCTGCGCGACGCTTTGAGGCTCCACCGTCGTTTCGGATGGTTTGAGTTCCACGAGCGCACGGCTCCCGCCGCGTCGCGTATAGCGATGCAAACAAACTGGGCGGGCAGCTCGGGATACTTGGTGCGTAGTCTCGCGTAATTCTCTTTCTGTACCCTGGTGAGGTTGACGCAGCGGTTATGGTTGCACCATGAGACGAGCGACCCCCACATGCGATTGTAAGAGTCAGCCAGACCAGCAAACACCCCATACTGCTCGGGGGTGATGTCCAGCGAGAGCGCGAGGGTGCGCTGAGGGGCGGCATCTTCGATGCTTTCCCTGCGCTGCGCCGTCTTGCTTTTCTTCGTGGGCATAACTCTCATGCTACCATTGGTTTTATGGATGTGCAACGAAATAGCTCCCCGCCCCCAGCCGCGCGCCCCCCACCTCCTATCTTTAGTCAATAATGACACGGGGAAAAACAATCAAGGCAAACCCAACCGCGCGAGAACCAGGAACCCACAACCCACCAAAACACCTACCCGCGCACCCAACACACCACAAAACCTCCACACATGTAGACAAAAACTAGGCGAAAACGCCCACAAAACAGCCTAAAACAGCCACCAGACAAACACGAAAACCCCGCACACCACAAGGATGCCAGGGAAACAAGCCAGAGTATTCAATTCACACGGGGCGGCGCAGCCACGCTACGCTCGCAACACCCAACCAACCGGCTCAGGCACCACGCCAACCCCGCCACCAGTAGACGCAGCCGACACGCCAGACAGCACGCGCAACAACACCGCGCACACCGGGCTACCGTCAGCGCGCGCCACGCGAGACGTCACCGAACTACTCCACGCAACAACCGCAGCCGCGAGCAGGCGAGCAACCCACTCATCGCAGTCCACGCCATCAGGCGCATACTCGCATAGCGAGTCCACCACAGACGCCAGACCAGCAAGACGCTTCGCAGCCTCAGCGGCGCGCTCGGCCTCACTCAGCCCATTCAGGCGCTTACGCTCAGTGTCCGTCACAAACTGAGCCATACCAGGACGCGCCTCATCAAAACCAACCGCAGCCAACTCCAACACGCGCCCCGACAAACCCGCCACACACTCACTAACACCAGCAAGAGCAGCCTCATTCACGCCATTACCGCCAGATAGGATGTAGCCGCCATCCAACGCCTCAATGCCGTCACGCGCCGCGCACAACTGAGAAAACAGGGAACGCACACCCAGCGTCAACTCCAAACCGGACCCCACGCCCCCAGCAATCGCAGAAGCAACAGCAGCAGCAAACACCTCAAAATACTTACGCGAACGCCCACCCGACGTAGCAAACGCAGCCGCACCGCCAGCATCCACCAGCGACGCAGCAGCATACAAGACCATGCCACGCTCCCCACTTTCGGGGAACGACTGATTCATCACGCGTGCAAACCGCTCATCCGCCAGCAGCGGGCTATCCTCAGCCACGAGAACAACCACAGGAACATACAGCTCACGCAAGGATGCGCTCTCACCACCATCACGAAGCAGGTGAGACGGCGTGCGCTCAGCGTTATGGAACAGATCATCAGTCACGGCCGCGAACTCGCTCGTGCCACGCTCCACGCCCTCAAAGCAACGCCCAATCTCGGGACGCAGCACCTCAACCTGGCGAGACGCGCCAGACTTCGACGGACGCGACTCCACCATGTGCGGCGTTGGCGTACCAGCAACCACGCGCACACCCTCAACTCCGCGTGCGGCCATTGCCAACAGGTCAGAGACAGCCACCTGGTGAGAGAACAACTCGCGGCCAGACACCGACGCCGCCTCCAACCCAGCAAACACAATACGACGAGCCTGCTCTGGCGTAAACAAACCAGCAGCCGCGCCGGACCCGCCGCCCAAGCCAAACGCGCCCAACAGGCCACCAAACAAGCCATCCAACGCCGCACGGTCCTCACCACTGAGCAAACGACCAGGCAACGCCACACGAGACTTAGACGCGCGACCGGGCACCATGTCAAGCCACGAGCCACCCAACATATCCCACTCATCCAGCGTGCGGCCACCAACGAGCACCATGTCACCGTCACCCAGGCGCATATCCAGCGCGCACCCCTCAGTGAACTTTGTAGACACAGGAGCAACAACAAGGCCACGCAACGCGCCCAACGCGCGCACAGTACCCGCGCCCACACTCAGGAAACGCGGGTCAATAGAATACACGCTCGCCCGCCCTGCCTCACCGGGGCGCGGAGCACGCTGCAACGCAGCCAATTGCAGCACTCTAGCGTCACGCAGGAGACGCATCATGTTCTTCACACGCTCATTCAACTGCTGAGCCGACAAACCCTCAGCCTCCACACCCAGAGCACGACGCAACCACCTGCGCAGGCGCTTACGACTACCCGACAGGCGCGCCGTCGCCCCCTGCGCAGACAACCCCCACAGTTGCGACAAGAAAGCCACAGCGTCACGCATAGCACGCGTCGTCACCGTGCGAGACTGGCCGCGCCCCTCACGCTCGCCACGCAACTGCGCCTCAGCTTCCTCCACGACAGCGCGGATAGCCTCACTCACCATGAGAGCGCCCTGCGTGCCGCGAGACCCAAGTGCTGCGAAACCGTCACGAGCCTTGCGGGCAAGACGATCAGCCTCAACCCTACCATCCTCACCAGCGGAATCGGAAGAATCAGCGGAAGCAGCAGAACCAGCAGACCCGCCGCTGTTCACGCTGGACTTAAACGCGCGCGACAGTACGCGGCAGCAAGCCCCCGCCCACTCAAACAGGACGAGGTACGCGGCAGCACTATCGCCCGCACGCATCAAACGACCAAACACAGCCTCCACCACAGCAGGAGATAGGAAACGCACCGGAACCACACGCGCGCGAGAACCCTCATCAGCGCCCTCGCCTTCGCCTAGAGTGGCAACCAGAATACCCTGGCAGCCCTCCACGCGCACACCGCCGGGAACAAGACGCGCCATAAGCGCAGCATTCCCGGCTACCACGCGATCAGCAGACCAGACGCGGGCAGCGTCGCCACCAAACACGCGCTCCCCACCACCGTTACTCACGCGCTCGCGCGCAGCCTCAGCAAGCAGACGATGAGCCTCCTCAACGTCCGCACTCGAATACTCCACACGCACACCACTGCGGCGACGCATCGCCCACAACACGCGATCCTCAAACGGCAGAGAGTCGTCCGCCATCACCTCAGCGAACGTGCGCGTCACAAACCCCCACGAACGCTCAAAATCAACGCCCTCACGGCACGCGTGCTGGACGCGGCCAATCATGGTCGCCCACTTCACGCCCAGCGTAAACACGTCACGACCAGACGTGTCATTAAACCAACCCGCACGCCCCACCGCATCCACCAAAGACAACGCATCAACAGCGGCCACGCCACGAGCAGCAACCAAACTACGGCAAGACTTAAACGACTTATAACTATCCTTGTTACTGCGCCGCTCAGCCTTCACCTTCTCCACACACGAGTCAGCCAACACAGCCACACGGCCAGCATTATCCAAACCCGACTCCACATCCGCCTCACGCTGAGCACCAAGCGCCGGGAACCCAGAAGCAGCCACACCATCAGGTAGAGTCACGCCGTCCAGCGCCTCATCAGACAAGGCAACAACGGCTGGGTCCATCAGGCCGCGCGCCGCACCCCACGCGGGCAGCGCGCCACGCGTAGACAACGCCGAGCGCACAAGAGCGCCATACTGAACCGGGGACAGCTTACCGGCCCACTCGCCCCACACGAGAGGATTCACACTACCCTCACACACGGCGTGGCGCGCCGACTCCACCAGCACCACGCCGTCATTAAACGAGTCCACCACGCCGTCCTCAACAAGAGCGTTCGCCACACCCATAGCGCGCACAGTACCACCGTTCAGCACACTATCATCCACAGCAGGCAGCCCGTAAGCCGTCAACTCGCGCGAGCCAGAAGCCACCAAAGCGCGCACACGCGACGGCAACGCGTCAAACAAGCGAGAAGAAGCAACAACAAGCTCATTATCAGCCTTCGTCAACTTCTTCAACTCGGGCGCGTTCAGCTCACGCTCCACGCACTCACTCAAACGACGCGCCGCATCCATCGACAACGCGCCAACAGGGGGGAACACGCCACGAACCGCCTCGACAGCCGCATCCACGCCGCCTGCGCGATACAACTCGTGGTAAGCGTCATACGCGTCCAGCGCCTTAGCCTCACTCACGCCACAAAACACGTGATCGGGCACAATCACACTGTACCTGTCGTCGTCAGGGCGCGCATCCTTGTGGAGTTTACGCGCACCATCAGCGCGCGCACCCACCTTCTTACCGCCCGCGATCACATCCACGCGACCCATCAGACCCGCGCCAGCATCACCCAACACTGATTCCGCGAACTTACGCCACGCGCGACCGCCAACAGTGCGACCAGCCTCGTTGGACGAATTGCGACGACCAAGCGCAAACTCCGCCAGCGGATACGCCTCATACACCTCATCGGGCACAAGAAGCATCACGTGAACGCCACCAGAACCAGTACGCGACGCAAACACGCGCTCAGCGCCAGTCAACTCTGTCGTCAGCGCACGCAGATCATAGTAGAACTTCTTATGCTCCGTCTTGTCGCCCTTGTCGTGAAAGTCCAAGTCAAGAACAAGCACGTTACGCGACACGACCATGAACTCGCCATCACCGGCAGCAGCCTCAACGCTCGGCTTAGTCGGCAAAGCAGAGCGAATAAGATGCTTGTTAGAGTCAGTGGGAGCTACACGCCAACGTGGTTCCTTTCCGCCAAACTTCAACGGCACAAACACGCCCGGCACACTCACCGTACCGTAGCACGCAGCCTCGCCCTCAGACAACGACACGGCAGAGACAGCGGATGAAAAGCACGCACCATCGCGCGACTCGCCCTCACTCAGGCGACCGTTGTTCACAAACAGCCCAGACATACCCTCTCCTCGCGCTAACCGCTTCCCACCCAAAACCTACAGCACCGCGCACGCGCGCGTACAACGCAACCCGCGCCGCCCCTCACGACACAACAATATCGCAAGGAGCAGCGCGCGTCAAAACCTCACCGTTCAACAGGAATACCGGCAGCTTCACATCGTTTCACCACCCGCTCCCACACAACAGGAAACTCATCCTCGGGGCGGGGTACATCCTCAATAGGGCTCACACCGGACCTTAGTGCGCCACGATCAAACGCCAGACACGCACGCTTATACCACTGCACAACCTCGGCAGGATCAGCAGTGCGGCCCCGCCCAAAAGCACATAATACAGCACCATCCAACATTTGGTCAACCCCATTAACCACAGAGGGCGAGTGCAAGCCAAGAGCATCCTCAAGCTCATAACAGTACAGCCTGTCCCAAACGGCACTCATCTCCTCTAGCGCAATAGCAGCGGCCATAACCTCCCCATCGGACACGCCAACACCCATAAGAGACGCGACACGATCAATCGCCCACTGACGCGGCCACGGCCACCCCCTACGCGCCGGCCTGCGACGCCTCGCCCTAGCACTCGACCTACTCACCAGACACCAACCCCAATCTCATCACGCGCCCAACCATGTAGGCGCATCCTACAGTTAACACCAAGCATACACGCGCGCGAACAATAGGTCAAACCCTCACGAGCGAACACCACGCGCCCTACACGCGTAACGCCGGTCGCCGCGCATTTATTCCACAGGGCATGAGTGACACCCGCCACACTTAATAGTGACAACGGCCAACCGCAACCGCCAGACACACCCCAGCAACACAATCACGCCCGCGAGCGCCACTGGACACCTAGCGCCCCCGATACGGGGTCCAGACGCGCCTCTCACGCGCTTTCACGCCCCAGACGCGCCCACGTGCCACCAGTGCTCCCACAGCGCCTCAAAACGCCATACAGCGAACCACGCGGGCGCTCACCGCATCCTGGACCACGCCACGCAACACGCCATCATCAACGACACTCACCAAACCGTCGCCGTCAACGCTCCACAAACCCTCAACGCCAGCCACACAAACACACCACCTTTCCACCCACGAAATAGCCCACGCGCACCACGCCACGCGAGCGAAAGCACACCATCCCACAGACGAAAGCGCCCCGCACAAACGCCAGCACCCCACCCAAGGCCCGCAGCACCCTCGCTAAGGGGTCCAGACGGCCCTCTCACGCACTTTCACGCCCCACAGGCACCCACGCGCCACCCAGACTCTCAAAACCCGCCAGAAACCCATACGGGAGCCCCGCGGCGCCAACAACAAGACAGCAGAGGCAGACAGGGCAGCAGAGGCGGGCAGCGGGCAGCAGAGGCAGACAGGGCAGCCCCCCCACCAACCGCGCGGCAAACCCCCACCCACCACCACTATCTCTAGTCAATAATGACACGGGGAAAAACTAACAGCGCCCCAAAACCCAACGATTGCAACAAAAACTTTGACAGGACAAATGGGCGGAACGGGCTAAAACGAAAACCTAACGCGCGGCAAACAAAAACGGGCGAAAGGCAAGAAAACCGCACCACACCAACGAAAAACCCACACCCACGAAAACCAACCACGCGGAAAAACAGGCGTGGGAACCCACACCAACCAACACCAACCACACAAACCAACACCAACCACGCACGAAGGCACACAAACCAACACCAACCAACACCACAAAAGCAGGCAAACCACGCACACAAACAAACACCCCACCCAGGAAACAACACCCCACCACACGACAGCGCACAGCCCACAAACAAAACACCCACAACCCCACCCACAAACGACAGAACACACACGAGAGGGCGGGAGCAAAACACCCCCACCCCACCAGCGACCCCCGCAGGCAGACACCAACCACCACCAGAACCAGCAGACCACGACGAGATTAACGAACCAACACCCAACCCCACCCGGGCAGCCAAAACCCCACACACATCGAAGCCCCGGACACCTTACCCGAAACGAAAGACCAAACGCCCGCGCGGCCCACACCACCCCCGCAGGTAAGACCACCAGCCTTACGCGCACACGACACGCACGTACTGGCCGACCATCACCTTACCGACCGCCCACGCAGCCGCCACAGCTTCCGGCACCGGGGCGGAACCGATCAGGCGAGCGCGCTCCACCAGAGAACCAACCGAGCGCGTGAGCGCGCCAGCAAGCCACGCAGACGCAACCTCCACCTCACGCATCTCATCGTCACCTTCCAACGACACAGCCACCTCATTAGCAAGCGCCGTCAACACGTGAATACGGGCGGCAGCACCCATCGCGCGCGCCAACTCACCCTCGGGAACGAACGCGTACTCATCACCCAGCGCCTTGAAGAACAGGTCCGCGCACGCGGTCATAAACCCGCGAGACAAGTCCTTGCCTCCGAGAGCGCGCTTCACCTCGCGGGCAAGCGCCGCCTCGTCGCCCACATGGACCTCACCGCCCGTGCCGATCAGCCACAGGCTCTTCTCAGCCTCGTTGATAGCCATTGCTTGCGTTCCTTTGCTTTCTCGCCTGCACGCCTTATGGGTCGTAAGCGCGTTTTTCTTTAACAACAAGTATAGCACGCAAAAACGTGCGGCGCGCGCAAGCGCTGTGGCAGAAACACCACACGCTCACACGCGCCACCCACGCGCGGGCACTCACAGCCGAGGCGACAAGCCACCGCCGCGCGCCAGTGCTCGACCGCTTAGCCGCTACTCGCTCAACTCTACGTGCTGCCCAAATGGAGACGGACGCTTGAACAGGCGAGCCAAGCGCTCATCCGCCACCGGCTTACTCTCCACAATGCGCATGAACTCCTCATGCTCCGCATCGTCAAGCGTAATAACAACCGACGGACGCATATTGCGAAACACCTCCACGTCAGCGTCATCAACAGACGTGTTCACTTCATCAACAGACACAACCACACCTCCCCTCAACAATCCCGCACGCGCACGTGCTACGCAGACAGACAATTCACGAATCAACACGGCCACCACGCAACAACTCACGAGCCGCCACCGTAGCAACCTCCACACGCCGCCGCTGGCAACCACACGTGCCAGCGGCCACCACAAACTCACGCCACGCAGGCGCGTTCACCAAAGCGCCCTCCCACATCGAGCGAGAAACCGCAAACAACACGGGAGACACGCTCGGGTCGTCCTCAAACACCAGCACGTCGCCCTCCTCCACGCACGTCAGCACATCACGGTCAACCATGCCAGGCTGAGCGCACAACGACACCTCCACAACAGGGCGCAACCCACAGGCGTCACAGCACGCATCAACAGTGTCAACGGGCGCAACGGAAGAAAGCGCGTCATAGCAGCCGCCAGAACACGCGAGACGATGACACGCGTCCACGCCATACCAGCCCACCGCACGCACAGCGTCAACAACAGCGGACGGGTCCGCACCCACAGTCACAGCAAGCAGCGACATACAAACTCTCTTTCCTCACAAACCCGCAGCAGACACCCACGCGACGACGCGCAGCCTACTCGCTAAGCTCCACGTGGCGGCCAACCGGAGAAGGCCGCTTAAACAAACGCTCAAGACGCTCATCGGCCGCCGGGTCGCCCTCTACGATGGCCATAAACTCCTCAAACTCCTCATCACTCATCTCGACGATGACAGGCGACATCACCGCAAACGCAGCCGCCTCGGCAGCCTCGCTACTGCTCATACTCTCACCAGGCACGAAACCGTCCACAATAACCTCCTACAATCACGCTTTGCCAGCAACAACTTCACCATGGTACCATGACGAGCAGAAAAACGCGCGCGAAATGGGAAACGCCCACGCGAGCGTATAGAACGCCCCGGCTTTCGCCACACGCGCGCGGGAGACAACACGCAACCAGCGCACACAAGAACAAACAGAAAACAACCGAAAGGAACAGAAGCGAACCATGAACACGTGGAACGACATCGAACACGGCTTCGCACCAGCACGCGCCACACAATACACCGCCAGCGACGAGGACCATCTCGCCGCCACCCTCTACAAGCTCTTCCACGGCCGCTACGTCCGACGCGACAACGGCCACGTCATCACTCTCAGCGACGGCACCCACCTCACCATCACGCTAGGAGACGGCGACACCGCTGGTGTAACCGCCCACACAACGAGCGCAAACGACGACAACCAAGACACGCTCACGCAGCCGCGCGCAAAAGCCGACAGGCGCATCATCGAACGAGCACACCTCCACGCCAACGTGAGCCACGCGGGCACCATCACGAGCCTCGCACTCGTCCTCTTCTACCAAGGCGAAACCATGCCCGCCACCATCCGCACCGGGCACGCCGACATCACCACCGGCACCTTCGCCACACCACGCGACCGGAGCAAGCCCCTCGCCACCATCCGCGTAGCACTCACACAGAACCAGATCAACGAATGGGTCAAGCGCGAGCAACAGGCGCTCGCCGACATGCTAGTCGGCGAAACCATCACGGCAGCGGGCGGCGGCGTCCTCACACTCACAAGAGGCACGCTCGCGGGCGAGGGCACAGGCGCACTCGCGGACGCAGTCGCAAACGAGAACCAAAGCGATAGCACGGGCGCGGGCGAGGGGGAAGACAACAACATTGTCACCATCCACGCAACCATGAACAACCACAAGCGCGACAACAACGGACCAGCAGGCGGACACGCCACCACCATCACGCCCGGCAAAACGCTCGGCCCCATCACACACGCGTGGGTCACCCACACTCGCGTCCAAGACACCCGCGAACAACCAGGACGCGCCGACGCCCCCCAACCCATGATCGAACAAGATAACGCCAACACGGGAGCAGACGCGGGCGAAAGCGCCAACAGCGACGCCACCGCGAACGGTACCACCAGGCGAAACCGCCGCGAAACCAGCGCCTACACACTCCATGCCACCATCCAAGGCCACCCCACACCCGTCGCCCTCTACACGAGCGTTTATAGCGGGCGCACCGCTCACCACGGACTCACCATCGAACACAGCGACGGACGCACCATCAACGGCGAAGCAGCCGCCACCCACACCACCATTCGCCTACCGCACAAGTAAACGCCCGAGAGGGCACGCGGGCAGCGAAACAAACGCGCGCGGTCGAACATGAGGAGAGGGGCGCAGACCCACAAATCGCCTGCGCCCCTCTCCATTTCCCTATAAGTCACACGCGCACCTCAGCTACACCCGCCACCAAACTGTTTCGCTTCCCCGCGCTCGTGGCCGCACACGACACGCTCGCGCACGCGCGAGCGCTACGCCTCGCATCCCATGACACGAATCACGCGCGCACGCGCAACAGTCGCCACGCACGCGAACAAACAGCTCACGCGTGCGTGCGGGGCATCACTCTACCTACAGCGCGCCACAACCAGAGCGTGAACGCGAGAAAACCGCGCGAGTATAACAAACCCAGGTAACCCAGCCCTGCTTACTTGCTATTCGGGGACCCCATCATACTCTCCCACATCAACTCCCGCTCATCGTCATCAACCTCAGTCAACGCAGACAACACCCTATCCACGTCAGGGACATCAACGACACGCCCCTCCGCGTCACGCACACGCAGGCGCACATTCGAGCGCTCAAACGGGTTGTCACCGTTCGCACGCGCCAAACACTCGCCGCCAATGCCCGTCGCGTCGTCGCTCAGCCGCTCCACCACAAACTCGCGAGCACGAGCCGCAGACACGTTACTCTCCCCACACTCATACGTCACATCAGCCCAGCAGTCAAGCAAACTCACCTTACTGGACGAGTCCACCGACTCCACCACGCACGGCTCGGTTGCGTCAGAGATGCCCACGTCAACGACCACGCCACCATCAGTCACAGCGCCCACGCGGCCACCAGACCCCATATTCATCACAGCAGCGCCCTTACCATCAACCTTATTAACGCGACCGCCAGAATCCACGGAGCCTACGCGCGCTACCCGACACGTGTTCCACGACGCCACCAGCGTCAACAAGAGCAGCCCGCCCACCCTCGTAAACGCCCTTCACGCGCCCACGAAAAGTAACGGAATCGACAGAGGCGTCATCATGTACTTCCTCAACAAAGCCGCCATCCATGACGTAATCAACATGCGACCTGTCACGCATCATACTAGCGCGCCCACGCGCCTTACCTACACTCGCGTCACCCAGCATGTAATCCACGCCACCGCCAGAGGCCACCACGTCAATGCGCGACTCGCCGCTCATCTCATCCACGCTCGCCCCGCCATCAACCACGCCAACACGAGACTCGTGCATCATACCGAAAATGCGCGTATCGCCAGACACCGTATCAATCACCGCACGGTCACGCATGTCATCCACCTGCGACAAGACACCAAACGGACTATCGTCACCAGGACCCCTATGCCCCGTCAACAAACCGATATGCGCGTCGTCGCCCACGTAACCGACGCTCACACCAAACGCCCGCTCAACGGTCACGTCACCGCCGATCATCGACATGTTCATACCATCACCGTGATTAGCGTCGCAGCCCACGTTCACAAGATCGTTAATGCGGCCAGCATGAATACGCACATCCGTGCGCGCCGTCACGATACCAGCGGCCCGTCGCGTCCACGGCAAGACCCGAACCATCCTCACACTCGGTGAGCGCAGACGCTTTTGCTTCCCCGTCGCCAGCCCCGGCGGTAAACCCTCCACGCTGCGCGGACTCCTGCTCAGCTAGGAAAGCCTCACCCTCCGCCAGAGACGCGAAATGCGGTGTCAGCTCACCATCCGCACCCATGAGCTTACACGCTCCCCTCTTTGCACTACACCGCACCACGCGCCCCGCAGCTTTACCCCCGAACTCCAACATGAAAACCAGCCACCAGAAACCACACTCCCAAAATGACACACTCACACAACAAACACGCACCCACGCCCCCAACAGGTAAACAAAAGACGAGGCGAGCATACCACACCAATAGCCTCAACAAAAACACGCAAACACGCCACACGAGCACACAAAACCATAGACACGCACGCCGCCCATGTGCTACGCTAGAAGAAACACACAAAGCAACATGACCAACCAAAAGAGAAAACAGGAGAAGACACGCCATGCGTAATCTCACCGACGAACACACCACTTACGCAACACCCATTACCCCAGACGTTGAAAAGCGCATCATGCAAGCTATCAACAACACGGGACGCAGCCCGCGATGGTTCAACTGGGATGCCGCCCGTAACTGGCTCGCACGCCACCCGCAGGCAAGCGCTGACACCGCCATCCGCCTCTACGACTACACGGTTCCGCGCACCATCGTCACCGAAGCGTGGTACACCAACGACGATGTTGAGCAGTATGTCACCACCGTATGCTGGCGCGAATGGGAGGGCCGCGTCTGGCACGTCACATTTGACGAGGCTCCCGGAACCAGCGAACCCCTCATCCGCGAAGTAGACGCGCCCGGCAGCGACGAACCACCCTACATGACCGAAGCAGAACGCCTGGTCGTTGACGCCTACGACGATATTGACGAGGAACCCGCCCTCGCCGACCTCGGACTCTAACAAGCCCGCGCGCCATATCCATGATATACTAGAACTAAACGCAGACAATAAAACACCAAGGAGAACAAGCGTGAACATGATAGAGACTATCAACGCGGAGATCAAGAAAACTGGACGCGGCGACGAGTGGTTCAATATCGAACTCATCTGCCAAGCGCTCACTAACCTCCCCGGCCTGAGCGTCCAGACCGCCGTCACACTCGGCGACTACGCCGCACTCACAGACGAAATCGGCGAATACGGAGAAACAACGCTCGAATGTTGGCGCGAATGGGAAGGATGCATCTGGTGGGTGCAACTCTTCCCTGAAATCGAAGAAGGCGTTCAGATCGTCCCAGTCGATTTCCCCGGCGACCGGCCAGACATCACCCCGGCGACGCTGAACGCGCCAGGAAAGCCCACCCTCGCCAAACTCGGACTCTAACACGAAACCGCACACGCGGACAGGCATAGAGAAGCACACAAACGCCCCTCTCACGGCCCGTAAGGCCACAGGAGGGGCGCGAGTGCGTTTAGAGCACGAAAGGGCGCGAGAAGCGCGTACAGACCCCTCCACGGGCACGCGAGACGCAGATGGTCACGCGGCCACGCGCAGACGGTGGGGAAACGCGCGGCCAGACACAAAAACGAGCACTGTCACACGACCACGCAAAGAACTAGCGGTCGCGGAGAGTACGCGCGAGGCGCGAGAGCACGCACGCAGCGCGCCGTCAACCCATCAACATGACAGCGCGCACCAAGTACGCCGCGCTGGCCGACAGGGAGAAAAGAAACAGGGCCAGCCACATGTTCGACCAATTGTCCCGCCCCTTGCCTACCTCATTGATAACCAACCACGCGTTCAGCGTCGTCGCAACAAGAGAAAAATCGCCTGAAACATGATGCACTTCCTTCACATTAGTAGAACCAATCGCACACACGATACCACACGTAAACGCTCACGTCACACTCGTACGCAAACAAGCGCCCACACTCAACGTGACGCACTACACCAACACTGAAACATCCACACGTGTAGACGCGGACAGGCTGTGCGTGATACACGACAACCAGAACAAACCCCACCACAAAAAGAAACAAGAGGAAACACCATGAACGCCGACGCCAACACCATGAACACCGACGCAAACAACGAGGCAGCACAGACGCTCGCCAACATGTTCGCAGGAGCCACCATCGAGGACTACTCGATCAACGGCGGAACCATCGCCCTCACCCTCACAGGCGGCGACACCATCGCCGTCCGCCACGAAACCAAGGAACTAGACCTCACGTCGGCGCACGGCTACATCAGGGAAGAGCGCAAATACGTTAGCGGTGGTATCTCATCCCGAGCGGCAGAAGCGATCAAAAACGGACAGAGCCTCGTCACCGCATGGGTCGAAAAGCGCGAGTCATACCAGCCGCACACCCCCTACGACGAGTACGACGAAACGCCCAATGAAACAACTGAAACCATTGAGCTGTGGGTGATGCTCGAGGGCGACCTGCGCCCCACGCGCCTCACAAGCAACGAAACCGAATACACGTGGCGATCAATGTCCCCGGACTTCCGCCTCACGCGCGGCGAGATCACCGTTCACGCCGACAGCGCGCACATCGACCCCGAATATGAGCGCCCCCGGCGCTAAACAGGCGCGCAGCTCACCAGAGCGGGCGTAAGACGCGCCAACATAAAAGAACGCCCCAGCCAAACAAAAGCTGGGGCGTTCCCACATGAGCGTGCAGCTCCTCACGCGCGTAGACAACACACGCGCCTGCGCGCTACAATAAAACCACACACCAACGCAGAAAAGGAAACGCGCCCCATGAACACCATGAACCGAGACGCAAACAACGAGGCAGCAAAGGCGCTCGCCAGCATGTTCGCCGGAACCACAATCGCGAAAACCTCCGCAAGCGGCGGCACCATCACACTCACCCTCACGGACGGTGACACAATCACCATCCGCCACGAAACCCGCACACACGACATCCTCGGCGAAACTCGCGCCAAGAAAACCGGAACCGGCGGCGGCATCACGCTACGCGCACGAGACGCCATCGACAACAGCCAGAAGATCGCCGCCGCATGGGTTGAAAAGACCGATACGCACCAGGAACCCACCTATTACGGCGACGACGAGGAAACAACTGAAACCATTTCGCTGTACATTATGTTCGAGGGTGATCTGCGCCCCACGCTCCTCACCAACAACACCACACGCTACAGCCGGAAAGCAGAACACCCGGACTTCCGTCTCAAGCGCGGCAACGTAAGCGTCACCGCCGACAGTACGCGCATCAGCCCCTCGTTTCGCCGCCCGTAGGAGGAGTGAACGAACCCGCGTAAGAGCGGATAGCGCACGAAAGAACGCCCAGCCTACAAACGGGCTGGGCGTTCACTATATGCTCGCGCGCGGTAAAAGTGACACCACCAAACGCGCAACTAACGCCATTAACACGTCGCCACGCGGCCACACATCCCTCTCTCGCTCGCTATACGGCTCTCTAACAGCCAAACAGGCACGAAACGCACCACACAGGGGGGAGCGCCTGAAAACGCGTCAGAAGCGCGTACGGCGAATCAGAGGGGTAGGCATGACAAAGCGGAGGTCAAAACACGCAAGGATGAGTGGCAGCACACAACAGTTACCAGCGGTCGCACCCCACCACCCACGCGCATGGCGCTCGCGATCAAACGAGGATAGCCACCAACAGCCGCTAAGAACGCTCGCCTTTACCGACAAGAAACAACAAAAACACCGTCACGACCATGAAAACGCCAATAAACGCGCAAAGAACCCAACTACGAACATAAACACCCAAAGCGAAGGCAACCACACACAACACCAAGGAAACAACGCCCATAAAATACGCAAGACCGAGATCGGCCTCACCATCCTCAGCGGCATCAAACCCACGACCATACGGCCAAGGACCACGATAACCCAACATCCGAAGAGCCACTAACGCAGGACCGACGCCCACAACACTTCACCTCTCAACCAAACAAGCCACAAAAGACGCTCACGCGCCCCTACTTCTTGAAACCCCAATACAAAAGACCGCCGTTAACGGCCAGGATGGCACCAACTGTCGCGCACAATGCCCAGTTGCGGATACGAATACCAGCAACAATAGTTACAGCCCCCAAAATCGCCGCAACAACACTCAGAACGACCATCGGGACGCAACTAACATCGTCACCATCGCTCTCGACGCTGGCAACCCGCGATCCCGGCCACATCCCGTTCCACTCCAACACCTGAGCAGACAAAGAAATAGGCAAAAGATGGTATGACAGCTTTTTACTCACGATAACAACTCCAAATCGCGACCAGGCAAGGAGGGCCGCCCCTCCCCGAACACCCTCATTGTACACCAAAACAGGCGACGCGCCAGGCAGCAGGCAACAACACAAGCCCACCACGCGCCCCGCGACATCTCAGCGGTCAGGAGCGTCCCATACGCCAAGCAGCATAAAGCACGGCAACACCAGCGGCGACCAACACGCACGGCATGAAAATAATTTCCCAGTGGCGGCTGCACGCACACAGTGCGAACGTCCCCACACCCAAAATAAGAGCCGTGACGCCCGCGAGAACCGCCAGGTGGCGCACCTCCTCATCCGAGCAGTCCTCCTTACCCACACGCCGATAAGACTCATCCTCATGACGTGCGCGCACGCTCTCATAACGTCGTCGAGCGTCAACCCGTGAAACAGGATAGCCGCCGTAAACTCCGCCAGCGCCAGGCCAGCGACCCTGCTGTTTGAGCACCTGCATCGTTACAAGGACAGGAATAATGCCGCTGTTGTAAGTAGAAGGATTGCAGCGCATAAGAAACCTCCAAAAGACTACGCGGAACAGGAGAAGATAACCCTACCATCCACAACGCGCCCATTATACGCGCTCCCGCCAAAACCGCGAGAACGGGCGCGCCGAGCTGGACGATCAAGCCAAGGCGCCGGCAACCGAAAGTTACTTCCTACAAGAAAAATAAAGCAAATACACCGCGTTCGCAAGCAAAACACCAGGAAGAATACACAACGCCCACAGGTGAGCATACATGCACACGGCGAAAAACCCAACACCCGCAACAAGAGACAGGAGACCAAAAAGCAGCGCCAACAGTGAAAGCCCATCAAACGACTGATAGTCGCGCCCAGACGCCGAGCTGCCCCCACGCGCCGACGGCGCATAAGAGACGGGCGCAATACGCGCGCCACCGACCACGGGCCGGGCAGGAGCCTCGTAACAAGAAGAAACAGGGTAACCACCATACACGCCGCCAGCGCCCGGCCAACGACCCTGCTGCTTCAACACCTGCATCGTTACAAGCGCAGGAATAATACTCACGACTAACTCCTTCACATTCCAACCCAACGGGAAGCCCGCCTCCCCGAGGCACGCCACCATCATACACCCAGGCGGCGAGCGGCGCACGCCCAAACAGAACAAACGAAAAACGCGCGCAAGCAAAACGCTCGCACGCGTATCGTAGGCAACCCGCTACGGGGCGAGACCGCCCCACGCGCCAAAAGAAACGCGGGGCGCGTGGTACCTGGAAACCCAGACCACGCGCCCCACACGGACGGCTACCAGCAAGCTACGCGCCAACCAGCAGCCACAACGCTACGACACTAGCAGCCAGCCAACTCACGCGCGCCTACGAGACGCCAGGCGCGCGGCGCCAGCAGCCACACCACCAGCCAGCAGGAACACGCCCGCGCCAACACCCGTCAGCACGTTTCCGCCCGTCACCGGCAAAGAACCCCCGCCAGCAACACCAGCGCGCACACCAGCAGCCGTCACCTCACCAGGCGCAACCCCCGTCGAACCATCCTTGCCATCACGGTTACCCGTGGACGCCTCCAACTGGTGAGCCTGACTAATATCCTGGTCATAGTCGTCCGCGTCACCCTCACCCTGCACCACGTGAACAAGAACGCTCTTACCGTCCTCACTCAACTCAACGGGGTTGTTCTTGCTGAAATCAATCTTCCAACCCTGTGGCACAGAGGCGCGCAAATGGTCGAAAAACTCGCCAACAGACGCGGACGGCTGGGCAACCGACTGCGCGGGCGCAACCGACGCGCCAGCCTGGTTCACAAGCGACACGGCAGGCGACGGCAGCACGCCACCACCCGCAGCCGCAATGCGAGCAACAGCCTTCGCATACAAGTTGAACAGCTCACGCACAGCCGGATCATTCTGGTACTTCTCGTCCAGTGTCGGGTCCGGGACCGGCTGCGGCTCAGGCTGAGGCCCCGGGGTAGGCTGCGGCTCAGGCTGAGGCCCCGGGGTAGGCTGCGGCTCAGGCTGAGGCCCCGGGGTAGGCTGCGGCAATACGCAAACGACCAGACGCAGCATCAAACTCAATACCCGTCACACTCTTGACACCATCCAGGCCAGCCGCCGCGCGGTGAGCCTCAGACATCCACCACGAGAACATATCCAACGTCGCGTTCCCGCTACCGTCCATAGACTTCGCGATCACACCAGCGCCGCCGGGAAGAACCTCACCCGAATCAGCGTCCACAACGTCGTAATAAATTTCCTTCTCCACAACGTTGTCCTTAATCGGCAGAACGTTCTTGTACAGACGCTCCACCGAAGCCCGGAACGCCTTATTAGGAGCAGCCGCCGACGCCGGGTCAGAAACCGTCTCCACACGCACAGCGCTACCGCTCACCTGCACGCCACTGACCTTACGGCCAGACTTCACCGCCGCGCCCGCATACTCGTCAGCCTTCTCCAACAAGGCGCGAACCGATGTGCCCGCATCCAAGTTCTCATTAGCCAGCGCGCGACCACCATCGATAAGCGTCACCTGCGGCGCGCCCGCCAGACTCTTGTTATCATCCGCCAACGCCTTAGCACGCACCAAGCCACCCTTAATAGCCTCCACCTGGTCGGCAGTCAAAAAACGCGGCACAAAACCCTCCACGTCAACACTGCCCGTGTCAGGAGCCACATCGACAGTCTCAAAACGGAAATACTCACGCCCATCCACCGTCTCCAGCTTCAGCGACGTAATCTCCTGAGTAGACCCGTCACCCATAATAGAGCGCACAGCATCAGCAACAGAAGTCACCGGCATCAACGCCGCACTACCAACAGCCGACGCAGGAGACAAACCAACGCGAAGAAACTGCGTCGAACCAGTCGTAGAAAGCGACCCCGCATCAATACGCGATGCAAGGTCCGCGTTCCCAAACACTGTCTGGCGCACACGATCACGCCGGGCAGCGTCCTTGATAAAGTCAAGCGACGTGAACTCGCCCACGGTCACGCTCTTATCGCGCACCAAAGAAGCAGTCAACACACCCCCACCCGAGCCTGGAGCAGCAGTCAAAGACTCGACCACATACCCCACAGGAGTCACATCAGACCCCACAATATACGCGCGAACCCCCGCGCGATCCATACCCTTACCAAACGTCAACACCGCGCCACCCCCGGCCCCGCCACGAAACGACACCGACACGTCCGCTCCAAGCGTAGACTGCTCGCCCGTAAACCTGTCCCCCAACAACGAGACAATCTTGTCAGCCACACGCCCACGCTCACGCGCCACCGCCGCCTCGTAGCCGCTCGCGGGCGAACTCACCGCACCACCCGCACCCTGCGCCTGCGCATACACCGGAGCCACGCCAGGCGCAGCCACCGACGCGCCAGCGCCAACACCGGACACAGCCGCCGCAGCAGCCAAAAACGCAAAACCAACACGCACAGCGCGCCTACTCCTCACAACACCCAAGGAACTCTCCTCTACTATAAAAACACGTTACCACGTAAATATCGCGGCAACACCGTTCGCCGGGGCGCTGGCCCCACACTAAAACCACGCCACGGGCGCAAACAGGGGCGCGCAAAAAGACACGCCAACCCACGGACGCAACGGGACGCGCCCAGCTACCACCCGCCCACACATACACACAGTGCGCTACCGCACCACGGGCGCAAACAGCCCGCGCGCCCCACCGCGCTCGCGGCCGGGGCGCACTCCACGCGACGATGCGGGCACCCGCAACGCCACAAACACAAGACAGCGCAACAAGGAAAAACCCAGCGGCGGCGGGACACTCGCCACCACGGCGCACAACCCCGCGACCACAAGGCGAGTAACTACCAGCGCGTTCGCGCGCCACCCATTCACTCACTCATCGTCATCGCCCACAACCGGCACCATGTCATCATCCCAACCCGACGGCGGCAACACCACATCACCCGCACCCGACATCCACTCACCAGCACCTACGATCAAACGACGACTCAAACGACCCCAACACCGAATCAACATCCCACGAGGACGCAACAGGACGCCCACGCAACACGCGCCTCACATCATCATCGTCCAACACCACGCTCGACCCATCACACGCCACCACACTCAACGACACGCTCACGCCCTCACCAGAATACAGTGACCGACGCACGCCCTCACTCACACGCAACCCGCCACCACTGTAACCATCAGCGCTCTCACGCCGCAACCTGGCGTCAAGAAGCCGCGCAGCATCAGCCGAATCACTCACACTATCCGCGTTCACCGCAAACCCCACGCGAGCATACTCGCCCAACACGCCCACGCGACTATCCGCGTCAACCACACCAACCGTAGCCACCGCGCCGTCCGCGCCCTCCACAAAGTCCACGCGCGACCCGCCAGACACCGAATCCACGCTACCGAAAGCCAACACGGCGCTCACATGCGACCCGTCCTCGACGCGCCCTACATGAGCCTGACCATACTCATCACCAGCCACGAGGCCCACCGCGCTGCCATCCGTGACCACGCTTACGCTGCCGCCGCCAGGAACGCCGTCATACATCTCGCCGCCCCCAATACTCCCAATAAAACAGTGTTTCGCTTCCCCCACCATGCCTCCCGCGTACACGCTCCCAAACCTGCACGCCCCGCGCCTCACCCACCAGAGCACCACCAGTCACGTGAGCGAACGCCACATCACGCGCGGACTCCACCACAGCCACGCCACGCACATCCACATCATCGCCGAACGCACGCCCCTGCACGGGAACAAGCCACAAGTTACCCAACGGCTCCGCACCCACAAGCCCGCGCACCAGACGCGCAGGCACACCCCACGCGGCCGACGGACCCAACACAAGCGCACCATTAGGCACACTCACCGACCCCACACACGCCCGCGCGTCATCCCACGCCACCGCGCGACCATCACCAACAGAAGCAGGAGAACCCGCGTCAGACGAAACAACAGGCGCAGACTCGCGGGCAACCCCAGTGGTGAACCCGCCACGCGCATGACTGTCACGCTCAGCGAGGAAAGCCTCACCCTCCGCCACAGACGCGAAATGCGGGACAGGACCGCCACCCGCACCCATCAACCTGCACCCGCCAGGCTTCGCACCACACCGCACCACCCGGCCAGCCGCTCTACCCCTCACGCCGACATGAAACCCAGCCACAACGACCACGCCCTTTACGTAAAAAGAAGAAACTAAACACTCGCCCCACGCCGCCACCTTTCGCTTCCCCAGTCCAGGGGAACACCGGCAGCAACAAAAAAAGGGAGGAGGAACAAGCCCACCACCCACAACACGCCAATAGCCGCACAGACAACACCGCGCCAAAAACGCCAACACCCGCCGCCCCCACGCCACCGGGCGCTCTCGTGACACCCCCACAGCGCTCAACGCCACCTTTCACGCGACTGAGCGAACACGCGCCCACACATGCGCTACACTAAAACCAACACAAGAAAACACACCAACCACCAAAGAGAAGGAAACCCAACCATGAACACCAACACCGTCACCGTCAACAAGATCGCCGAAGCCGCCGACCTCCTCACCGCCCGCGCCGCAAACCTCGCCGTCATGCAGGCGCTCACCGACGCGTGGAACAGCCTCACCGACCAGCAGAAGGCCGACTTCACCGAAAACGTCGGCCACAACGACACAGTGGCCGTCGCCATCGCCCTCGGCGGCAACTCGGCTCGCCTCGTAGACGACGAATGGCGCCGCGCAATCGGCGGCGGCAACCCGGCAGCCAGCGAGTACGTGCGCGGCCTCGAAACCCTGTTGAACGACATCGACACGGACGCCCTCTACCGCGCCGAACTCTGGGACGGCGCAGACCCCGAAGGCGAAGAATCGTTCCACCCCATCTACTACACCGACGGCGACATCCGTCAAGCCCGCAACATGTACCAGATCGCCGCGCAGCACATGGCGCAGCTCCTCTCCGCCAACTAAAAGAAACACGGGGCCGACTCGCGAGCAAACGCGTGGCGAGCGGGAAGCCCCAACACGCACGCGGGCTTCCCGCTCATCGCATACGCGCAAGGCACAAGAAAAACAAGCACCCACGCTATTCACCCATCAGTGGAAAACCCGCCAAGCATCGCCCGGAGGGGTAAGGAAGAAAAACGAGAGGGAAAAGGGGAACACAAGTGACACGAACAAACAACACCACCAGGGACGGGAACACCACAGGCGCAGCGGGCATCGGCCAGTACGTCACCGACAAGAATGGGCGCACCTGGAAACGGACCACATTCGGCCAGCTCCAAGAAGGCGACTACATTCCCGACGAAAACGGCAACCCCACACGCGTCACCGCCTGCTACCCCACCCACACGCCCCAAGAGATGATCAAGTTCACCACACCCACCGGCACATTCACCGTCGGCGGCACACACCTCCTCTACGTCGAAACCGACGAAGATCAAGCTCTCCACGCCCACAGGCTCACCACCGCACGCCGCACGCTCGCCCCACTCACGGGAAACCCCGGAGTGCGGGCAACCCTCGAAACCACCGCACACCACGGCGACACCACCACGAGCGCGACAGGCAGGCGCGACGCGAGCGACACCACCGCCACAGGGGCAGGCGCAGACACGCCACCCATCCCCGGCAGCAAACTGTCGTTCCACGACACCTGCACACCCGAAGAGCTATACGACGCGGTGCTCGCCTCCTGGAACCAATACGCCCACTACCTAAACCGGAAACACGCAGGCGACGGCGACGGACAGGGCGAAATAACCGCAACCGGCGACACGTACCTCGGCGACCAACAAGTCAGCCACATCGCCGCCACACTCGCACTCGAAACCCACCGCTGCGCGGCAGCCATCGGACCCGCCGCCGAAGACACCACACTGACAGCCAGCGCATAACACAGCCAGTATCCGCACCACAGCTCGCCGCCCAACTCCTCGCCGTCGCAGCGGGCAGCAAATACGCGCTGGCATGGCCGCCCATCTGTGGTCGCGTCATCACCGCCCTAGAGGCCGAACGGCTCCTCCAAGAAGGCCACACCCTCCACATCCCCAACCCACCCACAAACCTCACGTAAACACGCGCGCTCGCGGGACGCTACCCACACACCCACCAAGGGCGCACCAACCCTATCCCGCGCCCACAAAGCACCAAGCACGCCACCACCCCACCCGGTCGCCCACAAACACCCGCCCCGCGCGCTCACAGACAAACACCGAGCCGCGCGGGGAACAACCAACCAACCAACCAACCAACCGATTGTAAGCCCTGCGGCTGCTACTGGGACAACTACTAACAGTATCCACGCTCGCGTCAACACGCGCGGACGCTGGCGAGGCGGGCGCGTGTCGATACTTTTGTTGGCATTACTTACATGTGGAGCTTTTGAGCGGTATTTGAGGAAAGGGAGGGCGCGTTGGCTAAAAACCAGACGTACAGGGCCTTCGTCGCGCGCCCCTCCCATATCCTAGACTTCTTGAACGGTGAGCTGATAGATGGCGCATCTGTTTTGGCGTCTCTTGCATCTGAGGTCCGGGACATCTCGGCTTACGCGACATTTGTGGTTCGCAACGACGAGGCTCTAGGTGACGAGCTGGCGCGGGCTACCGCGACGGCTCCCGCTGTGGCGGGCCGTCAAGCGGGTGTCACCATGCCTGATTTTCTGGTAACAGGAAGGTCTGGCAGGTCGCGGAAAGAGCGGCTGGTACAGTACAATGCCGTCACATCTTGCCGCTCCTGGCAGGAGCGCGCCAAAGTTGCAAACGGAGAAAGCCCCAAGTACGTGAGCCAAGGCTGGAAGCGCACCGCAGATAAGTCTGCGCCCACATACGGCGAGGACTACGTGAACCTCGGAGCGGTTGATAAATGTTACGCAGCCGTTGAGGGCGACCCGTTTGCCTATGGCGAGATTATCCTGAAAATGGTTATTCAAGGGCAGTGGTACCGGCTGATCTTCGACTTTGATAATAAGAGGTTCGGCGAGGGTAAAGTTACCCTCCCCGTCATTAAAGTTGAGGACGGCGTGCCCGTGTTTATCTTCACTGTCGTGACAGATAATCCGATTGTGCAGTTTTCCGGGGACTATACTATTGGCGTGGACGTAGGAATCAACAACTACGACACCGTCGTGGCGCGTGACACTAAGACCGGGCGGATAGCCTACGAAACCACTCTCTCCCAGCGGGTCCATTCACTGTGGAACAGCGTTCGCGCCTCTGAGCGTCAGGTGCGCGCCCTTAGAAAGAAAGCCGCGACGCTGCTTCATGACCGTCAAGCTCGCATGTCCGCGTTGGACGAAGCGCAACTCCACCGAGAGGCCGCATCCCGCAAAAAGAGGGAACTAGCTATCCTCGCGGCGCAAGAGATAGCCGACCTCTCCCACGCGTGGGGCAACGCCGTCGTCTCCGTGGAAGATTTGGGCTGGGCCATTAACGCAGCGCAGCATGGCAGGTGGAATCGCGGCGCTTTTGTGCGGCGGCTCGCCCACTACGTGTCGCAAAACGGCGGCTGGGTCGTGACGGTAAACTCTGCGCACACCTCGCAACTGTGCCACTCGTGCGGTGCGAAAGTCTCGCACCCTACGCACGAGCTGTCCGTTTGTCCCGAGCATGGGGTGATGGACCGGGATGTTAACGCTGCTGCGAATATTGCTGCACGGGCTGTATCTCGCGTGGTTAAAGCTCGGGCGACGCGGGCGAAAAACCGCAAACTCAGGCCACAACAGCCGCTCAAAACTCCCGTGGCTAGAAACTCGCTAAAGTATCCGGGCAGGGACAGGACTAAGAGCGTTCCTACGCCGAAAAGGAAGAAACACCGTCTAGTTTCTAAGGAGGTGATTCTTCCCGTATGCCCCGCTAGGGCACAAGCATATAGTTTGGAGGCCAGCGTACTAGCGGACCAGGAAACACGCGTTACCCTGGGGACCAATGTGGCGGCACTCAAACAAGGAAACGTAACCTACAAAAGTAGGTTACGCAGCCCTGCTTGATACGCTGGTACCACATCACCCGCGCGTTCTACCGAGGCAACAGATGCGCCCGCATCATGAACGCCCACGTCGAATACACGCGCAACGAAAACGACATCAGGGACGGGTGGGAAAAATACACCATTTTCGTCATGATCGACGGAAACGAAACCCAGCTGCCCCTCCTCACCGCACAAGGCGACGACGGACCCGGCGCATACGGCACCGGCTTCACCCTCACAGCACGCCGGGGCGCAGCCACGCGCGCTTAAACAGTGGCGTAAACGAGCGCGCCACACCACCACACCAAGAAAGACAAAAATGGGAGAACACGCCATAACCACCAACAACAGGGCCACCCTCAACCAAGACAGCGCGGCGGAAGAATACGCAGCCCTCCTGAAAGGCCGATACGTCACAGACATCACCGTCAGCAGTGACGAAACGTCAGCAACCATCACCCTCGACAACGGCACCACCCTAGAACTCATCGGAAGCCGGGGATGTAGCTGCGGAAACGGGGCGACGTATATCCGAGAAGTATTCCAACAAGGCAACCGCACGGCCCGCATCATGAACGCGCGCGTCGAAACAACCCAAAACGACGAACGCTACTATGAAACGGACTACACGATCTTCATCATGATCGACGGCAACTCCCCCCCGCAACCATGCAAGGATACGACGACAACGGATACTACGGCACCGGGTTCACCATCTACGCCCGCCCCGTCGCCAGCAGCAACAGTAGCGACGCGTGAGAACCGCCAACGTCAAGCACCCCACAACAGCATGTGACTGATATTACAATGCCGTAGGTTGGCGAAGCAGCTACACTTAACGTACACTAGTCAACAACATTGGTACAAACAAGCGCCAACCCCGCGCGCCCAAACAAGCAAGCAAGACGCAAAAAAAAGGGGGGCGAACAGGGGCGGCGCGACACGCGAATGAAGCTCAACAGGCGGAGCATCACCCCCCCAAGGTGAAGGCAGCGGGTTCAACCCCCGCCAACCACTCCACACCCCAACGCAAGCAAGCGAAAAACGAGCAGCCGGGGAACACACCGCGAATGAAGCTCAACAGGCGGAGCATCACCCCCCAAGGTGAAGGCAGCGGGTTCAACCCCCGCCATCCACTCCACAAAACAAAAGAAGAGAGAGGATGGAACCAACCAGACAGGTTCCCTCCTCTCTCTTTCCCATTTATCCACACGCACCCGCACACAAGACCACGCTCGCGCCCCCGAAACCACGCCACGCCCGCACAAGCAATCACACACCCGCCAAGCGCCCACACGCACCCACACGCACCCGCACGCACACCCACCAAACACGCCGGGCACACCCCCCACACGCGCGGAAAAAGCGAGCACCTGCCCGCACGCCTACAGAACACAGTGACCC
>QWBZ01000432.1_pt1 | contig 33699 bp, 24 predicted proteins | sample 1972441 | NCBI WGS metagenome assembly QWBZ01 (sample SAMN09866721, study PRJNA288562) | Human oral metagenome isolate term6_saliva, whole genome shotgun sequencing... | isolation source: mouth | host: Homo sapiens | place: USA: California
CCCGGCGTGAATCTAACTATTTGCACTCACCAGCAGCAGTGGGAGCAGATGCGCGGTGAGTATGAGCCGCTTATGGATAGCTCGGTGCAGGTGGTGCACCGCAGTGGGGCTGAGCTTGAGCAGCTTTATGACAATGCTGATGCTTGCGTGCTGTTTGTGCAGCCTGACCCGTATCGTGAGTTTGCGGCGCCGGTTAAACTTTTTGAATATTTAGGTCACGGTAAGCCGGTGATTGCTTCTGCAGGTACCTTGGCAGCTCAGGTGGTAGCCGATAATGAGGCCGGCTGGGTGGCTCCTTATGGGGCTGGGGTGCTGCCTACTTTACTGAGTCGTCTCCAAGCTAATCCACAGGAAGTAAACAAGCTACATCGGCAGGCTAAGGCTGCAGGTAAGGCCAACACCTGGGCTCAGCGCGCCCAGCAGGTAGCTTTTGAACTAGGACAAAAGGGGGCTAAAGCGTGAGTGATCAGCAAGCCGGCATGGCAAGTCAGGCGCACCAGCCTTTTGCCGACAAGTTAGCGCGTGCTAAGGCTAAGGGGGTAACCCTGGCCACCCGTATTCATCTGCCGGAGGCGGCTGCGGCTTCTTTCAGGCTCGACGGCGTAGAACGGGCTTTGCGGCGGCTAGACATTCCGGTGCGGGTACTTACCAGCCAGCCCCCAGCTGATGGCCCTAAACCTGAAGATCCCCAGGGCGTAAGCGTTAGCCGCTGGCCAGTGCTGCGCGATAAGTCCGGCTACCTGCGCGGCTATGTGCCCTATATGTCTTTTGACCTGCCCTTGTTTGGGCGTTTGCTGGCGGCTAAAAAGCCGGCGGTGTTGCTGGTAGAACCCCCGCCTACTACCGGCGTGGTGGTGCGTGCGGTAACTACGCTGCGACGTATCCCTTACGTGTGGTACGCCCCTGATGTGTGGAGTGACGCCACGGTTTCTACCGGGGTCAGCCCGGCGGTGGCTAAGGCTGTGCAGCTTATGGAGTCTTTCGCGATGCGGGGGGCTAAGGCTGTGATTGCGGTTAACGACGGTGTCGCTATCCGGGCCCGTCAGCTGGGGGCCCGGCGTGTTGAGGTGGTTAATAACGGTATTGACACTGACCGTTTTACCCCGGTTTCTGGCCATATTGGTGCGGCTCATGGCGTTACTGGCCCCTACTTTATTTATGCTGGCACGGCCAGTGAGTGGCAGGGAGCCGATATTTTCATGGAGGCTTTTAAACAGGTACGTGCCCAGGTCCCCCAGGCGCAGCTGGTTTTCATTGGTAAAGGTTCGCATTGGCCGGTGCTAACTGAGCTGGCTGAGCAGATAAACGACGCTTACTCCGCCCAAACCCCGGCAGCCTTGGTACTGCCCCCGCAAGATCCCCGCTCGGCTGCGGCCTGGCAAAGTGACGCGGTGGCGGCGCTGGTGTCGATTAAGCCCGGTCAGGGCTACGACTTTGCTTACCCCACTAAGGTGCTTTCGGCTTTGGCCTGCGCCACCCCGGTGATTTATGCGGGCCTAGGCCCGGTAGTTAAAGAGGTGCGTAGCCAGGATCTGGGTTGGGCGGTTGATTACCATGTGGACGACGTGGCCCAGGCCATGCTGGCCGCACTCGAACGCGCCCAAAGCCCTCAGACTCCTAAGTGGCGCCAGCAGCTACGCAAGTGGGTGGTGGAAAATCGCTCCCAGCGGGCGGCTGCTGATGCAGTAGCGCGGGTAATCGTGGATGTGATCCGTTGATTGCTAACTGGCTGCCTACCTTAACCACCCTTCCGTCCCTGCTATTGGCTTTGTTTGGGACGGGCTGGGTGTTGGCGGTGTCAGCTGGTTTGCGCGGGAGTTTGCGGCGTCTGGCTTTGGCGCCGGCTTTCTCTTTTGCGCTCTACTCTGTGCTGGGGGTGGTGGCGGCCCGGGCGCATTTGCACTGGGACTGGAACCCGGTTATTAACGCCACCATTTTGTGTGCGTTGTTGATGCTGTCTTTACGTTGGGCTTTGCGACGCTGGATTGGCACTGACCCAGCTTCAGTTACTCGTGGAGGCGGCGCGCTAGACGGCTGGAAAGAGCAGCTTAGAGCTGACGCCTCCCTCATTGGGGCGGCGGTAGTTACCTGGCTGCTTAGCGCCTTTCCGTTCTTCTATGGTGGGGCCAGTGACCGGCCGATTCAGCTGGGTGATGCGCTTTACCACTACAACCAGGTGTGGGCTATTACTAACACCGAAAACACCTCTATGTTTTCGGCTAACCAGCGTCTATTTGGGCTAACTGAGGCCCACAGTTTCTACCCCACAGTGTGGCACCAAATTGTGTCTTTGGCCTCTCCTTCCTGGGAAACTAATGTGGCCACCACCAACGCCCTGATTGCTTTGGTGGCCCTGCTGTGGTGCATTTCGATTGTTTATTTGAGCCGTGAGCTGTTCACTGACCGCCCTCTGGCGCCTTATGTATCTTTGGCCCTAACCGCTCTGATTCCGGCTTTCCCCTGGCTGCTAACTATTGATAAAGCCATGTGGCCCTACTGTTTGGCGGTGGCGGTATGCCCGGCGGTGGCTGCTTTTATGTTGCAATGCGTACACCGCTGCGGTTTTAGCTGGCGCAGTGGCCATAAGGTGCTGGGAGTATGCGCCCTACTAACCCCGCTGCCGGCGGTTTACGGGGTGGCGGTAGCGCACCCCTCAGCCCTGGTGGTGTTGGGTTGGCCGCTGGTGATTTTGGCCTGGGCCCGCACCGGTTTGGAGGGCTACCGAATGGTGGCCGGCGGCAAGCGTCTGCAGGGAGGAGCCCTGCTGGCTCTAGCTTTTGGCGTGGTTATCGCGGTGGCGGTGGCAGTGTTTGTGCCCGGGCCTTGGTATGACTACATCCACCGGGGCACAGTGCGCGACTGGAACTATTTAAGCGCCAAACTGCAATCTTTGCCGCTGCTTTCCTACGGCACGGTAGGTCAAAATCTACTTACTCCCATCCACTGGGCGTTGGCTTTCTTGCAGTTGGCGGGAATTTACACGGCTTTCCGCTACTGTAAGTACCGTTCCTTGGTGGTGGCGTGGCTGTGCTGCCTGCCGCTGACTTTTGCCACTATGGCGCCTATCCCGGTGCTAACTGAGCTGACCGGGGTGTTTTACAACAACCCGCTGCGCACTGAAGCCATGTCAGCTATTGCTTTAATACCGCTACTTACCTTGGGTTTCTTGGAGGTAGCTAAACGCATTAGTTTGCATGGGCGTGAAGTGTTAGCTAGCGCCGCAGTGATTTTCCTAGCTGCTACCGGCCTAAGTGCGCCGTTGCTGCTGGGTGACACCCGCCAGGTGTTTTTCCCTAAAACCTCGGACGCTAACTTCATGGTTTCTGAATCTGAACTGGCCATGATTCACCGTCTACCTGACGTGCTGCCGCGTGAAGCGGTAGTGATTGGTGACCCGGTAAGCGGGGCAGGCTTGCTGCCCTTTATGACCGGTCGGCGTAGCGTGTGGGTGTTTGCCGGCACTAAAGCCGAGGACGTGGACGGCACCTATCTGCTTAAAAACTTCCGTAAAATCCACACCGACCCCAAGGTGTGTCAGCTGCTGCGTAAACACGGCATCGACTACTACTACCAGGATGTAAACCGGCGTTTTAGCGGCTACAACACCTCCCAGTACCGCAGTGGCCTATATGGCGTGGTCACCTGGAGTGGTTTCACTAAGATAGCTGCCGCCTCTGACGGCTCCGCCGTGGTGTGGCGCATTGATGTATGTAACCTGGGCCAACGCCCAGTAGTGGCTAAAACTCTTAGCCCCGCAGACCCCGAATGGGAGCCCAACGGTATCCCAGATCCCCAGCCGGGCCTCAAATATGATTACTGGCCTGGCGCTCAGGAACTATAAGACGCTAATGGATACCAATGAGTAAATTAACTGACACTCTAGTTAAAGCTGGTTATGTGGCCGCCAACCAGGGCCACGGCGCCATTTCACGGATGCTGTGGAAGGGGGCAAGTATGGGAGACCAAGCGCGTTCCCAGGTACTGCTGGATTTGTCACGCCTAGAGGCAGACCCAGATGGCTCCTACCAGGAGCTAGCCCCCAATTGGCTAGAGCACGCTAGCGCCCTGCTTGAACGCGCCGGGGCCCAAGACGACGCCGCACAGGTTTTAGAGGCCCTGAAACTGATTTTCCACCCCACCATTGAGCAGGGGCTTAACCATTCGCCTATTGCTGAGATGGATCCGCGTCTGCGTAATTGCCTATTTACCTCCCCAGTGGTGGCGCGTTTGCGCGGCGACGGCGCCATAGTGGAGCCCGCTCAGGTGGCCACCACCGGCGTGGATCTGCCTTGGGCCAAGGCAGACGGTAACCAGGTGGTAAGCGCCCATGTGGTGCAGGCTAGCCGTCCACGCGCTGAGCATCTACTGGTGCTTACCGACACAAACTTCAACTTTATGGAGCCAATCATTGGCTACTGGCCGCAAAAAGCCCAGGTGCGTATCCGCCAGCTGGGAGACGAAGAACTAGATTTTTGCTCAGCCCTGCAAACCATTAGTGACCGGCTAGAAAACCGTGACGCTGAGGTTCCAGAATTTTTACGTAAAGATCTACAGTGGGCTGACACGGTCTATGTGGAGTGGGGCAGTGCCCTGGCCGCGCGTCTAAGCGGCACGGATTTAACTAGCGTAGGTAGCCCGCGGCTACTGGTGCGGGTTCACAAATTTGAGGCATTTACTATGATGCCGATGCTTACCCGTTGGGAAAACGTCTCTGACCTAATCACTATCGCCCCGCCGGTTACGCGGGCACTGACTTCAACCGTATTGGGGCTAGCTGAGCGTACCCGCATTAACTATGTTCCCAACTGTATGGATTTGGTTTCTTTTAAGCTGTCCAAACTCCAGCCGGCTGCATACAGCATCATGCTGGTGGGCTATGACCGCCTAGTTAAAGACCCCGCTTGGGCCCTGGACGTGCTTGAGCAGCTGCGCCAGCTTTCTGACAAACCCTGGAAGCTTACCTTAGTGGGGGAGGAGCCCACAGCTGGGGGTAGCTATTGGGATAGCTTTAACCAGCGCTGCCAGCAGCTGGGTGTGCAAAGCTTGGGTTACCGCAGCGATATGCCCGAGGTTTTGCGTAAAGCTAGCGTGATTTTGTCCTCCTCTATGGTTGAAGGCGTACATATTTCAGTGCAGCAAGGCGCCGCTTCGGGCTGCCTGCCGGTAGTGCGTAACTGGCCGGGCCTGGCCAGCCTGGGTGGGCCCGAGACCGTTTACCCCGCTGACTGGGTGGTGGACAGCCCCCGCGCCGCCGCCCAACGCATCTTGGATAACACCACCGAGGCTGGTTTAACTAAGCCAGAGGTAGCTGAGCAGGTCAGCCAGTGGACGCTAGCTAACCTTGACGCCAAGGTGACCTTGCCGCTGCTAGATGAGGTAGTGCTAGGGGGAGCGCAGTGACAAAAAAGTTTCGCCCACTAGTGCAGGTGGTGATTGCCACCCACCGCTATGAGCGCCCTATTGAACGCGCCGTAGCTAGCGTAGTGGAAGGTAATACCACTAATGGCGCAATCGTGGTGGTGCACAATATTGATCCGCAGCCTATTCGCCAGCGCCTAGAACAGTTTGGCTCCCGCGTGCAGATCCTGACCTGCACAGACGGTATTCCTTCACCGGCTGGCCCGCTAAATACTGGCCTGGAGGCCGCCACTGCTCCCTACGTAACCGCCATGGGCTCAGACGACTATTACCAAAGCGGCGCAGGTAAAGCCTGGGCTAAATACCTCAAAGCCAACCCCAGCGTCGACATTTTGATCCTACCCACCCTAGAGGCTGCCACCGGCACCCTAGACTTACCCCCGGTGCGAGTGGGGCGCCGTCGTCGCCTAGACCCAGTCAAAGACCGCCTCACCTACCGCACCGGGCCACTAATGCTGGTACGCACCGAGCTACTAAAGCGCTACCAAATCCGTATGAGCTCAGGTCTGCGCACAGGGGAGGACCTGGCCTACTCCAGTCGCCTATTTATGGTGGCCCAGCGTATCGACCTGCTGCCAGCTAGCGCACCTAAATATATTGAGGCCGACGACGGCGGCGTGCGGGTCACCTCCACCCCCTTCACCATTGAGCAACAGTGCGCCGGGGTGGCTATCGTGGCCAACTCCACCTGGGTTGAGCAGCTAAAACCCGCTGCCCGCCAGGCCCTGGCCGTGCGTCTGGTACGTAAAAGCATCCTGCCGGCAGTGGCCAAACACAGCCACGATTTAAGCCTGGACGATGTTGACTACCTCTACACGCTACTAACCAGGGTGCTTTTGCTAGCCCCGCGCTACTATCAGGTACTTAGCCGTAACGAGGCGCGCCTGGTTGACGCCTTGATCATTGCCCACGGCGAGGGCGCCAGCCCAGATGAGCGCCAAACTCGCCTACTGGGTGCACGCCAAGCCGCCGCTAACTTGAACCAAGGTGGCCCGGCTAATACCGTGGCTCCGGTTAGCGCGCGCGGCTGGTTTAGCCGCCAAAGCCGCGTAGCCCATTGGGGTGCACGTAAACTAAACCAATTGCTAGACACCCTCAACCGGGGAGACAAATGAAACGTCTGATAGACGCAATTCGCCAGCTAGTACCCTTGCTGCCGGCGGGAACTAATAGGTTCTTGTGGATATACATGGTATCCACCTCAGCTTTGGCGATTTTGGATACGGTTGCTTTAGGTCTACTGGCCCTAATGCTCACCCCCATGATTAAGGGCGAGGCCATGACCATGCCGCTGCTTGGCAAGCTTGGCCCCAGCAACTATCCCTGGCTGCTGCTGGTGGTGTGTGCGCTGATGATTTTGAAAGCCATTTTGGCTTTGGTGATTCAGTGGTTTGCCACCCGCCGCTTTGCTAGCTACGAAATGGTGGTTGGTGACGAGCTTTTTGATGCCTACATCCGCGCCCCCTGGACTGAGCGTTTGGCACGTTCGACGGCGGAAATCGTGCGTATGGCCGACGTGGGTATCGCCAACACTATCTCCGGCGTGCTGCTGCCGGCGGTGAGTTTACCCCAGCAGATCGTCAGCTTTATTGCGGTAGTGGTGGTGCTGCTGGTAGCCCAGCCCTCAACCGCCCTCATCACCCTGGTGTACCTGGGGCTGGTAGCCATGTTCATGAACCTGGTGGTTTCCCGCTCAGCCGTGGTGGCCGGACGAGTAAACATGCGCTACTCGCTGCGCATCACCAAACTCATGACCGAAATGGTCTCCTCCCTTAAAGAAATCACCCTGCGTGACAAATTCGCTGATGTTTCACGTGTAGTACACGAAAACCGTGAACACTCCACCCGGGCCCGCGCCAACATCCAGTTCCTCGGGGCCGTGCCCCAGCGTGTAATTGAAGCCGCCATGGTGGGTGGATTCGTGCTGGTAGGGGCCGTGGCATGGTGGAGCCAAGGCACCACCGGGGCGCTTAGCGCAATCGCCCTATTTGGTGTGGCCGGGTTCAGGATCATGCCCACCATCGTGACCTTCCAGTCAGTTATGACCACCACTGCCAACTCCCTGCCCCACCTAGAGGCGGTGCTGCGCGACATCAACGACGCCAAGCGCTACCAGGAAAACGCTGAAGACCTAGGCACCCAGCAGCTACAGGGTGAACCTGACGCGCTGCGCCTAAAAAACATCACCTTCACCTACCCCAGTGCCCAAACCAGCGCCGTTAAAGACCTAAGCCTAACCATCCCCATGGGCTCCTCCGTAGGTATTGTGGGCACCTCCGGCAGCGGTAAATCCACGCTGGTAGACATTATTTTGGGGCTACTAGTACCCCAGCAGGGCCAGATTTTCATTGGCCAGCAAAACATGGATGACGTGCTAGGTGCCTGGCGTAAACGTGTCGGTTACGTCCCCCAGGAAGTGACCCTCTTTGACGCCACCATCGCCCAAAACATCGCCCTGACCTGGGGTGAAGACTATGACGAAGAGCGCGTAAAGCAGGTCATTGAAATGGCCCAGCTCTCCCAGGTGATCGCCGGACGACCAGAGGGCATCAACGAGCGTATCGGTGAGCGCGGCCTGGCCCTCTCCGGCGGTGAACGCCAGCGTCTAGGTATCGCCCGCGCCCTATACTCGGACCCATTGGTGCTAGTGCTAGACGAAGCCACCAGTGCACTAGACACCAAAACCGAGGACGCCGTCGCCAATGCCATCTCCCAGCTGCACGGCCAAGTCACGGTGATCTCAGTGGCACACCGCCTATCAACCATCCGTCACAACGACATGATTTGTTTCATGCGCGCCGGTGAACTCAAAGCCAGCGGCACCTTCGAAGAGCTGGTAGAAAAAGAACCCGAATTCGCTGTGCAGGCACACCTAGCGGGCTTGGCCTAAGGAGCAGATATGAGCAAAAAACTACTGATTATCTCGTTTTCCCCCATTGCTCGCGACGCGCGAGTACTCAAACAAGTACGCCTGTTCACCCCCAAATATGAGGTCACTACCTGCGGCTTTGGCCCCGCCCCCGAAGGCGTCAAACGCCACCTGGAGCTAACCCACGCCACCTTGCCAGGCAAAACCTGGGATGCGCTACTAGAACTAAAAGCCTACAAAGCCGGCTACTGGCTAATGCCAGACGTACGCAACGCCGCCAAAGCCCTCAAAGGCCTCAAATTCGACGCCATCCTAGCTGACGACATCGACACCGTGCCGCTAGCCCTCTCCCTACGCCCACGCCTAGGGGTACACGCCGACATTCACGAATACTTCCCCCGCCTACAGGAAGAACAAGCTCCCTGGGCTAAGCGTATTGGCCCCTGGTACCTGTGGCTATGCCAGCGCTACCTGCCGCGCTGCCAGTCAGTCACCACTGTTTCCAAGCGCATCGCGCAGGAATATGAGGTACAAACCGGCGCCAAGGTAGGGGTAGTCACTAACGCCACGCCCTACTGGGAGCTAAACCCGACCCCGGTAGCTGAGCCCATCCGCCTAGTGCACTCGGGCACCTCCCACCGCGAACGCAACATTGAAGCCATCGTGGACGGCGTCATCGAGGCCGGCAACTGCACCCTAGACCTATACCTAACCCCCAACGACCCTGAGCACCTAGAACACCTAAAACAGCGCGCCCAGGAAAACAGCGCCATCACCGTGCACCCACCCGTGCCCTACGAGCAGCTAATTGAAACCCTCAACGGCTACGACCTAGGGGTGCACCTACTGCCACCCATCAACTTCAACTTCGCCAACGCCCTACCCAACAAGCTCTTTGACTTTGTACAGGCCCGCCTAGGCGTAGTGGTAGGCCCCAGCCCCGAGATGGCCCACATCGTTAACGAAGCCGGCTTAGGCGTGGTGGCGCCAGGCTACAGCGCCAGCGACCTAGCCCAGGTACTAAAAGGTCTAACCAAAGCCCAAGTACAGGAATTCAAAGCCGCCTCCCAGGCCCACGCCCGTGAGCTGTCAGCCGACAGCCAGCTGCTGATCTGGGAGCGTTACATCACCAAAATCATGGGTGAGTAATGCATGTTCTGGTAATTCCCTCCTGGTATCCAGCCAGCCCAGAGGACGTACACGGAATTTTCTTCCGCCAACAAGCCCAAGCCATGGCCGGCGCCGGATTGCAAATGGGCGTGTTGGCGCCGCAAATGCACCCGGTCTATGGGCCCGCCTGGCGCCGGGGCCTAAGCGCGCGGCGCTCGCGGCCACGCGTCAGTCAGGAAGAGGGCCTAAATGTGGTGCGCGTGGATCTGCCGGCATGGCTGCCTAAAGCCCGCTGGATTGATGCCCACGCCGCCTTTAGCCAGTTAGAGCAGGCTTTTAGGGTCTATGTACGCCGCTTTGGGCGCCCCGATGTGCTGCACGCCCACTCGCTTTACCCGGCAGGTTTCCTAACCCACCTGTTGGCTGCCAAATATGGGCTGCCCTGGGTGCTTACCGAGCACCGCTCACTAGGCCACATGCCGGTGCGTACCGCCCTGGGCCGTCGCGCTGAGCAGCAGGTGGCCGCCAGCGCCGCTAAACGCATTGGGGTTTCGCGCGGTCACGCCGATTTTATTGCCCAGCGCCTGGGGGGCCAGTGGGATTATGTGCCCAACTTACTGCCGCCCGAGCTGGAGGCAGTCACGGTATCAGACCACAGCCACAAGCCCCTGGTGGTGGGGCATTTGTCGGTGCTGGATCCGGTTAAGCGCCCTGAGCTGGTGATTAAGTCCTTCGCTGCCGCCCAGCTGGGGGCAGATGCCCAGCTCATAATTGGTGGCCCGCTAACTGAAGAAATTGAGGCCAGTCTGCGTCAATGCGCCCGCCAGGCGGGAGTGGAAAAACAACTGGAACTGCCGGGCATGATTACGGATGTGGCCGGCTTTAACCAACAACTAGACGTATTTGTACTGCCCTCAATCACCGAATCTTTCGGCATGGTGCTAATTGAGGCCCTAGCTACGGGGGCGGCTTTGGTGGCCACCGACACCTGGGGTGCCAATACGGTCATTAGCGACGGCGACGGCGTCGTCGTAGATAGTGCGGACCCAACCGAGCTGGGGGCGGCCATAAAGCAAGTCTCCACCTGGCCGCGCGATAAAGCTGGACGTGAGCGCAGACGCGAAAGCTGCCTGAGTCGTTTTGCTTTAGGCGCATTTGCTGCCAAGTACAAAGAGATTTACGCCGTCGCAGCTGCGAGCACACATGCTTAAAATAGATAACAGCCTGAAAACCCTAAACAGTGAGGAAAACCGGATGCGCATTGCGGTAGTCGCTCTAGGAAAGATTGGCCTACCCCTGGCCGTACAGTTTGCTAGCAAGGGTCATGAGGTGATCGGGGTTGACGTTAACCCCCACACCGTAGATCTGGTAAATGAAGGCAAAGAACCCTTCCCGGGTGAGGCGCACCTGGCTGAGAAACTAGCCGAGCTGGTACCCGCCGGTCGTCTACGCGCCACCACGGACTACGCTGAGGCTATCCCCGGGGTTGACGCAGTAGTGGTGGTAGTGCCGCTGTTCGTCAACGACGAGACCTGGCAGCCTGACTTTGGCTGGATGGATGAAGCTACCAAGTCCCTGGCCGCCCACCTAACCCCCGGCACCATCGTCTCCTACGAGACCACCTTGCCTGTGGGTACGCTACGTGGCCGCTTCAAGCCCATGATCGAGCAGATCAGTGGCCTAGAAGAGGGCCGCGACTTCACTTTGATCTTCTCTCCCGAGCGCGTGCTCACCGGCCGCGTCTTTGCGGACCTGCGTCGCTACCCCAAGCTGGTTGGTGGCCTAAGCGAAGACGGTACCCGTCGCGGTATTGCCCTGTACCAGCAGCTGCTGGACTTTGATGTGCGTGAAGACCTGCCCCAGCCTAACGGCGTGTGGGACATGGGCAGCGCCGAGGCCGCCGAAATGGCTAAGCTAGCTGAAACCACCTACCGTGATGTAGTAGGTGGCCACTGCATCCCGGTTTACCCGCGCCTGTACCTGTCCACTGACCCTGATGCTTCCGTGGTGCGCACTGCCCGCTCCTTCAACGCCACCATGCCCCAGTACGTGGTAGACCGCGCCAAGGAGATCCTAGGTGACCTGACCGGCCTGCGTGTAGTGGTGCTGGGCGCCTCCTACCGTGGCAAGGTTAAGGAAACCGCTTTCTCTGGCGTGTTCCCCACGGTTGATGCGCTGCGCGCTGCCGGCGCCCAGGTGCTGGTGCAGGACCCGATGTACACCGATGAGGAGCTGGAAGGCTTCGGCTGGCAGCCCTACCACCTAGGTGAGAACGTGGATGTGGCCATTGTGCAGGCCGACCACCCCGAGTACAGCAAGCTGACCCCGGCTGACCTGCCGGGTGTGCGTCTGCTGCTTGATGGCCGCCGCATCACCGATCCGGCGCTATTTACCGGCGTGCCGCGCATCACCATCGGTGGTGGCGAGTAAATGCTGACAGTTATCGGCTCTGCGGTCTGCTTCGCGGCGCTGATAATGCTCCCTGGCCTCGGGCTGGCTCGGTTAACGGGCTGGCGCGGGGCCAGCGCCCTGTCTATGTCTGTGCCGCTGGGCCTGGGGGTGGCGAGCCTGGCCCAGGTGGGTTGCGCGGCGGCAGGGATTCACTGGTATCGCCCCTTTAGTCAGCTGACCGGCCTGGGTTGGCTCTCTAGGGTGCCGGTTCTGGGGGCGCTGCCAGCGGGCTACTGGCTAATTTTCCTGGCTACTGCGGCGGCGGCAATTGTTTCACGTGGAACCTGGCTTTTCGCCCCTAAGCGGGCTTGTGTGGGCAAGATCCGCACCCGCTTGGCTAATGTCTCAGCGCCTAATGCCTCAGTGCTAAGCGCGCTGGTGGCTGTGGCCCTGGTGGCGACGACGACGCTGGCTCTGTTTGCTTTTGGCCTGCCTGATTGGGGGGCGCCCGCCCAAGCTTTTGACTCGGTGTTTCACCAAAGCGCGGTAATGGCTATTCGTAACGCTGGTAATACCTCCCCATTTGGGGGCCTAAATTCTCTCTATTTCACCGATAAAAGCGCTTATTATCCCACCTTGTGGCATTGTTTAGTGGCACTGATTCCCGGTAATGGTTCAGTGGCTAGCTTGGCTGCGGTCTATGCCTGCCTAGGGCTGCTATGGCCTTGCGTGCTGCTGGGGTTAGTGCAAAGTGCCTTTACTCGCCCACGCCCCTGGGCTAGCGCCGCCTTGGTGGTAGCCGGCTGCCTGGCTACAGGTCTGGGCTGGACAGCCATGACCTCACTGGCAGTGTGGCCCTACGGTCTATCGCTATTGACGCTGCCCGGTGCCTTGTTGGCCTTAGCGGCCCTGGGCCAGCGCCTACAACTACCTGGGCTTTTAGCTGGCACAGTGCAGGCGCCTAAAACCTGGTGGCCTTTAGTGTTTAGCTGCCTGCTAGGCACTTTTGGGGCGCTGATGGCTCACGGCACGGCCGCATTCAATATGGCCGTGCTAATGGCCCCCACCTTAGCTGTGTGGATCTGGCTGGCTTTGCGTGCACTGCCGCGCAAACTAGTGTTTAGCCTGTTGGGTTTAACCGCTGCGCTGGTGGCTGGGGGAGCCTGGGTTATGCGCGCTACTTTAAGTGCTATGGCTGCCTTTGAGCGCCCCGGCGGCATAGGGCTTGTGGGGCTTTTACAAAGCCTAACTGACCGGGGCATGTATGGTCCTACCGCCAACGCCAATGTGCTAGCTGCGCCGCTAGTGGCAACTGCCGTGCTAATTGGTGCCTGGCAGGCCTATAAGCAGCGACGCAAACTGCTGCTGGGCACCTGGGCGCTAGTGTTGACGCTGATTATGCTAACCGACGGGCCTAACTGGATTGGTCGCCTAGTTGGTGCCCCCTGGTACACCCAAAAAAGTCGTCTACAACCCTTAGCGCTACTGCTGTGTCTGCTACTGATTGCCGGTGCTATTGAGTGGCTGCTAGCCAAGGGTAAAAAAGTGTTTCTGCGCCGCCCCCTAGCGGCTACGCTGGTCCTAGTGCTGCTGGGGGCCGGTGGCGTCGTCGGCACTGCAAACGGACATATCCACCAGCTGCAGGGAGTCTATTTAAGCGGGCATATCGACTACGGCACAATCTTGTCCGACGACGCCCGTATCCTGCTGCAACGCTCCGCCACTCACATGGGGCCGGGAGATAAGCTAATTGGCGCTCCTTCGCGCGGGGAAACCTATGCCTGGCCGCTAGCTAATGTGCGCGTCATGTACGCCACCCGCGCCGAGCCCAGCCAAACCTCAGCGGAAGCCAAAATCCTTAAGGCCTACCTCTACTTTGGCCCAGACTCACGCTCGTGCCAGCTGCTACGCAGCTACGGGGTAACCCATTACCTAACTGAGGACGCCCACTCTAACCTGTGGCCCTATCGCGCCGGGCCCCTGGCCGATGGGCGCGCCCCACTGCGCTGGGATAACTCGCTGGTGCGCTGGCCTACCGACACTATGGAGCTGGTAGATCAGCAAGGCGGGGCCTACCTATACAAGCTGCGCTGCTAGTAAGGGGGCAGCTTACCCCTGCTGCGCCGAATTGGTTCGCCTCTGGCGCGCCGCTGAAAGCCGCGTACTAAAGGCTGCGCTACTAAAAGTCCCCCGAGAGTTCTGCATGAATGAACTGCCTCCCGGGGGACTTTGCTAGTTAACTAGGCCTTGCTCACTGGCCCTGAGCGGCGTACTTGGCCTCAACCTCAGCCTTGAGCGGACGCCACCAGGCCTCGTTGTTGCGGTACCAGTCGATGGTGGCCTGCAAGCCGGAGCGGAAGTCAGTGAACTTAGGCTGCCAGCCCAGCTCCTCAACCAGCTTGGAGTTGTCGATGGCGTAACGCAGGTCGTGGCCGGGGCGGTCAGCAACGTGCTCGTAGTCGCTGGGGTCGTGGCCCATGAGCTCCAAGATCAGCTCCACAACCTCCTTGTTGTTCTTCTCGCCGTTAGCACCAATGAGGTAGGTCTCACCAATACGGCCCTTCTCAATGATGTCCCATACGGCGTCATTGTGGTCCAGTACGTGGATCCAGTCACGCACATTCTGACCGGCACCGTAGAGCTTGGGGCGCACGCCGTCGATCAGGTTAGTGATCTGACGCGGAATGAACTTCTCAATGTGCTGGTAGGGGCCGTAGTTGTTGGAGCAGTTAGAGATAGTGGCCTCAACCCCGAAAGACCGCACCCAAGCGCGTACCAGCAGGTCAGAGCCGGCCTTGGAGGAGGAGTAGGGGGAGGAGGGGTTGTAAGGAGTGGTAGGAGTGAACTTAGACGGGTCGTCCAGCTCCAGGTCACCGTAAACCTCATCGGTGGAGATGTGGTGGAAGCGGGTGCCGTGGGCGCGTACCGCCTCTAGCAGGGTGAAAGTACCCACCAGGTTGGTCTTGATGAAGGGGGAGGGGTCACGCAGAGAGTTGTCGTTGTGGGACTCGGCAGCGAAGTGCACCACCACGTCGGCGTCGGCCACTAGCGGGTCAACCGTGTCGCGGTCAGCAATGTCACCCTCAACCAGGGTTACCTTGTCGGATACATCCGCTAGCGACAGCGGGTTACCGGCGTAGGTTATCTTGTCTAGGACCGTGACCTTGGCGTCAGGGTGACGCACCAGGGTCTGGTGTACAAAGTTAGCGCCGATAAATCCAGCACCGCCGGTAATTAGAACGTGCATGGGCTTTCACTTTCTATGCCTGGGAAAACATGCGGAATATGTCAATAATGCCATATCTCGCATGACTCGTCTCTACATCACTAAAGCTGACGTGCTTAAAGCTGATTGGTAAACTACCAACTATGGCGAAAACTGTCTTGGTAACTGGTGCTGGTGGCTATATCGGACGCCACGTGGTGCGAGCCCTACTCGCGCGCGGGCTCGACGTAAGCGTGGTTGACCTGCGCTTAGATGAAGTAGATCCGCGTGCTCGCCGCGTGGATGTGGACCTATTCAATGCTGGCGAGGATATTTACGACCAGCTTGGCCGCCCCGACGCAGTTATTCACCTGGCTTGGCGTGACGGTTTTGTGCACAACTCCCCGGCTCATATTGATGATTTACCCAAGCACTACCACCTGATTGAAAACCTACTAAAGGGTGGCCTAAAGCAGATCGCAGTCATGGGCTCCATGCACGAGGTGGGCTACTGGGAAGGCGCCATCGACGCCGACACCCCCTGCAAGCCGGCTTCTCTCTACGGGATTTCCAAGAACTCCCTACGCCAAATCACCGCCCTGCTAGCTAGCCAGTATGGTGCGCAGATGCAGTGGATTCGCGCTTACTACATCGTTGGCGACGACGCTCACGGCTCCTCCATTTTCTCCAAGCTGCTTGCCGCCGCTAATGAGGGTAAAACCACCTTCCCCTTCACTACCGGCAAGAACCTATACGACTTCATCTCCATCACTGAGCTGGCCCGTCAGATCTCCGCAGTGGTAGCCCAAGACCAGATCGACGGCATTATCAACGTCTGCACCGGCAAGCCCATGAGCCTAGCCGAGCGGGTAGAGGCCTACATCCACGAAAACAACCTGGGTCTAACCCTGCAGTATGGAGCTTTCCCTGACCGTCCTTACGACTCTCCTGGAGTGTGGGGAGACGCCACCAAGATCGCGCAGATCCTGGCGCTAAGTGACGAAAGCCTGGAGGCCTGAGTGAAACGCGCTGGTATTTTCCTGTTCTATGACCCTGAAGGCAAAGTAGACGACTACATCCTGGGCTGCCTAGGTTCACTCCAGCAGCACATGGACTACCTGCTGGTGGTGTCTAACTCGCCCCTGGATGAGACTAACCGTAAGCGTCTAGAGTCAGTCTCTAGCGAAGTTATGGAGCGCAAGAACGTCGGTTACGACGTCGGCGCTTACCGTGACGGCCTACGCCACCTGGGCTGGGACCATATGGGTGACTATGACGAGCTGGTGCTGTTTAACTACACCTTCTTCGCCCCTATCCACCCCTGGGCTGGCCTATTTGAGCGCACAGACAAGTGGGACACCGACTTTTGGGGCATCACTGAACATGATGAGGTACGCCCCCACCCCTTCCTACCTAAACTGGTTATGCCCCGCCATATCCAGTCTCACTGGATTGCGGTGCGTTCCAGCCTGTCCGCCACTAAAGACTGGCGCACCTACTGGGAAGACATGCCCCCAATTGAGTCCTACAACGACTCTATCCAGTGGCATGAAAGCCGCTTCACCGGCTACTTCAACGCCCTGGGCTACCGCCATGAAGTGGCCTACAACGTAGATGACTACCCTTCAGCTAACCCGGTGTTTGATAACGCCACTTTGCTACTGCAAGACGGTTGCCCCATCCTTAAGCGCCGCAACCTATTCCACAACCCCCTGCACCTAGACCGCTTTGCGATTATTGGTGCAGACATGCTGGAGCAGGCCCGCGCGGCCGGCTATGACACGGATTTGATCCTGTCTAACCTGGCACGCACCTCTAAGCCCCGCGACCTGGTCACTAACGCTGGCCTGACCTGGGTGGTGCCCCAAAGCGCCAGTGAGGAAACCTACGCCGCTGCCGCCACCCAGAAAGTTTTGGCTGTAGCCCACATTTTCTATGCCGATATGGCTGAGGAAATCCTGCAGCGCCTATCGGTGCTACCCAAGGGCTACTATTTGGTGGCCACCACCTCTAATGAGGAAAACCAGGCCCAGATTCGCGCCGTCATGGAGCGCTACGGGGTTGAAGGTGAAGTGCGCGTAGTGGCCTCCAACCGGGGCCGCGACATTGGTGCTTTCCTGGTTGACTGCAATGACGTGCTGTCCAGTGGCAAGTGGGACATTGTGGTCAAGATTCACTCCAAGAAATCCGTGCAGGATGACTACAACGCCGCCCAGCTGTTTAAAACTCACCTGTACGACAACCTACTAAATTCACGTGCGCATGTGGCCAATATTTTGGCTGAATTTGCCGCCCACCCCGCCCTGGGGATGGTGCTAGCGCCGCTACCGCACATGGGTTACCCAACCATGGGCCACGCCTGGTTCACTAACCGTGAGCCGGCTCAGGCTGTGGCCAAACGCCTGGGGATTAATGTCCCCTTTGACAAGGACATGCCCCTGGCCACCTACGGCTCCATGTTCATTGCTCGCCCCCAGGCCCTAACCAAGCTGGTTAACGCCGGTTTTAAGCCCGAAAACTTCCCCGTTGAGGGCGGCTATAAGGATGGCTCTTTGGCCCACGTGCTAGAGCGCCTTATGGCTTATGCTGCACTGAGCGAAGGCTTCTATGTGCGCCCAGTGCTAGCCCCCAAGTGGGCTGAGGTTTACTACGGCTACTTGGAGTACAAGCTGGCCGCAGTCTCCTCATTCCTACCTCCCTTTACTATTGATCAAGTTCCCTACCTTAAAGCTCACGGTGGTCCAATACCCAACGTGTTGGCAAGCATCAAAGTCAACATCATGTTGCGCCAACCCAAGGTAGGCAATGCGCTTAAACCCGCGTATCGCTTAGTTCGTAAAGGTGCCGCGACTGTACGTAAGCTACATCGACACTAAGGAGGGTAATGAACGAGCGTAAACGGGTCATTGATCTGACCTGGAGGATGGCTCGGCGCTCTATTTCCTCAGAATTTAAGGGAACTGCGCTGGGCCGTGCCTGGTCGTTTATCAACCCGCTGGCCACCATCGCGGTTTTCTCGGTGATTTTCGGCTTGGTTTTCCGTGGCGGGGTGGAGCCTGGTAAAAACTCGGGGATTGATGCCTTCGCACTGTGGATCGGTGTGGGCATTATTGCCTGGAACTTTATCTCTAACTCGGTTATGCGGTCCATGGATTCCCTGGTGGGTAACGCTGGGCTGCTAACCAAGGTGTACTTTCCGCGCCAAACCCTGGTTTATTCAGCGGTATTGGCTTTGGTTTATGATTTCGCCTTTGAATTAACGGTGCTGCTGGTAATTATGCTGATTGCTGGCGGCCCCACAGTGCTGCTGTTTATTCCACAGCTAATCGCTATTACCGTTTTAGCGGCCGTATTTACTACCGGCCTAGGCATGATGCTAGCTATTGCCAGCGTCTATTTCCGCGACATCTCCCACCTCTGGCAGATTTTTAACCAGGTGTGGATGTATGCCTCGGGCGTGGTTTTCCCGCTGTCTATGCTTGATCAGCTACAAAACCGACTGTTTAACCAGGGCTGGCAGATTAATGGGCACCCGCTACCGCTGACCACCACTTTCCGCATGAACCCGGCTGAGCTGTTCCTAGAGGCTTACCGCAGCTGCCTATACGATTTCGCTAACCCCTCGCTGGGCGTGTGGCTTGGCTGCCTGGGCTGGGCTGTGCTGTCTTTTGGGCTGGGCCGCTGGGTCTTTAGCCGCTACAGTGCGCGCATTGTGGAGGAGCTGTAATGACTAACGCAATTACTATTAACGACGTTTCTAAGCGTTTTAGGGTTTATAAAGACCGTAACCAGTCCCTTAAAGGCGCTTTTTTGCAGCGTCGTCGGGCCCAATACGAGGATTTCTGGGCGCTACAGGACATTACTTTCGATATCCCTGCCGGTAAAACTTTCGGCCTGCTGGGACATAATGGCTCAGGTAAATCCACCCTGCTTAAATGTATTGCCCAGATTCTTACCCCCGACACTGGCTCTATTAGTGCCACTGGCCGTATGGCCGCCATGTTGGAAGTAGGCTCGGGTTTCCACCCGGAGCTGTCGGGGCGTGAAAATATTTACCTTAACGGCGCCATTTTGGGTATGAGCCCTAAAGAGATTGACTCTAAACTTGACGCCATTATTGATTTTTCTGGCGTGGAGCGCTTTATCGACCAGCCGGTTAAAAACTATTCCTCAGGTATGTATGTGCGCCTGGGCTTTTCGGTTTCTATCCATGTAGAGCCCGATATTTTGCTGGTTGATGAGGTACTTGCAGTTGGTGACTTAGAGTTCCAAAACAAGTGCATGGAGAAGTTCGCCCAGCTTAAGCAGGACGGACGCACAGTGGTGGTGGTTAGCCATGGCCTTGAGCAGATGCGTTCCTTCTGCGACCAGGCAGCTTGGCTAGATCACGGCAAACTGGTGGAGGTGGGTAATGCCGCCCAGGTGGTGGACACTTACTCTGACGTGGCCCACCAGGCCATTAAGGTTGAAGGCGGCGGTACTCGCTTTGGTACCGGCCAGGCACAGATCACCAAGATTGAAGTGCTTGATGAGTCCGGTGCGCCGGTAACTATGGTGCGTCCGGGCCAGGCAGTAAATATTCGCCTGGATTATGAAGCCCATGAGCGCATTGAGGAGCCCGTTTTTGGGGTTTCTATCGACAGTCGCGACGGCGTATGGGTGTGGGGCCTGCATGGGCGCGACGCCGGATTTGTGCCCCGCTCTATTGAAGCTGGTACCGGTAGCCTGCAGGTCCACATTCCAGCCGCGGTAAGGCCGAGTTTGATCAGCTAGCTCGTGAACAGATCCGTCAGGCTGAAGAACTGCGTAAGCAGAAGGAAGCCGAGCGCGAAGCTGAACAAAAGCAAGACTGACGGACCTGCAGCTGAAGCAGTGCGCAGCAGCTCTGCGCAGACTTTAGTCTGTGTTAACTGACCCGCGCAGCTTGCCCAGCCGGGCACTTAAAGTGCCCTCTTGCAGCTGCCCGGTCAGTTCTTGCAATTGGGCTACCTGCTCGCTTAACTGCTGCACCTGCTTAGTTAAGGCGGCTACCTGCTGGTTTAAATCCGCGTGTACCAGGTTTAGAGCCTCATGTACACCCTGGGAAACCTGCTCAAGCTGGGCCTGGGAGCGGCGATAATATTCGGCGCTAACCAGCGCCTGGCCTAGAAGCGGGTTGGGGGAGTCGGTACGCAGATAGCTTTCCCTAATAGCCAGGTTGTCTTGCTGATGCTCTAGAGCGGCAGTGATCACCGAGTTGCCACTTTCACCAGCCAAACCTGGGCGCTGATGCCAAAAAGCTAGCGCCGGCCCCTCTAGGAAACCTGCCGGCTGGGCCTGCAATAGACGCAGATTAAAGTCCCAATCAGCCTGGGTGCTCAGCCGCCCATCCCAATGCCCCACCAGATCAGCGCTGGTGCGGCGAATTAGCTGGGAAATAGGGGGAATATAGTTACCCACCAGCATATCGATCAGATTGAAACTGTGGCGTTCTAAAGCCAAATCGGCCCGCTCAAGGATGGTAATGGTGCCGTCAGATTCAAGTTTTTCGCTAACTAGCTGGGTGCGTGCAGCCACCGCCCCCAGGTGGGGATGAGCCTGCAAAAATGCCACAGTTTTGCTTAAAAACTGCGGGTCCCAAGTGTCGTCGTCGTCGTGAATAGCGAAGAAGGGGGCGCTGGCGCAGGCCAAACCAGATTCCAGGGCAGCCTCGCGCCCGTTAGAGACCCGGTTAGTCACCACCTGGGTGCGCTCTTGCAGTTCAGGGGTGGTTTTATCCAGGGCCGCCTGCACAATTTGGGTTTCGCCGCCGTCATTAACAATGATCAGCTCATAGTTACCCAGCTGCTGGGCCTGCACACTGGCCAGGGCGCGGGAGAGAAAAATGGGGCGATTGCGGGTACGCATAATCACACTAACTAGCGCGCTCATGGTTTTCTCCTAAAACTAGCTAAAACTAGCCGATACGTGCGTACAGATCTTGCGGGGCGTGGGCTAGAGCCTGAACTAAACCCTGGGCGCGAGCCTGGCGCTGGGGGCCTAAAAGCATACGCCCGCCGGTGTTAACCAGGGCCCGAGCCGCCACCGAGGCCGGGGCATAGCGGGTGGCTACGCGCAGCCGGTTGCGGGTGTTCCAGGTGGTAAAAGCCTCTGAAGCCGAATCGGATGAAGCCGCGTGGGCGTGGCGGGCTTGGGCTTGGCGCACATATTGCACGCGGTAGCCAGCGCGGCGCAGGCGGTAGGAAAAATCGGTGTCCTCGTAGTACATGAACAGGTCTTGACGCATCCCACCCAACTGACGCCAGGCACGGGCACTAATCGCGCAGGCCCCGCCGCAAATACCAAACACTTCAGGGCTGTCATGTTCCTGCTTGGCTGGGGCCAGCCAGGAGCGGTCATAGCCGTTACCGCAGGCATCTACTACGTTGCCGGTGGAGTTGATTAGCTCCACGCCGCTTGGGTCGCTAACCCAGATGCCGCCATCTAGGCCCCGCAGCTGGGCTGAGCCGGCGCTGTGGGTGGCGCCAGTGGTGGGCTCGGTTTGCGCTTCGACGGCGCCAGGGGACTGTGGGTCGGCGGATTCGGCGCGGCTGGGAGCGTTAGGGCCGACGGCGCCGGGGGGCTGCGGGCTGGAAGATTGCGGGCTGGCTGGCTCGGCGCCGTCGCCAACAAGACGCCACCTACCCTCCAAAAGCAGGCGGGCAGTAGTGGCCTCCACCAGATCGTGACCCAGCGGGGCGGTCAGGGCGTCAACAAAGCCCTCTAGCGCATAGGCGTCACTGTTTAGCAGCACCAAGGCGTCTTGGCGTAGGTTACGTGCCCCCAAGTTAACCCCATAGCCAAAACCACCATTGCGTCTAGACTGCACCAGGCCAAAGCGGGCCGGGCCGGCGCTACCCAGCTGCGCCCCCAGTTGGCGCAGGTGGGCCAGGGAATTATCGTGCGGATCGGCGCTGGCAGAAGCGTTATCCACCACCACCAGCTCATCACCAGCTTGCAGCTGGGGCCACAGGGAGCGGGCAGCGCGCTCAGTTAACAGCGGGGTACGCCAGTTAACGATTACTACCCGCACACTTTTACGCTGCTGACTCACTTTTTGGCCTGCTCCATAACCTGCTGGTAGACGCGCAGATGCGCCTTAGCACAAGCCTTCCAAGTCATAGCTTGGGCGCGCTCATAGCCGGCCAAAGCAAAATGATCATGCTCGCGGCCAAGTACCCGGCGCAGCCCGGCAGCAATCTGGTCGGGGTCGCTAGGCTCCACCAAAATTCCGCAATCTCCGGCCACCTCAGCGGTGGAAGTACCCAGCGAAGTCACCACCGGCACCGAATGGGCCATAGCCTCAAGCACCGGCAGGCCAAAACCTTCCCAGTAGGAGGGGAACACAAAGGCACGCGCCCCCGCATAGGCCTGCTGCAGGGTGTCTTGGGCTAGGTGTCCGAGCACGTGCACACGGGAAGTGCCGATAGCCTGAATCAACTGGCGCTCCACGGCGTCGTCGCCCCACCCGCTGGGACCCACCAAAACCAGATCCAACTGTGGGAACTCGCCGGCAATACGGGAAAAAGCATGCAGCAGGCCGGGCAGATTCTTACGCGGCTCACGGGTGCCAGTCCACAGCACATAGGGGCGTGAAAGCCCATAGGCAGTGCGGAAAAGATCAATCTGGGAGGCGGCTACCTCCTGAACACTAACGCCGTGAGGAATCACATGCACGCGCTCAGAGTCAATTCCGGCCTCATAGCAGTCATCGGCGGTGGCCTGGGAGGGCACAATCACCGCCTGGGCCTCTTTAATGGTGCGTTGTAAAGATTTACGGAAATAGCTGTTGCCGCGCTTAGTGAAATGCTCGGGGTTACGCAAAAATGCAAGGTCATGCACGGTTACCACGAGCGGCTTGCGAGTGGGGGGAATAGCCCAGGTGGTGGCGTGAACCAGGTCAGAAGCTGGCAAAATAGCTTCAGCCAGGGGAGAGTGCAAACGGTTCCAGGACTCATACAGGGCCGGGCGCGGCAAGTTCGCGTAACGCACCGGCATAGTCTCTAAACCCACCGCGCTGGAGCCCGGATCATTATGGCTGCGGCGGGCGGCAATACCGGCAACCTTCACCCCCTGGGCGCGCAGGCTGTGGGCCAGGTTAGTGATATATGTGCCAGAACCGCCAGGTACCGGCTGCCACATTTGCTCTACCACCATGGCCACGCGCACATCATTAGGCGCCTGAAAAGCGCCTTGAGCGGCGTCTTTAGCGGTTGAAGAGTCAGTGGCGGGGGCGGAAGCAAACGACAATCGCATGTGCCAAGACTACCGCCCAGGCCTTTACCTTTATGCTAGTGACATGAAGGTGCTGCTAGATGCCACGGCCATCCCTGCAAATTTGGGCGGCGTGGGACGATATGTAGATGATTTGGTGCCATGTTTGGTATCCCAGGGCGTTAACTTGGCTTTGGCGGTGCAAAGCCGCGACGCCGAGCATTTCGCCGCCCGCGCCCCGCGCGCTCACATCATCACCGTGCCGCACCTGCTTGAACGCCGCCCGGTGCGTATGGCTTGGGAGCAGTCGGGCCTGCCGGCCCTGGTACGTAAGTGGCGCCCAGATGTACTGCACTGCCCTCACTACACTTACCCCACGCGCCTGGCGCTACCCAATGTGGGCGTGGCCGTAACCTTGCATGACGCCACGTTCTTCTCCCACCCCCAGGCTCACTCGCCGCTAAAGCAGCGGTACTTCACCGCCGCCATCACCCGCGCCTCCAACCACGCCGACGCGCTGATTGTGCCCTCCATTGCCACCCGCGACGAATCCATCAAATACGCCGGAGGTAGCCCCGAAAACTACTTCGTGGCCTACCACGGGGTAGACACCAAACGTTTCTATCCGGTATCAGACGCTGAGCGTGAGCGCGTAGCCGCCTCCCTAGGCCTAGCCGGTCAGCCCTACATTGGTTTCCTGGGCACGCTAGAGCCGCGCAAGAATGTGCCCGCACTGGTACGCGCCTGGGTGCAGGCCTTTAGCCAACAGCCCAACCCGCCGGCGCTGGTGCTAGCTGGCGGTAAAGGCTGGGATGAAGAAATCGAGCCGGCCTTGGCGGGCGTGCCCAGCCACATGCGCGTGCTGCGTCCGGGCTACCTGCCGCTAGAGGATCTGCCCGGTTTCCTCTCCGGCTGCCAGGTTTTGGCTTACCCCAGTGTGGGTGAAGGCTTTGGTCTGCCGGTACTAGAGGCCATGGCTTGTGGCGCGGCTGTGCTAACCACCCGGGAGCTGTCTTTGCCTGAGGTGGGTGGCGACGCCGTAGCTTACTGTGAGCCCGACGTCGACTCTATCGCCGAGGCTTTAAGCTCACTTAGCGCTGACGCCACCTTACGCCAGCAGCTAGGGTCAGCTGCCCAAAAGCGCGCCAGTGAATTTACCTGGCAGCGCGCGGCGGTAGAACACATTAAGGCCTATGAGTATGCCGCTGCAGCTAAATCCTAAAATGCTGGTAAAACTGCGGCAAAACACGGCTTTTCTAACCGCCTTGGCGGTAGTGGCGGCGCTGGCAGCAGCTTTCGCGGCAGCGGTGCTAATTGTTCCCGTCAAGGGCGGGCACCTATCCGATAAGCAACAGCTACTGCGCGACTCGCTTTCGGGCGGTTTTGTGTCAGTCAAAAACGGTGACACCATTCAACAGCGCTTTACTGCCGCTGAAAACGGTTTAAACGGACTACAAGGCCAATTCAAACTGGGCATTATGGACTCTAGCTGTCGTCTAGAGCTGCGGCTAAGTGAAGTCCACGCCCAGCCCGGCACCCAAGCTTTGCTGCCCCCGCCGAGTAAATCCCCAGCGCAAGGCAGCACTCAAGCGCAAGGTAACGTCCAAGCGCAGGCGGCGGCGTCGGCCCCAAACGTCGCTGCCCCAAGCACGGCTAGCCAAAACGCGGCTAGCCAAAACGCTGCAGCCACCCCCAGCCCGACCACCACGCAAGTAGCCAGCCAAAGCCTGCCCTGCGCCCAAGTCATGGTCAATGAGTCAGGCACCAAAATTATGGGTTTTAAACCCATCGCCAACTCCAAAGGTAAAACCTACCAAGTGGCGCTCAGCGTTAAAGCTGACAAACCCACCGTGGTAGTCACCCGCTACTACAACCCGGTCTCAGCTACAGACCCCGACCGCCCCAACGAAAAACGCAAACGCCACGTAGACAACCAACCCAACTACCAGGTCAAAACCGGTGAACAGGTACTTAAAGCCGGCGGAGCCACCCTCAACAACCAAGAACTAGCCGGGCGCGAAGAAAACCTACGCGGCACCGGAGAAATCACCACCACCTCCCTACTACCCATCTATTCCGATGCCGGCTGGTGGGGCACTTTACAGCGCGGCCTGCAACGCTCCCAAGCGCTAGGGCCCTGGTGGGTCAGCACCCCCGCGTTAGTGATTTGGTTTGCGGCCACAGCGGTCAGCGCCATGGCAGCCGCCGTCCTAGCGGTGCGGCGCTCGCGGTGGACTGTGGCGCTGGTGGGGGCTTTTGCCCTGTTCCAGGCGCTAGTGTGGGCGGCAGTTATCCCTATCTTCAACGGGATGGACGAGTACCAGCATGTGTCCTACATCCAGTATTTAGCTACCCACAATGGCCCTGACAGTGGCCTAACTCAGGGGAAAGCTAACTACTCTCCGCAGCTAGTACACGTCTATGAAGCCTCCAACCTGTTTTATGCCTGGGGCACAGACCGTTTTGACTACAGCCAGATTTCCTCGCTAAATAGCCAGCTGAATCAGCTGCCTGAGCGGGCACTGGTACGTCCGCAAGTAACCCAATACCCGCCCGGTTACTACCTGGCCGGGGCGCTGGTATATAAGCTTTCGCCGCACACGGGTCTAAGCCAGTACTACGATGTGCGCCTACTATCGGTGGCTTTAGCGGTAGTGGGGGCGCTGGGTATGGCTTACTTTGCCCGCCAACTGTTCCCGCGCCGGGCTTTGGTGGCCACGCTAGTTTCTATGTCGGCGCTAGCTCACCCGATGATGGCCCACCAAAGCGCCATTATTAACAACGACATTTTGGTGATTAGCGCCAGTATCTGGGCCCTGGCTTTGGCTACCCGCGCTCTAAATGCGCAGCGCCCCCTGCGTTGGCTAGCTGGTGCAGGCGTGGTTACCGGCATTGCCATGGCTAAACCGCAAGGTATTTTGATTGCGGCTATGGTGGCTTTGGCGCTAATTGTGGTGGCGGTGCGTGCTCGCAGCTTCAAGCTAGCTCTTAAAGGTGGGCTGCTTAGCGGCGGCGGGTTTATCGCCGTGTATATCTGGTGGCCTATCTATCGCGTCATAGTGGGTTTTGGTTCAGTGATTGCTGCTCCGCGCACGCAGGTGAACCTGGTAAATGCTGGGGGAGGCCTAGCTATGGGGGCGGTGCGCCAACGTGGCTTGGGGGAGCAGTGGCAGCTGTTCTGGAATGACCAGAGCGCAGATGACTACGCCCTGTTTAAAGCTCGCTGGATTAAGCAGTTCTTCGGTAACTTTGGCTGGTTGGATGTGTTTTACCCAACGCGCATCTATCACCTGCTGGCTCAGATTATGACGCTGTTTGCGCTTGTCTGCCTGCTCTGGGTGGCCCAGCGCTGTGTGCGGCTGGTGCTTAACCGGTTGCGTCCCCTGGCGGTAAAGGCCGACGACGCTGCTGGGGTAAGTGGTGACGTTGCGGCTACGGACACTGCTCAGAGCTCAGAGGAGGGCGCCGTCGTCGCCAAAAAGCACGCAGGCCGACAGCTGGGAGCTATACGCAACCAAACCGCCACCTGGATTTGGTGGTGCCTGGCGTTAACCGTAGGCTACCTGGTAGCTATTAACCTGCTGGGCTTTATCTACTCCATCATGGCTGGACACGACGACCTGCTCCAAGGCCGCTATATCCTGCCTGCCGTGGCAGGGCTATACGCTCTGCCTGCCCTGTTAACCCAGGCAGCAGTGCAAAGCCTACAAAATAATCCCTGGCGTCCAGTGCGTGGCGCGTGGCTAGATAAACTAGTGCCAGCCGTGGCCTTAGCGGTTTTCGCCGCAGTCATGGCGCTGAACTTAGCGGGGCTGGGGGTTATCTTCGAGCGCTTCTATGTGTAATATTTCTAGCTTTTTAAAGCATAAAGTCACGGTAGCGGCTAACCTATTATTAGGCCGCGTCAGTTTGAGAACGGAAAAGTAATGCCCGATCAGTTAACCGTTGAATCTACTCCTATCCCCGGATTCCTACGCCTGACTTTGCCTGTCCATGGAGACAACCGCGGTTGGTTCAAGGAAAACTGGCAGCGTGAAAAGATGGTGGCGCTGGGTCTGCCCGATTTTGGCCCGGTGCAAAACAACATCTCATTTAACGATGAGGTGGGTGTTACCCGCGGTATTCACGCCGAGCCCTGGGACAAGTACGTTTCGGTAGCCACCGGTAAGGTTTTTGGTGCCTGGGTGGATTTGCGTGAAGGTCCTAGCTTCGGCCAGGTCTACACCACCATCATTGAGCCGGGTGTGGCCGTCTATGTGCCGCGCGGGGTGGGTAACTCCTACCAGACCCTAGAGCCCAACACGGCCTACACTTACCTGGTCAACGACCACTGGTCGCCGGATGCCGAATACACTTTCTTGAACCTAGCTGATGAAACTGTGGCTATTGACTGGCCCATCAGCCTGGATAAAGCCATCCTGTCTGACAAAGACCTGGCTCACCCGCGCCTAGAAGCAGTGACCCCCTTCCCGCCGGCAGTCAAGCGTGCGCTGGTAACCGGCGCCCACGGTCAGCTGGGCCGCGAGCTGATGCGTCAGCTACCCCAGGCCGGCTACCAGGTCACGGGGGTGGATCTACCTGAGGTAGACATTTCTGACACTGAGGCCATGGAGGCTTTTGATTTCTCCGCCTACGACGTGGTGATCAACGCCGCCGCCTGGACTGACGTGGATGGCGCCGAAACTGCCCAGGGCCGCCCGCTGGCTTGGAAGGCTAACGCCACTGGCCCGGCTAACCTGGCCCGCGCCGCCGCCAAGCACGGCTTCACCCTGGTGCACATCTCCACCGAGTATGTTTTTGACGGCACCGCCCAGGCTCACACTGAAACTGAGCCGCCCAGCCCGCTAGGTGTATACGCCCAGTCCAAGGCTGGTGGTGACGCCGCCGTCAGCGCCGCTCCCAAGCACTACCTGGTACGCACCAGCTGGGTGGTGGGTGACGGCAAGAACTTCATCCGCACTATGGCTGGCCTAGCTGAGCGCGGCGTTAAGCCGTCCGTGGTTGATGACCAGGTGGGGCGCCTAACCTTCACCAGTGATCTGGCCAGCGGCATTATCTACCTGCTGGGTCAGCAGGCCCCCTACGGCACCTACAACCTCACCGGTGGCGGCGAAGTAGTGTCTTGGGCGCAGGTAGCTAAGCGTGTTTATGAGCTAACCGGTCATGATCCCGCTGACGTAACTCCCATCAGCACCGCCGAGTACTTTGCTGGTAAGCAGGTAGCTCCCCGCCCGCTGGTATCCACCATGGATCTGAGCAAGATTGAGGCCATTGGCTTTAAGCCTTCTGATTCCATGCAGTTGCTAGAAACATACGTGCAAACCCTGCGTTCCTAAGCATTAACTAACCCTGGACCTGTTAATTTAGGTCCAGGGTTAAGTTTATATATGAAAGGTGCAGCCTCGTGAAGCTACCGCGTGTACCCCGAGCAGCATTGGTGGTGCTGGCTTTTTGCTTCGCTTTAGTCAGTGGCTTTAGCTGGGTTGTGGCCTCTGCGCCTGGCTCTAGCCCTGACGACGACTACCACTTGGTGTCCATGTGGTGTCCGCGCCCGGTTACTGAAAGCTGCGCTACTAAGGTAGTGCAGGGCCAGCTGCGGGTGGGTGTGCCCGAGGCTTTACCCGGTGCTACCTGCTCTTCTTTCCATGTCGATATTTCGCAGGCTATGTGTAACCGCTACTCCGATAAGCGTATTAGCTACTCGCTGCGTTACGACGACGGTAACTACCCTTACGGCTACTACCATTTCCACCACATGTTTAAGCCCCTGGGGGTGCAGGGCCTGGTTATAGCTTCACGCACCGCCAATATGGTTATAGCGCTGGCTTTGCTGGGGTCAATTGGCCTGCTGGCGCCGCCTAAGCTACGCGGGGCTTACCTGCTGGCAATGGGGGCGGCCTGGATGCCAATTGGCATCTATTTCATAACTTCTAATAACCCCTCTAGCTGGTCCGTTACGGGCGTGGCCGGCTTTAGCGCGGGGTTGCTGGCCTCCCTTTATGCCAGTGGACGACGGCGCTGGTACCTGCTGGCTTTGGCTTGCGTGGGGGCGCTGCTGTGCTACACCTCGCGGGCGGATGCCTCTTTCCATATCTTTGTGGTGGCGCTAGCTATCTGCGTTGCCTGCGCTAAGTGGCGCACTCACAAGGTACAGCTGGCTGTGGCCACCTTGGCCAGCGTAATTGGCGTGTATCTGATGTTATCCTCAGGCTCTGCCACTATCGCTGAGGGGCACGCTGAGGCAGTTTCCCCGCAGCAGAAGCTTGAAGCTATAGAACTTAACGTAACCCACCTAGCTAAGTTCTTCTCCGGTTTTTGGGGTCTGTGGGCTGGGGCCGGCTGGAAGGATATTCCTTCTGACGGCTACTCGGGCATGATCGCCATTTTGCTGGTGGGCTTCATTGTCATGCTGGGCGCTGAGCGTATTGGTTGGCGCAAGGCTATGGGGGCAATTATTACCCTGGGAGCTATGGTCGGTATTTCGGTGCTGGTAGCTACCCCGCCGGCTTTCCCCAACATGTTTGCCTACCAGCCGCGCTACGCTCAGCCGCTACTGTTTGCCTGGCTGCTGCCCTGGTTGTTCCTGGGTATTAAACGCCCGCTGCTGACCCGTTCACAGGCGGCGCTGTACTGGGCTGGCATGGTGGCCGTCAACGCGGTGTTCATGCACAAACTGATTTTCCGCTACACCCACGGCCTGGTGGGGGGACGCCACTTCTTAAACCTCAACTTTGATGTGCGCTGGTGGTGGCAAGATGCTTTGCTGACCCCCATGAGTACCTGGATGGTGGGGGCTCTGGCTTTCGCGCTAACCTCAGGAATTGTTATCTGGCTGCTGTTTGGGCCCGGAGCTATTAGTGCGCCCGCTGAGTTAGCGGCCCCAAGCGTCGCTGCTATAGCCGCCGGCGCCCCTAAGCCTGCTGCCGACGTCGCTACTGAGGTCGGCGTCGACTCTGAAGCCACCAACGCATCAGCCTAAAATTTAAGGAAATCAGTGCTTAACTCTTTGCTGATTATTATCCCGGCCTGGAATGAGGCTGAGGTTATTGGCTCAGTGCTTGAAGAGCTTACCGGTTTCTACCCTGACGCTCAGGTGTTGGTGGTCTCTGACGGCTCCACTGATGCCACCGCCCAAGTGGCCCGCGACCATGGCGCTAAAGTGCTAGAACTGCCCTACAACCTGGGGGTGGGCGGAGCTATGCGCGCCGGCTACCTGTACGCTCACCGCCACGGCTATGACTATGCCCTGCAGCTTGACGCCGACGGCCAACATAACCCCGCTGATATTCCCCAGCTGCTACAGGCAGCTACCCAAAGCGGCGCCAATGTGGTGATTGGGGCTCGCTTTGCTGGCAAGGGTAACTACAAGGTACGCGGCCCGCGTGCCTGGGCCATGAAGCTGCTTTCAGTGGTGCTTTCACGAGTAACTCACACCCGCCTTACTGATACCACTAGTGGCTTTAAACTCTGCGATAAACGCGCAATTAAACTGTTTGCAGCTAACTACCCGGCGGAATATCTAGGCGACACAGTAGAAGCCCTGGTTATTGCGGCTCGCTCAGGCCTAAAAGTCACCCAGGTGCCGGTACAGATGCGTCCACGCGCCGGGGGAGAACCCTCCCAGAACCCCCTGGCAGCCGCCAAGTTCTTGCTGCGCGCTATTTTGGCCTTGGGTGTGGCCCTAACCCAAACCAAGGCTAGCGCTGAGGAGGCATAATGCATCAGTCAAGCTACTGGTTAGGCGTTGTTTTTGGCGTCATTGTGTTTGTGACGGTATTTATTCGCCTGCGTAACTACGGTATGAAGGAACGCTACTCCACCTGGTGGATTGTTATTGCGGTTGGTTCAGTGCTGTTTTCAGTGTTCCCCAACCTGCTAAACGGCTTGTCGCGGGCCCTGGGGGTGCTCTCCTCCATGAACCTGGCATTTTTTGGTGCCGGGGTGGTGCTACTGCTGCTATCGCTGCGCTTAAGTGTTGATTTATCTCACGACGACGAAGAACGCCGGCGTCTAGCTGAAGAAATTGCCCTGCTACGCCAAGAGGTAGAGCAGCTAAAACAAGAACGTGACCAGCGCCCACCTAAGCCACTCAGCTAGCCGGCAAACCAGCCCCGCTAGTTAGAGCAGGCACTCCGCTAGTTAGCGCATCAGAGCAAGCTCAGTTAGCCAGTACCCGGGCGGCGATCTGCTGATACTGGCGTGCGCGCACCGGCCAACTCCACTGCTCAAGCAGCTCACGGCTAGCGGGAGCCTTAGGGGCACGCAGCATAGCGGTGACAGCTTTGTTAAGGGAGTCAACCGTGCGGGCGCTAGTGATGTTTACCGGCGCCCCCTGGGCCTCAAGCAGTTGTGCCCCAGGAACGGGGAAGGTAACTACCCGTCCACCTTCAGCGATTGCCTCCAGCAAGGTGGTTTGGAAGCCCTCAGACAAGACTGTGGGGTTCACTAGGGTAGCTCCCGCAATGGCTTGGCGCACTTGGGCGGGGCTGACGCGTCCGGGGATGTCGACGACGTCGTCGAGCTTGAGCTTAGCCGCCAAGTCACGGGCCGCCTGCAGCTGAGCGCCATCACCGAGCATCTGCCCAGTTAGCTGCTGGCCTGCGTCGCGCAGCTGAGCCAAGCAACGCAGGTAGGTTTCCCAACCTTTACCCTCCACCATGCGGCCAATAAACACCAGGTGATTGGGGCGCTGCGGGCCAGCATAGGAGGTTTCAGGCAGGTTGATGGCGTTGTAGAACACCTGTGGATCTTTAGCACCTAGGCGACCAGCAAAATCAGCGGCAGCCTCAGAAACCCCCAAAACCTGGGCGGCGTGGGTGGTTACGTAGCGGCCTAAACTCAGGTCCACAACCCGCGAACCGATAGCAATAATCGGGTTGGAGTTGTTAACAAAGTTGGAGCCGTGCTCGGTGTGAATATAGGGAAGACCTGCTTTTTGCGCGGCGCGGGCCCCCACAAAACTCATCGGGAAAAAGCGAGTGTGGGTGGAAACCACATCGATCTGCTTGGCTTTAAGGAAGCGGCTGATAGCGTTGGTACTGCCCAGGGCGGGGTAGCTGATTACTTCTGCGATAGGCAGATGACCGATACCGGTAAGCACCTGCACTTTACCGTCCTGGCGGATAGAGCGCTCAGAGTCCAAAGTCAGCACCCACACCTTATGGCCCAGTTGGGTGAGCTGATCAGCCAGGTTGAATGCGTGCATCTCTACGCCACCCAAACGCGGCGGGTAGGTGTTCAACACCATTGCGAAACGCATTTACTTCTCCTTAGGGCGACGCAGCTGCATAGTGAGCCAAAAACAGATTACGGTGGTGGCCATTGCGCCTAGGTAGGCTAATGAGGCACCTAGTAACCCTAATGGTGGGATAGCTACTACCACTAGTACGGTAATGACCACAGCGGCGGCAGCGTAACCCCAGAATACAGCCCGCTGCAGGCGCATGGTGGTAAGCGCGTAATACAAAATTACAGCGGCGGCGTTCAGGGCCCCGCCCCCTACCAGTACCACCAATTCCAGGCGGTAACCTGAAATGTCCTGGCCAAAGAAAAGATTCAAGATAGGCACGCCAATAGTTACTGTAGCTAAAGCCACTATGGCGAAAGCCCCCACTGTGGCCAGTAGACCCCGGCGCACAATAGCGCTAAAACCACTCCAATTATTTTCCACCCAGTAGGTGGCCATGCGGGTCAGTAGCGGCCTAAACACCAGCAGAGAAAGCATATTGATAGCCACCGCCGGCATGTAGATGATCGCGAAGTAGCCCTGGGCGGTGAAATCCATGAAGTACTTGATGCCATAACGCGGGGCGTTAGACAGGTACATAGCTGTAAATGACGCCAAAAACAGGGGAGCGCATTCAATCAAGAGACGCTTAATAGCCGCCCAATTCCAGCTGGGGGTGATACCAAAACTGGCGCGTGCGCCGGGGTAGAAGGCCACCACTAGCGCCACCACTGATACCACCAGGGAAACTAGGGAAGCGATAAACAGTGAATCGGTTAGCACCACCAGCAGGCAGAAAACCGCCATGGTGGTGAAAATACGCCAAAATGAGGCGCGCGCCCCTAAATCTAGGCGCCCTTCACGCTGAAACTCGCTGTAAAAAACATCCTCGTAGGCGTCAAAAACACGCAGCAAAGCGATCGCAATAACCAGCCCTACGCTGGTGCTCAGCCCGCCAGAAAACAGCGAGTAGACCACAATACCGGCGATCATGGCGGCCACAGTGAGTATGCGTGTGGCCAGGTAGATAGGGAAATCAAACTCGCGACGCACATCGGTGACGTGGAAGGTACGCACCTCATACATGCCCAGGGTCTGCCATTGTTGACCAATAGCGATAGCCAGTGAGAACACCCCACCTGCGGCCACGCCGGCGCTATGGGTAACCACCGCCAGCATGATCACAATAGAAAATGAGCTGATCAGGCTGGAGGCGGTGTTCCAAAAATAGTCGCGGCTAAGCTGCGA
>QWBZ01000108.1_pt1 | contig 33595 bp, 25 predicted proteins | sample 1972441 | NCBI WGS metagenome assembly QWBZ01 (sample SAMN09866721, study PRJNA288562) | Human oral metagenome isolate term6_saliva, whole genome shotgun sequencing... | isolation source: mouth | host: Homo sapiens | place: USA: California
AAAACAACAAGGGCGGACAATGGGAGTAAATATCGTCTCATGGGCCTGTAAAATTAATAAGCATTAAAAAGTGGATAACTCAGAATGTGCAATAAACCTATATGGCTGAAATTATCTTGCCCTAATTTCAGCCAACACTCAAACGCCACGAATAAGAAGGATATATTTCGCAGACGGAGAGTGAATTCCATTCAAAGAATGAGTTACGACCATAAGCCTGTTATTAGTTATATCCTTGTTGGCAAAAGTATATAACATTCTTGAGAAATCCAAAGAAATCGGAAATTATTTTTGAGATTTTTTTGTTTTATTGCACCATATTGCACTATGCTTACAACATCATTCCACCACAATAGCGTTTTATGGGCAAAAGGTTTTTAAGTTCACCATCATAGACTGATATACGGCCTTTGTATATCCTTCCTGTTTCAACAGGGCAATCTCTCGCCTTAAATAAGCCATTGCCTGGCTCCTATTCATTCCAAACCTGCTTTTCATAGGTCGATTAGGTCGCATGGTCTGTACCTCGTATTGCTCTCGATAGATGGGTACGAAAGTCTTTCTATTGATTATTTCAACTCTTGGATAACGTAGCATAATGGAAGAATTTGTGTGCCCCGATGGTTAGTTGGGGCATTGCCTTTTGATTAGAGTGATGCAAGCCTTTCAGCAGCTTTGCAGATAAGGTCTTTCAATTGCGCCTTATTAAGTTCGGGTAACAAGTCTATGACCATAAAGTTCTCTGTGTCCTCAATCGCCACACCTCGCTTGGCAAGAATAGACTTGATGCCCAAAGTGCTGCAGTCATTGTATGTCTTGCTGCTGCTTGTTGTCCTCGATGTCTCGTCAAAAAAGGATATGCTATTGCCTTCCAAATCTTCCGGCTCCCCGATACCGATAAAAGCGTCAATGCGAAACTTTCGCTCTTCGCCCTTGTCGGCATCGAAATAGACAAAATATCTTCCCGAAACATCTATACTGTCAGAAAGAATGCCGTGTGCGTATCTGATAGTTCCGTCTGCTTTACGATAAGCGAAGGCAGTCTTGCCCTCTTTCTTCATCTTTTCTTTGAGCTTTACAACAAGTGCAAGGCAGATGTCGTGATGCTCGTCCATGGTCTCTTGCCGAAGTTCACCCACCTCCACAAGATTCTCAATGACAAATGACCTCCAGCCCTTGCAGTCCACATCATAGAATGCAAGGGTATAATTGCACTGATGATGCTTTGATTTCCCCTTTATGGTATGTCCAATGCCATACAAGGTTCCACACGCATGGCGTTCTGTGCCGTCCTTTTTCTTGTAAACGAAAGAAACGATGCCTTTACGAAGTTTAGCTACCAATGTGTTAAATAGTTTTTACATTTTATCTTATTTTTATAAATACTCGCCAAATAGGTGCTACTTGGCGAGTGTCTGATGTTCTGTTTAGTTCAAGCGTTCTTCTATATCCTCGGTGCATTGTACCTCCGAATGATTGAAATAGAAGTGTGTGTCAAGTGTGCCGTTCACATAACAATCGAACATTTCACGCTCACAACCTCTGTTCTCAAATTCGTTCACGACTTTGAGCCAAAGCACCTCTACCAAATAATTACGTACATTGGTAAGGTCGTACCCTGCGGTGTCGATAGCCTCGTTCAAATCCTCGTCCGTCCAATCGTAGCCGAAGTCGTCACGGAAATTATCAAGTTTGTAATCGTTCTTGAAAAAGCCTAATGACGTTAAAACCATTTCTCTGTTTGAAATATCCATAATCGTGATGCTTTAAGTGATACATTTCCCTTTAGTTCTTTGCTGTTTTGCAGCAGGATACTGTCGGGATTTCTAATTTTACGTGCCAGAGGGAGCAAGGTCGACAGGTAGATAAACAAAGTAATTTGGGAGGAATTTCATGGAAAACCCAAATCTTTGATTTGAGGAAGGCTGCTATGAAAATCTTCTCAAATAGTATGGCGATACTTTGCGTTCTTCCGACCTTGCTAACTTTGCAAAGGAAAATGGAAACCAGACAGTCTTCTATAGAATAGCAGAAAACTAATCATGATTAGATTTTTGAAATAAAACAATTCAAAATATCGTATATAGTAACTATTTTGTAATTTTGAAGTGAGACAAAATTATAAAAGAAGATTATGACAAAGGTTATTCATGTGCAACTTATCCAGGGAAGGAAGAATTATTACTTCGGCTCCATCTCTGCCATATACAGCGTGCTTTCAGCAGATGATATTGGCATTAGGCAATCTTCACTGGAACGTATAGGTCTTAGCAAAGGCGGTGTAGTCCTTAACAAGAAGGCTATCATAAAGGCTGGAGAATTGATACGGTCAAAATAGGAAAGACAGGAGAGAAAGCAAGAAAAAGGGAATGGTAGATAGCGTTCAGACAAGACGAATGAAACGATTGATAAAAAAGGTTCAAATACACCTTTTTGATTAATTGCGTAAAATGTTGATAATCAACAAGTAAATATATGTTGAAAAATGTTTACATGAATTATAAACAATTTCATGTTAAAAAGTGTTCGGAGTAAAAGTGGGTCAAAAAGTGGGTCAAAAAGTGGGTCAAGAACTGGGTCAAAAAATAAACAAATAGAAATAAAAAATCCCTAAGTTGTTGTAACTTAGGGACTTAACTCGCTATGCGAAGCGGAGAGAGAGGGATTCGAACCCCCGGTGCCTCTCAGCACGACGGTTTTCAAGACCGTTGTAATCGACCACTCTACCATCTCTCCAATGGTTAGTAACCAAATGCTTTATTGTAAAAGCGATGCAAAGGTAATAACTATTTTTGAGATAACCAAATGTTTTGAAAACTTTTTTGAAGTTTCTTTAATTTGTTTTCTAAGGAATAGAATTCTGCGCTTTATAATTATGTCCGATGAGATACTTATGGTATCCTTATAATCTTTCTAATTCTTCAATACTTTTCTCCACTTTATTGAGTTTCTGTTTACCAAAGCTATAGCTAAGGCGTAGGATGATTTTACGACTTTCTCCATATCCCCATGACGAGAGATTTAGGGCATCTTTCACTCCATAACTATCCCAACGCTCTGTATGTAAGACATCGGTCATCAGCATTGAAAGTCGGACGCGACCATCAGACCAATTCCTGTTAAGGCCTAAATCAATGCTCCCTGTGGACTTACTTACTTCATAACTCCCTCCTTGTCGCTTTGAATAGTATCGTCCGGAGAGTTCAAAGTTTATCCCCCAAGGCAGTAGAATGTTACTATTTGCAGCGAAAGAACATGATGGACGCTTATATTCTTGTTTGTAATTCTCATAATTCAACTTATTTACAAAGTAGTAAATTCCTATATTCGTACTAAGATTCCACCAAGAAGTAAGACGTTTAGAGAAAGTTGCTTCCAATCCAATTTGTTGTTGTGTTCCAATGTTTTTCGTTGTCATTATTGTCTTGTTGCTTTCAAAAGCGTCCGTAAGTGAAGTGAAATAGTCATTGAGTTTGTTATAATATAAGTTGAAGGACAAACTTTTCCGCGTATAGTTCAACGTTATCTTGTTACTAATCTGCGGCTTGAGGAAAGGATTTCCTTTCCAATATGAGAGTTCATCAAGCAAATATTCAAAGGGATTAAGATCTTCATATCGTGGCTTATCCTGCCTTCTACTATATAAAAGGGCCAATTTATTCTTGTCATTGATATTATAAGATACAGCCATATTGGGAAATAAACGCAATTCTTTTCTGTTGTTTTCTTCTATTTTATGATTGCTATAAGCGCTTAATTTATTAAAGGTATACATATATTCTATACGCAAACCAGCACTAAATTCCAATTTATTCCACGTATGAGTATATTGCGTGTAGCCTTCGATATTATGTTCGTTGTACTCAAATTTATTAGAGCGCTGTAGGTCTATCGTTCCATTTTTCTTGAAAAGAAAGGTGTTGTTACTTTTGATAAGCGAAGTCTTAACACCCACAAGCCACTCACTCTGCACATTAGGTTTACACTTATAATCAGCTAACAAGGCATAAATGTCAATGTCTTTATCTGGTTGAGAATAAAACAAATCTGAACGAATAAGCGTATTTGTTGGTGAAAAATAAGTGTTAGGCTGTTCGCATTGGGCTTTACCGTCAAAGTGGGTCCAGTCTGCCGAAAGTGCTAACTGCTTTTTTTCTGAGGGTTGGTATAGATAGTTCGCACTATTACTATATCGAATCGTTTTCTGTTTTAGATAATCGTTGCGAGCTTTTAAGATACAATCCAATACTGAAGTCCCTTGATAAACTCCTGTTGTTGTCTCTGTTAAGCCTGGGCCAACAAGCAGGTTCATCGTACTATTCAATGATAGTTTGTTCTTCAGATTGGGCTGCCAAGTAAAGTCAAAGCCTGCTGAATATGTATTTCTTTTATCAGTATCCTTTGTTTCTGACAAACTTTTATCTCCATTTTGAATCTTCTCGTAGCCATAATCCATGGCATGATGCCCTATACTATGATTGTAGTTTAGTCCTAATTGCCATTTGTTTGTGTTATAAGATAATGTGATATCAGAGTTTTGTTTTATGTTTTCCCAATAGGCAATGCTATGTGAAGTAGTTAGGAAAATGCCTGATTTCTCTGTAGTTTTCAGAATGATATTGATAATGCCTCCAGCCCCTTCTGTTCCATAATATGCATTTGGATTGGGAGAGATTTCTATCTTAGAGATTTTTGATGAGGGTAGGGTATGCAAGTAAGCTGACAGTTCTTCACCTTGCAACATAAGTTTCTTTCCATTGACATATATGGCAGTTCCTCCGAGTGATGATAGGGAAATGTCGCCCTTATTATTTACAGAAATACCTGGAGAATGCTTCAAAACATCCAGTGCATCTCCTATATCTGTGAGGTAGGTTTGTGCCACATTAATCTGTGTTTTCCCTTTAGACGAACTTATCATTGGTTGAGATTTACGTGCTGTTATAACAACATTTTTCAAGATAATATCGTCTGGTTCTAATTGCAAATCGGGAATATCCATATCTTCATGGATAGTAATTTTCCTTTTTATCTCTTTGTAGCCGAGCATCCTTACACATAGAAGGAACGTGCCTTTCCGTGGTTGTAATGAGAACATTCCTTTGCTATCGGTGAGTGTTGTTGCTGAAAGAATACTATCTGGTTGGGTAAAAAGCATGACAATTGCAGCTTCGGCTCCTTGGTTATGCTCGTCTACAACTCTTCCATTTACTATGTTTTGTGCACGCACAGATAAAGCATAGCCCACCATTAAGCATAGCAATAGTAGGGATTTCAGTGCTTTGTTCCATCTCTTAGGCTTCATCATATTGTTTATGTGAATCTATGAATATTATGGTAAGCTTGCTTTTATAAAGTCTTCACGTATTTCTTACATCGTGTTCTGCTTAATCTCGAAGCGCATGTATAGTTTTTCTCACCCAATTTATTGTTGTTTCAAAAATCGTATCCTCATCAAAGTCCGCATTACCCATAAATACAGAGGGATTAGAATACTTCATTTGACTTTTCTTAGGCTCACGAGCTGAAAAGTGAAAAGCATGGACACCTGTCTTCTTCTGAATCTTTTTGATATTATTTTCATTTACACCGCAGCCAGCCATAATGATGATTCGGTCTCCCACAACATTGTTTAATTGATGGAGTAGGGGAATACCCATCTCTGCAGTAGCCTGTTGTCCTGAGGTTAACACCCTGTTGAAACCTAATGAAATCACTGATTCTATGTTTTTAAGTGGCTCTTTACAGCGATCAAATGCCCGATGAAATGTTGTGCTCATACCTGTTGCATGTTCTAATAAGAACCTATTGGCGCCGTTATCTACATCACCTTCTGCTGTTAAACAGCCAAAAACAACTCCATCTACACCTATTTTACGACACAAATCAATATCCATGGCCATGCGTTCCAACTCTCTTTGGGTATAAAGAAAGTCCCCTCCACGATTACGAATAATGACATGCAACTTCGTTTCTCTAAGTAAATCTCTTGCCATTTGAATCTCTCCATACGAAGGAGTAGTTCCTCCTTCAGGGATTCCCATGCAAAGTTCAACACGATCTGCGCCAGCTTGTTGAGCAGCAATACAGCTTTCAACGCTGTTGGCACAGATCTCAAATTCAAATTTGTTTGTCTCAATCATGTTTAATGCTTACAATTTACTGCTTGTTTTCACCAATTGTTCGCCTAATCCGATGGTATATCCTTGCGAAATGAATACCACTCGATTGAAGGTGTCAGCGATAATGAATAATGGTAATTGGTTTTTGTTCTGCAGTTTCATTTCTTTTACAATCTCCTTTTGAATGGCTCCACCTTTATCAATGCCGAAGATTGTTTTCTGAGGTAGGCTTCCAAATTCAGCCTTTTGCGTTTCAAATTTCTCTTTTTCGGCTTCGTTTGTGAATAACAATACCATTGGTCGACCCCATTTTTCTAATTTTTCTTTCATCTTCACGATGTCATGTAGTGCATGGTTGGTAGGTTCTTGTCCTATGCCAAGAATGCCTAAAACATAATATCCTCGTCCGGTTTGGCTAAGAATAGAAACCTCTTTTCCGTCTTTTTCAAACAAATCTTCACTGTTGAAGCTACCAATCACCTTCACACCCTCGGTTTCTTGTCGAATAACAAGGTCTAAAACAGTTGTCTTTCCAGGATTAATCGTGAAGAAACATTTATGTGCCATCACACTACCATCAGCCATTCTCTGTCCCGAAACCAACATATAGGTTCCTTCATCCAATGTAGCGCCTTTCTTAAAGATGTTTGCCCATGTGGTGCCTCCACCCATATCAACCTGTCCTTCGTCAAAGTTCATGAGCCAAGTACGCCCATTTACAATCTTACTTATCGTGAAATGGGTGTAGTATTTTGGGTCATCTAAATATTCTGTTGGCTTATATTTTAAGACAAGTGTGCCAGTTTTTGCCACTTGTTCTGTAGCCGAATCGAAGTCAACATCTACCCAATTGCCACCTTTTTTATATTGTAGTTTCCAGGTAACAGGGTCTATTCGTGCTTCAATTCCAAGGCTTCTTGCTACGTCAACAAAGAAGATATCACGGCTACGAGCATCTGTAACGCGGCTTTCCCACACGCTGATTGGGGTTTGAGGAATCCTCATTGCATGAATATCTGGATTCATTTTTATATTTTCTTTAATCCAAGTCACGAGTAAAGAAGGATTTTTCCGGAATGCCTCTGCCTCTTTATCAAACACTTTTGCAAAGTAGTTCTTGAAAGGTTTTAATATTAACTCGCTTTCAACGCGAGGCGAAAGTTGGTCACTTGGAGCACTCATGTTATCGTCTAATATGTACATTGGCATATCGCGGAGATCCTTGTCACTGAGTGTACTCAATAGTTCTATGGCACGTTTGCGGTCAGTAGTGTGTTTCTCCACAAACGCTTTAATTGTTCTCCAGTTGCCACGTGCCTTGATAATATAGGGTGTTGCCTCAGGAATAGCATAGTCTTTCATGCTCTCCTGCGTAGGAAAGGTGGCGATATAATTATTGCGAATGGCGTCTTCTTCAGTCAAACGCTTATTGTTTTGCGCCCGTTCAGCTTCAGAAACTTCAGGTATTTGCACATTTTCTTTTGGGGGAACAATGTCTAAATTGCTATCTTTTCCCGGATGTTTCTCATCATAAGCAAGTTTGATAGTGATGTTTTTATCTTTCCCAAAAGAGGCTTTCGCATAGCCATACTGCCCATTTTTAGATGCCCATACAAACATATCGCCTTTTCCTGCAGAAAGAAACGTCTGTCCATTCTTATTCGTATATTTAGAAGCGGCAGTGTAAAACTCTGCATAATTGTAGATTTTGAAGTCTACTCTTGCATCAGAAACGGGCTTGCCTTGTTTGTCAACAACCTTAAAATCAATTCTTCCCGTACTGCCATAATTATCAATGAGATTGATTTCTGTAAAGTTGTTAGTGCGCAACATCACTTCTTCCGGACCTCTATAATCACCAAATGCACGTGTGTGCATCAGCATTGCACGTGATGCTGGAGCATTAAACCACGCTAAATTCAACACAGGTTCGGGCTCACATGCACCGAGAAAATACCACTTTCCGTCAGCCCATGCCTCGACCCAAGCATGATTATCGTCGGTGTGTGCCCAACGGGGAGTGTACACTTGGCGTGCAGGTATACCAATAGCACGTAGTGCACTCACGGTGAATGTACTCTCTTCACCACATCGTCCGCGTCCTGTTAGGATAGATTGAAGCGGAGAAGAGGTTCGTGCATCAGAGGGTTCATAGGTTACTTTCTCGTGACACCAGTGGTTAACTTCCAAGATAGCGTCTTTCATCGACTTTCCTTTCACGCGCTCTTTTAATTCATTATAGAAGATAGCGCGTGAGCTATCTAAGGGTTCATTGTTTACACGCATCGGCAAAACAAAGTGTCTGAACAACAACTCTGGAACCTGTTTACCCCATGCAGTCTCTTTTTGTGTGCGGAAAGCAGCCTGTACATTCTTGAGATGATAAGCCTTGGGATAGTCTGTTGCGTCTGCAATGGGCATGTAAGCATATAGGAACTTCAACGCTTCTTCCTCTTCTGGAGTGGCTTTCTGACCTTTATCTTCCCAATATTTCCAGCCAATGAGGTCCATCTTTTGTTTCCATGCAGCCTCTACTTTTTGCCTGAAAGCGGCATCTTTAATGAAGTGTTGTGCATGCACGGATAGTGAAATGGCAAGCAACAAAAGCGTAAAAAGTTTCTTTTTCATAGTTAGGTGTTTAATAATAGGTGTGCTGTCAGGTGTAAAAGCGCCTCACAGTTTAAGTTAATTTCTTTTGCAATATTCGTGAAAAATATCGAAATATGCAAATCTTTTCAATGAATTTCTCGGCCCAAAGCTAACTTTTAATCCTTAGAATAGCGGAAACATGTGTGCTCATGGTCGTTGATTATGCCAATGGCTTGTAGGAAACTATAAATGATAATCGTTCCAACATATTTGAAACCACGCTTTTTTAAGTCTTTCGCAACATGGTCACTGAGCGTGTTTCTCACGCAGGGATGTTGCTGATGTGAAGCATATTGTTTTGATTTTCCTTTCGTAAAGCTCCATATATAGGCATCAAACGAGCCGTATTCTTTGCGTACTTGGCAGAATGCACGAGCGTTTTCGACCATAGCTTTCACCTTTCGTTCGCTGTGAATCATTCCTTCTGTTGACAAAATCAGATTAATATCATTGGTCGAAAACGTGGCAACAACCTTGTAATCGAAGTTTGCAAAACAGGTGCGGAAAATCTCTTTTTTCTTCAACATCAGTAACCATGACAAACCACATGACATGGATTCCATCAGCAAATACATGAAAAGAAGGCAATCATCGTGTACAGGTACGCCCCATTCTTCGTCATGATAGTGTTGTAAGAGAGGGTGACTGTTGGCCCAAGCGCAGCGTGTGAGGTCGTGGTTTGTTGGTTGTTGTTTCATGAATGTCGGTGTTTGAGATGATTTTGTTTTTAATTTTCTTTGATGATTGTATGGTTCTGGGTAGCAAAGTTACAAAATATAAGGAACAAAGTCAAGTGCTTGCACACTAAAAAATGATAGAATTATTGTTGGCTTATCATGTGCACTTTGTGCGACTATCAATCTTTTCCTCTTGTCTTTTGGGCGCTACGATTTTGAAATAAAGATTTGTAAATCTTCTCGTTTCAATGGAATCGCATGGTAAAAGATCTCCTTTTACAAATCATTTTGTAACCTACTAAATATCTATACGTTATAGAGTGGACAAAAGAAGGATTCGACTTCTCTCGTCTGTCATCAGTATTCAACTTTCATAAAAATATATCAAACACTTTTTTTGATTATTCCTCTGTTCCTTTTTGGTTATGCTGAGCAAGCTCCAACTTAGCTATTTGCTCACGACATTGCCCCAATTTACAAATCAACTCTCTATTGTCGCTCTTCAGTTTCTTGTTTTCTTCCACAAGATTTTTTATCCGTTCTTTCATCGAAGCAGCATCGTAATTACGCATAAATTCCTGAAACTCTTCGGTGTATTCACCGTCAACCATGTAACGTTTTTGCATGAATTGTAACGCACTGTAGCCCGACATAATCTTATCATAAGCCTGTATTTTCTTACGCCTTCGCTGCTCTGCTTTTGTCATGTCCTGTGCATCACCAAACATATCATTCTCCAATTCATCATAACTCTTCCTTAATGCTTGGTAATCATGCTCCAATTGGTGCACATAGGCGGTGCGTTTTTTGTCATATTCCTTAAACTTTTCTATGGTACGCTGTGCCCAAAAAAGCTTCTCTTGGTCCTCTGTTAGGAATTCGGAATTGGGTGTTTGAGATTTAAAGTCCATATTTATATCATTTTATTGGCTAAAGTACATCAAACAAATCATCTGAACAAATATTTTAATTGTTTTTTTACTCTTTTCCATATCATGCTCTCTTTAGGTGCGTTCCATCTGTTGACTATCTTCAAGATGCCTGATTTTATAAATGTTTCTGACTCAAGGAGTAATATTAATTAACGCTTAAGAATGGGCTTTTCTACTCATTATAATTACCTTTGTACCGACATTCTGCCCCTATTTTATGCACGAAATACAAATAAATAGGGGAAGAAATAGGGATGGAAGTATTTGTTTCGTAAAATAAAAACGTATCACGACATGGATGTTTTAGTAGTAGGATTGGGAGTTATTGGCACTACTTATGGTCTTGTCTTCAAACAAGCAGGACACAATGTTGAACATTATATAAAGGAAGGGAGTCGGAAGAGAGACGTAAAACGCCTCATGGTCTCTCTGCTCGATGGGCGAAAAACGTCAGAAGGTATCGAAAAAATAAGCGAATATACGGTACAGGCATGCTCAAAACGAACGTATGGCATAATCGTTATTAGCGTGACACAAGGGAAAATTGCTGATGTTATGCAGGAGATAAAGCATGCCGGAATAACGGGAACGGTTCTGTTATGTTGTAATATATGGTACAACAAACAGCAGCTTAACGAGCTGATGATGGGATATAATTATGTACTTGGATTCCCTGTTGCAGGTGGTTCTCTCCGTAAAGGGGACGCGGAAGAGGACATGAAGTTGGATGCTTGTCTGTTCAATCATTTCATGTTAGAGCGAGAAGACTATACAAACATCCCCAATTATCAAAATATTTACCAGTTATTTACTTCTTGTAATATCAAATTAGAGCATCCACATGATATGTTGGAATGGATATGGTTACACATGGCATTGAATGCAGCTGTCATTAGTGTGGCTGGAAAATATGGGGATATTACCAATAGTTCGGAGGCTGCTCGCAGTCTGATGCACTCGGTATCATTACTCAAAAACGTCATAAAGGTCATCCGAGAGACCACAAAGATAGTCGCTTCACGTGGTGTTACGTTGTCAAAATATTACAATGAACTATGGTTTTATAAGTTACCTGCCTGCCTTTCTGCCCATTTCATGAAACGAATGTTTGCACGAAACCAACTCACAAGAAGAATAATGGAGCTGCATGGCGACACATCCGACTTGCTTTATATCTGCAAAAGTGTCTACCAAACAGGCACAAATGCACACGTTCCAGCACCTCAGTTCTATTCATGCATGGATGAAATCATAAAGAAAACTGGCACGATATGCGGTGATAAAATGTCGTTTTAACCCATTCCTTTTTGTAATAAAGATTACAATCGAAAAACAATAGATACTCTTTTGTAAGCCAATCTCAATCATTTTGCGCGATGTTTTCATTCATATTACGCTGCAAAATGATTGATTTTGTTTGGTGAAAATAACGCTTTGAAATTGCGATATTCAGCTTGCCGATTGATAGCCTCTGAAATAAGAGCGAATCATTGAAATGCGTAAGGCCGATGGTCTGGCATGATGACGCTCACACCCTATGGTTATTCACATCGTGTGATGCGTTGCTTGTATTTATTGTTGATGACAAATGGCACTCGCTCTACGGTGACATTACTCGTGTCTAAGCCTAAGGCTTGCTCGTCGTCGATACCGATATGGCGGATGAAGCCAAAGAGATGTAGCATGAAATTGTCTGAAGCGCTCACGACTGTTGATGCATAATAGATGCGATGTAGAACGATAAAGCGGAAATCTCCGGCTATATTGTGTTTGCGAAGTGAGGGGTAGCAGCTTCGAATGTCAAAGCGATGTTGCGCAATGAGGTCTTCAACAATCTGACGAAGATATAGCGTCATCAATGGGTTTACACGATAACCTACGCGTATGTTGATGGCATATAGTGTTTGTTCTATCAGCTCGTGGCACGTATAATTCAGTGTATCGGGCGCATCATCATTGCTGAAATGCACTAAGAAATAATGGTCGGCGCGTTTAGGTTGCTTGTTGATGATAGAATAAATGAGCTTGTCTTCTACCATATCATCGCTGTCAGACTGCCGTATATAGACAAGATTTGTGGCATATTTAGGTATGGTTTCGTCTGCCTTTAGGTCGCGAATGATGTCATAATAGTCTGAAAGTTTCTTGAATTTCAAGTATTTCCGTCGAATGTTCGATGCGCGATACCAGATATACATCGTGCTACCTGCGATGAGAGCCAACATGATTGTGAACCAACCTCCATGTGCAAACTTTGTGAGATTAGCAAGGAAGAAGAAGCCTTCTATAAGGAGATAGACCAGCAAGAAGGCAATAACGAGCCAATGTGGTGTGAAGCGTTGTTTCAAATATACAGCCAACATAACCGTTGTTGTGAGCATGGTTATGGTGATGGATAGGCCGTAAGCAGCTTCCATGTGGGCTGAAGTTTGGAAGAGAAGTACGGTGATGATGCACAGAATATAAAGCAGATTATTAATTCGTGGGATATAGATTTGCCCCTTATCTACTGAAGGATACTTGAACTTCATCGTCGGCCAGAAGTTTAAATGGACTGCTTCGCTGAAGATAGTAAAGCATCCACTGATGAGCGCTTGACTGGCAATGATAGCTGCTCCGGTAGCCATGATGATACCAGGGATGAGTAACCAGTTGGGCATGATGGCGTAAAAAGGATTGATTCCCGTGTGCATGGATGCAGAATGACTAACAATATATGCGCCTTGTCCCATGTAGTTGAGGATGAGCATGACTTTAACGAAGATCCAACTTATCGTGATATTGCGTCGTCCGCAGTGCCCAAGATCAGAGTAAAGTGCCTCGGCTCCTGTTGTACAAAGGAACACCGCACCGAGAATTAAGAACCATTCGGGGCTTGAAACCAGTAGTTTTATGGCATAATAAGGGTTGAAAGCTTTGATGATATAGGGGTAATCAACGACGTGAATCATACCCAATATTCCCAAAAGTAAGAACCAAACCAACATGAATGGCCCAAAATAGGTGCCAATAGAGCCTGTTCCAAAACGTTGAATAAAGAATATTGTTGAGATGATAAACAGCACAATAGGAACAATAGGAATATCCGTTGATAGCCCATGTAGTCCTTCTATTGCTGAGGTTACAGTGATTGCAGGCGTAATAACCCCATCAGCAATCAACGTACTTGCCCCAAGTATGGCCACAATAAATAGCCAACGATAGCCTCGTTTGCGGATTAAGGTGAAGAGCGCAAGTACACCTCCCTCACCTTTATTATCGGCTCTGAGGGCTACAATCACATATTTCAGTGTCGTTTGAAGTGTTAATGTCCAAATAATACACGACACTGCACCCAAGATATAGTTAGCATCGAAGTGAGGATTAGCCCGCAATATGGTGCGCATGACATAGAGTGGGGACGTTCCAATGTCACCAAATACAATTCCGATTGCAATGAGTAGCCCCATGGCGGTAAGCTTTTTGTGCGTAGATAATCCTGAATTCATCTTTGAATATTTTATTAATTGAGTGCAAAATTAATAGAATATATAAAATAATATCCTCTTGAAAGTTTAAAAAAGGCTAATAAGATGTATTGTGTTCTCATTGAAAACATGAATAAAACTGACATAAATGGAGTGGTGGATAGGGCAATATGTGCCAGCCTGTCAGTTGGCACGGTGTTTGTATTTGTCGTGAACAGAAAATTAAAACATTATATATTATGCAGAAAGGAAATATCGGGGTTACCACAGAAAACATCTTCCCCGTCATCAAAAAGTTTCTTTATTCAGACCATGAAATCTTCTTACGCGAGATGGTTAGTAATGGTGTAGATGCTATTCAGAAGTTAAAGACCCTTGCAGATAAAGGCGAGTTTAAAGGCGAACTCGGTGATTTGAAGGTGAATGTCAAGCTTGATGAAGAGGCAAAGACTATCACTATCAGCGACAATGGTATTGGTATGACCGAAGAAGAGATTGAGAAATACATCAATCAAATAGCCTTTTCAGGAGTTAGTGACTTCTTAGATAAATATAAAGATAATGCTAACGCCATTATTGGTCATTTCGGATTAGGTTTCTATTCGAGCTTCATGGTGAGCGATCGTGTTGACATTATAACGCGTTCTTACAAGGAAGGAAGTAAAGGATTCAAGTGGACTTGTGATGGAACTCCAGCCTATGAGATAACTGAAGTTGACAAAGAGAGCCGCGGAAGTGATATTGTTCTTCACATCAGTGATGACTGCAAAGAGTTCTTGAACAAGCAGAAGATAGAGGAACTGCTTAATAAGTATTGCAAGTTTATGGCCGTTCCAATCGTCTTTGGCAAGAAACAAGAGTGGAAAGATGGCAAGATGGTCGACACAGATAAAGACAATGTTATCAATGATATCGAACCACTTTGGACGAAAGCTCCGTCAACATTGAAAGACGAAGACTATAAAAAGTTCTATCAAGAGCTTTATCCTATGCAGGATGAACCTTTATTCTGGATTCATTTGAATGTGGATTATCCGTTTAATCTCACGGGTATTCTCTACTTCCCACGTATCAAAAATAACATTGATTTGCAACGAAACAAGATTCAACTCTATTGCAATCAGGTGTTCGTTACAGACCATGTAGAGGGCATTGTGCCTGAATTCTTGACGTTGTTATATGGAGTTATTGATTCACCGGATATCCCATTGAACGTTAGTCGCAGCTATTTGCAGAGCGATGCAAACGTGAAAAAGATCTCTACTTACATAACAAAGAAGGTGGCAGATCGCTTGCAAAGTATCTTCAAAGAAGACAGAAAGGCTTATGAAGAGAAGTGGGACAACTTGAAACTCTTTATCAACTATGGTATGCTTTCACAGGAAGACTTCTATGATCGCGCAAAGGATTTCGCGTTGTTCAAGGATGTTGATGGGAAACATTTCACGTTTGAAGAATACAAAACGCTTATCAAGGATGAGCAAACTGACAAGGAAGGTTATTTGGTTTATCTCTATGCAAACAATGTTGAGGAGCAATACACCTACATAGAGGCCGCAAAGAATAAAGGCTATAACGTGTTGTTGCTCGATGGACAGCTTGATACTCCATTGGTAAGCATGCTTGAACAGAAGTTTGAAAAGGCTCGTTTCACACGCGTAGATGCCGATATTGTTGACAGACTTATAGTGAAATCAGACCAGAAACAGACTGACATCTCATCGGAAGATAGCGATAATTTGAGTCAGGTTTTCCGTTCACAAATGCCAAAACTCGATAAAGTTGAGTTCAATGTTGAAGTTCAATCATTAGGTGAAAACAGTCAACCTGTTGTCATTACTCAAAATGAATATATGCGCCGTATGAAGCAAATGAGTCAGTTCCAGCCTGGAATGAGCTTCTATCAACAGATGCCTGACAGCTTCACCTTAGTGTTAAATAGTGATCATGTGCTTGTAAAACAGGTGCTTAATGACTGCAATAATAACACAGCAGAGGCTTTGAAACCTATATTAAGTGAGCTGAAAGGCCAGCAAGCACGCCTTGCAGCACTTCGTCAGAGCCAGGATAAGAAGAAGCCTGAAGAGTTGACTCAGGAGGAGAAAGACGACTTGCAGAATACCGAAAAGGCTGTTGATGAGCAGAAGAATAAGCAAACTGAGGTGATTGAGGCTTATGCAAAAGGCAATAATGTCGTTCATCAGCTTATAGACCTTGCCCTCCTTCAAAACGGAATGCTTAAGGGAAAGGCGCTCGACGAGTTCCTAAAACGCTCGGTAGACATGATTAAATAAGATGGAAAAGCAGTCATTTCGTGTGGTAATTCCATAGGAAACAGACGATAAAATCAGTCAAAGCTCATTACAGAATGATTCATTTCATTTTGCAATGAGTTTTTTCTTTGCTCATGCTTCCCATTTCTCCTTGTGCTCTTATTATTGCATATTATCTGTATATCGCTATCAATAATGGTATGAAAACAATTAATAAACGTTAATTGTAATATTTATTAGAGCTTTGTTTTCGGTTATTTAATAAAAAGTATTACCTTTGCACACGCAAATAAGGAAATGGCTTCGTAGCTCAACTGAATAGAGCATCTGACTACGGATCAGAAGGTTCCGGGTTTGAATCCCAGCGAAGTCACTTTTCATTGCATCCTAAACGGATGGCTTCGTAGCTCAACTGAATAGAGCATCTGACTACGGATCAGAAGGTTCCGGGTTTGAATCCCAGCGAAGTCACAATAAAAGAGAAGTTCAATTCAGAGCTTCTCTTTTTTTTGTTTGTGTTCTTTCCTCTCTCTTTTCAAAAGAGAAGGTGAGACTCAATCAATAGCGTTAGCCTGTAACTTCATTGATTGAGCCTCAGATTGTGTTTTATTTGACTAAGATTTTCTTTCCATTTACAATATAGATTCCTTTGCAAGGGTGAAGTGTTTTCCTGCCCATGAGATCATAGATGATGGTTTGTTTACTGGTATAAGCATAAAAATTGATAGGCCTAATGCCAGTAGGATATTTCTCAGAATAGTATTTTTCGAAGAAGGCTAAGTATCTTTTGTTCCATTCTGCGGGTGTAGCATGGCCTAAAAATGGATTGATAATATAAACCTTATCCTCGCTTTTAACCTGAGATAACAAGTTGAATGGTGCGAGGTTTGTGCGTGTTGGGTCTGTGGTGTCTTGCAGACTGAAGCATGTAATGACGGGACAGGTGATGTGATCAGAGAAGTTCATTACATCGAAATAAGCATTAAAGCGATTCATTTCGTCATCGTTCATTCCCAATTTTGCCTTGGCTGCCAAGAAGTTTGCACGTGGCCAATTCACTATTTTCATGCCTTCTTCAAAGTCAGCATGCCCTGTTATAGAGGGTGCAATGGCTTTGAATGCACGCGTTAATCCTTCTGCAACATAGGTGAAGCAGCCTCCTTGACTTCCTCCTGTAGCATAGATGTTCTTTTGATCTACTTTTGTTTGGCTCTTCACAAAGTCGATAGCTCTGACACAATCAAGGTATGCTCCTCGGTAATAATGCTTTTCTTTATCGCCCCAGCCATAGGAATAGTAGTCTGTTTTGCCTGTAGTTTTGTCACGACCATACACATTATCGGTTAGGTTTGGCTCGCGATTATTGAGCATTTGACCGCGAGTTGACAGGATGAACTCACAGTATTTTGGGTTGTCATCTGCATTCATACACCATGGTGTTCCAGTCCCTCCATCTGTTCCTTGATAATAGATAATCGTCGGATATTTACCTTCTGCCGTTGGTTCTGCATAATAACCACGTATTGTTACGGGCTTACCACCCTTGGTATCAGGCACAGATTTCATGCTGACAAGGTAAATCTTTCGAGCTGATGTGCTTTTATCTTTCAGCTCTTCCATCTTGAATTCGGCTTTGGTTGAGGCTAATTCTTTCAATCCTTCTGCCCAGTATGTCCAGAAATCATTAGGAGTTGTAGCTTTAATGGGTACATTTTGTGGGTCAAAACCAATATTATAGGAACATACATCGTTGTTATTTACATTTGCAATGAGTTTATAAAATCCCGGCTCTCGAAGGTTTTTGAATGGTAAGTCGACATGCTTGGTCTCACCAGCAGCAAGAGTTACGTCCGTTGTATACGTCTGATAGCTGGTGTTTGTTTGCGTTTCGTCGTCTACCATGTCTCTCATTATCGTTACTTTATAAGGAATTGTAACCCCAATCGACTCGATATTGGTGATTGTCATGCCCAGTTTGGGAGACTCATCGGCTTCCCAAGCTTTGATATCTGCGTCATCATATTGTGCAATTACATTGTATTCCTTTGTAGGATCAATCAAATCAATGCTCAAAAGCGTGTAACCTATACCTGAAACACGTAGCCCTTCTTTCTCAATCGCCTTTATCCATTCGTCGGATAGCGTGTATTCGAAGTAGCTTCCATTATTAAATTTAGCAGTAGCAAGGCCTGATAATGTCGTATAATTAGCCATAATTTTTCCTTGAGCCATGCCAAATCCTAAACCTGTATAGGTCATTCGTAGCTTCATTCCAGCCTTAACATCGGAGAAAATGCTTTGAATAGCTGATGGTTTCATAAAGACGCTATTCTTGTTTGCACCACTCCAGCTGATAATCTCATTCCCTTTCCACAAATTAGTGACTGCATTGCCTTTGTTTTCTGACGGACTTTTAACTACCCGATGATTCAAATCTACGCTTGCAAGACTATATCCTATACCTTTAATAATAAGTCCTTTGCTCTGCAATTCAGCCAACATATCCTCAGAAATGGTTATGTTTAGCGTGTAGGGAACGGCTGTTATCGTATATTTTTCATCCACTCCAGCTAAGGTTTTCCAGTTTCCATTCTGCAAAAACAATTGATGTTCTTCACCATTCAAACTATTTAATGACAGACTTAGCTTGTCACCAACACGTGCCATAGCAAATTTTGCGGCGTCAAGCTGCTGATAACTGCTCCAACTATCAATCTTAAGATGGCCTTTCCAAATATTAATTGTCACGTCAACATATTCATTTTTGTCGGTAAGATGCTTCTTAAAGAAGGCCAAACAGTCGTTATACCAGCTTGCGGGTACTTCGTGTTTACATGCACTATTGACGACATATTGCTTGTCTGTTACTTTCAAATTGTTGTATGGAGCCATATTTGTGTGCGGCGGACATACGGGATCTTGCAAGCCAATAGCAGTCGAAACAGGACATGTTATGTAGGGTGCAAGGTTCTTAGTATCAAAGTAAGAGAGGAACTTATACAGCTCTTCATCACTCAGATTTAAGGCTTTTTGTTGTGTCTTTGCAACTGAAGCAGGCCATGATCCCACTTTGAAATAGTCGGGAAAGTCACCCATAAATTGGATTGAAGGAGCTATAGCCTTGATACGATTGTCTAATGCTGCACCTGCAATTGTAAGTGCTCCACCTTGGCTTCCGCCCATCATGAAGATATTGTCTGACTGTACTTTCTCACGTGATGCAATGAAGTCTATGCCTCGAATGACATCCATGTAGGCGCCTCTATAGTAATAGTTGTCCTTATTTCCAAAGTGATAAGCAAACCAATCGCCATATTCATTCTTGTTTTCTCCTCTGTTATTGATAACTTGTCCACGCACAGAGAGGTTCAATTCAATCCAGTTTGCATTCTGATCTCCATTTGGACAGAAGTTAAGGGCAGGTATATTGGCATTACTATCATAACCATTTTGTGTGATGATAACGGGGTAAGTACCTGGTGCAACGGGTTCCGCGTAATAGCCACGAATAGTGACTGGTTTGCCATCTCCATTGTCAATAGACTTCATTTCAACGAGATAAACATTGCGTTTAGCCGTAGATTTCTCCTCAATCTTAGTCAGTTTATAGTCAGGAGCAATCTTTGCTAAGTCTGCTTTGGCTTTATTCCAAAAGTCCATAAAGTCTTGTTGTGCATCAGATGCTGACACTATGGCCGTAGGATTGAAACCAATATTGAAGTCTGCCAACTCATTATAGTTTGCAATGACAACGGCATGATAGAATCCAGGCATTAATCCTTCTATACGAATTGTTGCAGTTTCTGTCTTACCTGGAGCTATTTCTAATTGTTGTGTGAATGTCTTCAAATCGTGGTAGTCATCTGTTCGGAGCATCACTTTCACCATAACGTTTTGTGTTTTGCTTTCCAAACTCTGAATATCTACGCGAATAGTGGGTGTTTCTCCTTTCTCCCAACACTTTATATCTTGCTTATTCACATTACAAATGAGCGTCGGTAGTTGTGAAGAATCAATCACATCAACACTATTAAGGGTAAATCCTATGCCAGAAACTATGCAACCTTTCTCTTTCAATTGGGCGAGCATATCGGCTGTTACAACATATTCGAAGTAGCTTGAAGATAGTTGTTTATAGTCTTTTCCACTGGGCATGTCTTTCCAATCGCCTGTATTGAGGTGAGCGGTTGCACCAATGGATACATCAGAATAATTGAAACGAAGTTTATTTCCTACTTTAATATTGTCAAATAATGTATGGTCTAAACTCAGCCATCCATTTGAAACAGCACCCGACCAGTCTATTTTCTTCTTGCCTGTCCAAACGTTTGTGACGGGATTTCCCTTTTCTTCGTCGCTTGTTTTGACTTGATGTATCAAATCAATACTTGTGGCGGTATAACTTATTCCCTTTACAATCAGTCCATTAGCTTTTAGTTCTTTGAGCATGGCTGACGTGATTTTCCACTTTATTTCACAAGGGGTTTCGCCGATAGTCTTTCCTGTTTCCGCATCGGGCATAGCCTTCCAAGTTCCAGTATTGAGCATGATTAGTGCCGAACTACTTGATGTTTTGGAAATGCTTACAGAGATTGTGTTTCCAACTTCGGCATTCGTGAAGTTGTTAGCTGCAACAGAAACCCAATTACTCCAAGTGGCATTCATCTCTTGTGTGCCACTCCATAGGTTGGTTTTTACGTCAACCAAGGCTGCCTTTACACTGATTGAAAGCAACAGATAAAGGAAGATGAGATAGTACTTTTTCATGTTTATGTTTGTTGTTTAAGTTATTTTGTTTTTTGAGGCGCATTTGTTGTTGAGCAAAAGCGAATCATTCGCCTTTGTATTTCTTTGCGATTCAAAGATAGTATAACCTCATTATAACGTGTTCTTCGATTGATTTTGAAGGCTTCCTTTATGGCGAAATACACATTTGGGAATAAAAATTACTCAAAAGGGAGGCTGATTTGATTCTTTTTCTTATCTTTGTATGCAGAACATATACAAGTATTTCATAGCATAAACACAAACAAATGAAACTTACTTGTTCGTAATATTGTTGTATCAATCTATTTTAATCAAAGACATGAATAAGACATTTCGTTTATTTTTTCTTTCCATTATTGTTGTTATAGTGACTCCTGTGAGTGCACAATACAGCTTTCGGAGCATAGACCTTCGAATGGGATTGAGTGACAATTATGTGCGAACTATTGTGAAAGATAGTCAGGGTTTCGTATGGTTGGGCACACTCAATGGCCTTTCTCGCTATGATGGGTTCCGCATTCGCAATTATAATATTGTGCAAAAAGATGGAAAGCTCAACAACAATATACTCAGAATTGCTCAAGATAAACGTCAAACCTTATGGATAACAACGCTTGATGGGCAGCTGTTTTGCTATGATAAGGAGAGCGATGGCATTTGTAATGATGCTGCAAAAAGACTGGCGCGTTTAGGTGTTCGCAGCCAGGGTGCTGTGTTTGTTGACGCAGATCGTAATCTGTGGTGTACTTCAACAGGCGTACTTTACTATTATGTTTTTGATGATCATCGCCTCTTTTCGATGCCTATAAAAGAGAAGATTATCTCGGTTTCTTGTAGGGATGGCGTTGCTTTTGTATTGACAAATCAAGGGAAAGTCTATCGGGTGAACCCCCGACAAAATAGTATTTATTTCATGTGTTCATATCCTTTAAGTCGTCAAATAAAGGATTTGAACATGTTTCAAGATAGCAAACACAACCTGTGGTTATATGATAAGTATGTGCCAGGCCTCTTTTGTTTGCGCGAAACAAAGCTGTCTTCTCATGCTGAAGTCAAGAAAATGAGTGATGAAAATGTTATGTCTATGGATGAAGATCAGCAGGGAAACCTATGGATAGGCACGAATAGTAATGGCATAATCGTAAGAGATGAAGGCGGCATATCAAATAGAATTGTTCATAATGGCCTCTCTTCCTATTCGTTGGCAAGCAATCATGTGAGCGTCATCTATATTGATAATGAGAACATAGCATGGGTGGGTACGTCTAAATTAGGTGCATCTTTCGCCCCCGTTAAGCATGCGGGGATGATGGTTTTCAATACACCTTATAAAGGGGATATAGGCTTTTTTTGTCAGGATTCGTATGGAAAACTTTGGATAGGTTATGATGGTTATGGCCTGTTTTGTGCCGATACGGGGGCACATTTCACAAAAAACAATTCTTCTTTGACCTCTGATTTGGTTATAGGAGGCCGTTTGGCACAAGATAAAAGCATGTATATTGGAACCTATGGTGGAGGTATCTTGCGCATGGATGAACGGGGAACAATCACTCCGGTATGGCAAAAATATAGTCAGCTGGCCTATGCACGGCGTGTCATTCAAGACAAAGAAGGTAATTTTTGGATAGGAAGCACGATGAATGGACTATGTGAAGTCTCCAAGACGGGAGGGTTTAAGAACTATACTTTCACAAATTCGGTGCTCCGAACCAATGCTATTACCGATATGGTATATAGCGAAAAAGAAGACCTTTTGCTTATATCTACAAGCACAGGGCTATATATGTTAAACGCTAAAAAACGTCTTCAAGCGGTGCCGTTAGAGGCATTGAAGACAGCTTCTATCAATGCGTTGTGTATTGATTCAAGGGGGCTGAGGTGGGTTTGTATGAATGATGAAGTGCGAATCTATGACAAACATTTCAATCTTTTGAAAGTTTTTGGCGCGCAAGATGACATGAACAATGTGTTGGCCATCACATGTGACCATCAAGGGCAAGTGTGGTTAACCACCAGTGATGCGCTTTTCAATGTGCGAGTAGATAGAAATAGCAACAAGGATTATCGCTTTCATTTCCGAAAATTCATTGATGCTGACGGCTTTGAGCACATCACTTTCTGTAAGAAAGCCATTTATTGTACGGACAAAGGGGATATTCTTGCAGGCGGATGTGGAAGATATCTTCGTCTGACTCCTGCTGCTTTGGAAGATAGAATGACGAGCCGGAAGTTATGTTTCACCGAATTACGGGTGAATGGTAAGATGATTCCTTTCGGTGGAAATCAGTTAAAGGCGTTGACTTTTGAACATAATGACGAGATAGAATTGTTTGTTTCTACTTTAGATTATGTGCATGCCGCCCCACTAAAATTTGCATATAAGCTTGAAGATGAATGGGTTACGGCCAATGATAATTGTATAAACTTAGGCCAGTTGCCCTTTGGTCATTACACCTTGCAAGTGAAGGTGCTTGATGGAAACGAAGAACTTGTCACAACGTTGAAGTTCAATGTCAAGCCACCCCTTTGGCTTTCGTGGTGGGCAATCTGCTTATATGTTTTCTTTTGTGGCCTTGTGGGGTGGTTGACATCAAAGCTTTTTATTTCCTATCAAAAACAACTTGAAAAGCCATCTGTATCGGATTCTTCTGCGCTTACTACCCATTTGATGCCGGATGAAATGCCATTGTCTGAAGGCGACAATCGTTTGATAGCCCAGGCTACAGCGATTGTTGAGGCACATTTGGCTGATGCAGCGTTCAGTGTGGAGCGTTTCAGTGAGGAGATGAACCTCAGTCGCAGTGCACTTTATAAGAAGTTGATGAGTGAAACGGGGCAGGCTCCGCTTGAATTCATGCGGACCATTCGATTGCAACATGGGCTTCGGTTGCTGCAACAGGGAGAGATGTCGGTTGCAGAGATTGCTTATAAGACGGGATTATCGCCTAAGCAGTTCTCTAAGTTCTTCAAAGAACAATATGGTTGTTTGCCTTCTCAATATAAGAAGGACCATGTTTAAGCGAGTTTCCATGGGGCTTTGTTTGTCCGAATGCGTCGTGTTTTGACAAGTGAAGAAGCCTGTTGCTAAATGGCTGATAATAAACAGGTTCGTTAAAACTCATGCTTTATTGTTCACCTTAATTTATAGAGGAAAGAAAAGTGGTGCATTTCATCTCGTGAAAAGGGCCATTTGGCGGTGTCATCCAGCCCATTTCATCGTCTGATTACATTCATTTTGCAAACCGGTGGAGGGTGATGAAGACATGAGAGAATGCAAAACATACTGAAAAATAATGTTTTTTCTTTGTTATTCTCACTTTTTAGATTATATTTGCAACAATATAATTGTTAAATTAGAGATTGAAAAGGATATGAAGAAAGTAAGTAGTATGCTGCTCATCTTGGCAGTTTCGTTGGTCATGGCAGCATGTGGAACGACACAAACTGTGCCTGTGACGGGTCGAAAACATTCGCTGTTGGTTAGTGATGCACAAGTGTTGAGTCTTAGTAAAGAGGAATATAGTAAGTATATGAGAAGCGCAACGCTGTCTACAAACGCTGCAAACACGGCTATGGTAAAGCGTGTTGGCCGTCGATTGGCTACTGCGGTAGAGGCCTATTTGCGTAATAATGGTGCTGCAGATGAGATTAAGAACTTTGCATGGGAGTTCAATCTTGTGGCCGATAAGAATGTAAATGCATTCTGTATGCCAGGGGGTAAGATTGTGGTTTATGAGGGTTTGTTGCCTGTAACGCAAGATGAAGCCTCGTTGGCTATCGTACTTGGTCACGAGATTGCACACGCTGTAGCAAAGCATAGCGCTGAACAGATGTCGAAAAAGATACGCCAAAGCTATGGAACTCAAATCGGAAGTCAGATTCTTGGGGCTATAGCGGGCCAGTCAGTAGGCGATTTAGCCGGTGCGGTTGCACAGCAAGGATTCAGTTTTGCCAATCTACGTTATAGCCGAGATAACGAGACTGAAGCCGATCATATCGGTCTAATCTTTGCGGCAATGGCTGGATATGACCCACGTGAGGCAGTGCCTTTCTGGCAAAGAATGGCTGCACAGAGTGGCAGTAATAATAGTAGTGACATGTTTAGTGACCACCCAAGTGATGCCAAGCGTATAGCTGCTATTCAGCAATGGATGCCAACTGCCATGAAGTATTATGAGGCTTCAGGTTATGCTTCGAAGTCAGTTCCGACAATGAAAGTTAGTGCTGGCAAGAAGAAAACCAGTAAACGAAGAAGATAAATATAGGGAATCCCGGCTCTTTCCTTCCTCATCGGGGAGAAGAGCGTAGGGATTTGACAACATAAGTCCCCTTTTTAGATAGTAATTTATATAGTGTTTCATCTTTAAATAATCATGGCCATGATAGATTATATCGTAAGTAACTTATGGATTTTCTGGGCAATTATCATTTTTAGTTGCCTTATTTTGGAATTGAGTTCGGGTGATTTCTTCATCACTTGTTTGGCTATTGGTGCTCTATTTTCCTTGGGTTCTTCGTTCTTTTTGCCTTTCTGGGCCCAGATTTCGATAGGCGCTGTCTGCTCAGTCCTAAGTATTTGGCTCATACGTCCCAAGATTTTGCATCGTTTTCACGCCTATGGTGAGAATCGTCTCAGTAATGCCGACGCATTGATTGGTAGGATTGGAATCGTCATTGAAGCCATTCCGGCAGGTGGAAGCGGTTATGTGAAGGTGGATGGTGACGAGTGGAAGGCAGTCAGTCAGGTTCCACAAGAAATTAAAAAAGGCAATAAGGTAGAAATTATCGGCCGTGATTCAATCATTGTCACAGTGAAATTAATCTAATCTTTAACGAATAACATAAAATTAAACGTATGGGAATTTATTATGCAGCGGCTGTATTTGTAGTATTAGCCATTATTTTTATCAAGATGACCGTAGTCATTATTCCACAAAGTGAGACTCGTATTGTGGAGCGTTTGGGTAAGTATTTTGCCACACTTAAACCTGGTATTAATCTGATTATCCCCTTTGTAGACCGCACAAAGACTGTTGTGGCGATGCACAATGGCCGTTATGTCTATACCAATACCATTGATTTGCGTGAGCAGGTGTATGATTTTGCACGCCAGAATGTAATTACCAAGGACAACATTCAAATGCAAATCAATGCCTTACTCTATTTCCAGATAGTTGATCCCTTTAAGGCTGTCTATGAAATTAATAATCTTCCGAACGCAATAGAGAAGTTAACACAAACCACTTTGCGTAATATCATTGGCGAAATGGAATTGGATCAGACACTGACAAGCCGTGATGTTATCAATACAAAGCTTCGCGGTGTGTTGGATGATGCCACAAACAAATGGGGTATTAAAGTCAATCGTGTCGAACTTCAGGATATAACTCCTCCACAAAGTGTGCTTCAAGCCATGGAGAAACAAATGCAAGCCGAGCGCAATAAGCGTGCCACCATCTTGACAAGTGAGGGTGATAAGCAGGCACAAATCTTGCAAAGTGAAGGTGATAAGGCGGCCATCATTAACAAAGCTGAGGCTGCCAAGCAGCAATTTATTCTCAATGCAGAGGGTGAAGCGACTGCACGTATTCGCAAAGCTGAGGCAGAAGCTATCGCAATCGCTAAGATTACGGAGGCCGTTGGTAAGAGTACGAACCCTGCCAACTATCTACTTGCGCAGAAGTACATTCAAATGATGCAGGAGTTAGCCCAAGGTGATAAGAACAAGACGGTGTTCTTGCCTTATGAAGCGTCGAATCTCATGGGAAGTATTGGTGGAATTAAAGAACTTTTCAAAGGCGAATAAGAAATTAACTTGACTTTTGTTTCATTGTCTTGTGATATTTTCTTACTTTTGTATTAAAACACTTAACTATGAATATTGCTATCGTTTGCGGTGCACGCCCTAACTTAATGAAGGTTGCTCCGATTATACGCGCTATAAGAAACAATAAACATTTCGGTGGAGTTAACTATCAGTTGATTTACACCGGGACTGAAGACGACCCTTCACTTGAGCCATCTCTCTTCAATGATTTAGAGATAAGTCGGCCTGATGTGTATTTAGGGGTTGACTGTGAGAACCTGAATGAGCTCACAGGTCAAGTCATGTCGAAGTTTGAATTGTACTTACAGCAGCACCCAACGGACGTTGTAATCGTCGTTGATGACCTTGCAAGTACGATGGCAGCAGCCATAGTTGCCAAGAAACAAGGAATCAAATTAGCTCATATAGCGGCTGGAACGAGAAGCTTTGACATTAGTATGCCGAAGGAGATTAACCGCCTTGTTATTGATGGTTTGAGTGATATTCTCTTCACAGCTGGAATTAGTAACAACAACATTGCTAATAAAGAAGGGGCTGAATTGAGTAAGGTTTACATGGTAGGGAATATCCTTATCGACAATCTTCGCTACAATCATGGTCGTCTTAAGCGTCCCGCTATCCTTGATAAGCTTGCACTTGACGACCATAGATACCTTGTTTTCACGCTCAATCGCAAGGCTTTAATTGAAAATAAAGCCCATCTTTCAGAGCTGATTAGGGCTATTATAGGTGGACTAAAGGATGCAACCTTCCCCATTATTGCTCCACTTCGCGGGAAGGCTGCAGCCATTGTGAAAGAGATTTTGGCTGAAACAAGTTACCCATCTGTCATCACTTTGGTTCCTCCTCAGAGTTATCTTGACTTCGGATATATTACTGCTCATGCGGCAGGAATCATCACTGATAGCGGTAATGTGGCTGAAGAAGCAACGTTTAATCAAGTTCCTTGTATCACGCTAAACAGCTATACAGAACATATTGAGACGGTAAAAGTGGGCACAAATGTCTTGGTTGGCGAGGATCCTGAACAGCTTCGCACTTATGTTTCGGAGATGATTGCCGGACGATGGAAGGCTGCTGGTATTCCCGATCGATGGGATGGACGAAGTGCAGAGCGTATATTGCAGATACTTTGTTAGTTACATTGCTTGGTGAACTTTGTCAAATTATAGTTGTTAAGCATTGATATGTGTTCGCCAACAATGTTAAAGTTTGTACCAATGCTTGCTTTTTTGTTTTGCTTTCTCTATTTTTGTGGCAGATAGAAAGTTATTTTATTGATTATCAAGACGAGTGAATCTCATCTTAATAGGAATGTTTTGAGGCGTCGAAAGGTAAGAAGCGAAACGTCTCTATTTAGCGTAATATTTACAATTCGCATTAATAAAGCTTCAATTTAGATTCGATAGGTTATAGTTGTTAAGGAGGTTTATTCAGGAAAAGATTATTAAGAAGCCGTTAGGCTGTATCCTCTTAGGCGCTGTATGCTTAGGCAGCATGCAGCGTTTGCTGTGTATAGGAGTTTGTAAATAAAGCGACTTGGCTTTAGATTAGTTTAACATTAGCTTGTGAAATGTTACAGATTTTTGAGTAATTTGTTTTTTTTTACATATTGATTAAAAAAAGAACATCGAATGTTTGGTTGTAAATCATTGTTTGATTAAATTTGCATGCATAGAAGGAAATAGTTTAATTAAATCTTTATTTATATTTATGAACCGCAAATTTATTACCACAATGTTGGCTTTATGCCTTGTTTTTGTGAGCCATGCACAGGAACATAAGATTGAACATAACTTCAATTTAGGCGTAGGAGTGGCCAGTTTGGCGGAGAACAATGTACATTATTCTTTCCGAATTGGCTATGGATTGAATTATTATCTGGCTGAAAACTGGTCGGTTATGCCTGGGGTTTCTTATAGAACTGTATTCGATGATCCTTCCAAAGGCGATATCGATGGCATAGGATCTGATGATTGTTCTTTCATCGATGTACCCGTTTTGTTGCAATATCACCAGCATGCGCGTGGTGAAAAAGGCTTTGTTGCCGAGCTTGGTCCAGTCTTTTCATTCCTTACTTCGAATAGTACTCATTATGTAGATGCCGATCCTCAGGACGAGTTAAACCACAAAAAGATGTATAAAAGCTTTGACTTTGGCATACAGCCCGGTGTTTATTATCAAACAGGAAAGCATTGGCGCTTTGGTGTTCAGGCTCACATCGGCTTCTGCAATATGTTGAAGAAGTATCCAAGAATTAATGATTCAAAGCGTTTTAACGATGTCGCTGCGACGGTAAACTTTAGCTTCTAAGCAGCAATACAACACAAAGAAGAGGAAAGAATCAAGCAATAAAACAGGCGAAGTGGCTTTCGCTGTGCGTCTGTTTGTATTTAACCGAACAGGTAGAATGGCTTTATTCTTTGCTCTTCTTTTTCATTTTCCGTCCTCATTTCTTTAATTATACTCCCTCACTCCCCATTTCTCTGCCATTTCTTTCAGCATATTGGGTTTGCAAATGCTATAGAAATTGTTGGCACGTGCAGTGTTATAAATCTCCTTACAATCCTCCATCATCACCGAAGTCCAGGCAGTTTGGTCCCAGCTTGCATCGGGATCATCGGGCATCATGAAGTCTTTATATCGGTTACGAATCCTATATTCCGAGTTCGCAAAATAGCAAAAGATTCGCGCTTTCTGTTCAAGGTTGAAGTGATAAACATTATTTTTATTATCTCTTAGCAACTCCATCACATACAAAGCGAAATGATGATCATAATAATCATGGTCATTTCCTGTTGTGTTTCTTTCGATAGTTTCAATTAAAGGCAAATGAACCACGAGCTTGTTTGTGGCAGACTTCACGAAGATTCTTTGGAAAAAGCCGAGCGCAGACTCTTCATTCGACTTGAAAACCCATTGATTGAGCATGGCATTCCCATAATAATTATACGTACAAAAGAGGTCTTGCAGTATCTCTTGCCCTCCATAAATGTCGCCAACTCCCCCATAATTGTTGCTAAAGCTGTTGGCATTCATGTGTTTAAGATAGTTGAAAGCCGTCGCCTTTCCATAGAAAACAAAGTTGTTTAGCGCCAAAATCTGTTTGAAAAAGCATGGATCCAAGACGACCTTATTGCCTTTTATCGACACCATATCATTGAGAAGCCAGTTGAAAGTGACGATTCTCGATGAACATAATGCAAAATGATTTGACGCAAAATCATAGTCGTTGTCACTCCATAAAGGTTGATATGCGCGCGATTGAAGGCTAATTTTCTTGCCATAAACCTGCTGTATCTGCTTAAGAAACACTTCTTCAGAAGGCTTTTGGTAGCCATGTGTCTGCAGATAGTATTCAACCAACGGAATTGTTAGGTCGAAATCTTCGCGTGTAGGCACATATCTTGGCTTGGACTGGTCGTCTCTAAAGTCTCCACCATACCAGGCTCTGTCTTGCAAAGTCAGGTGTTTCTTGAGCGTGTTCCAATCAATTCCCATGTTCTTTAACTGCTCCTTTGTCAGCACACTATCATATTTTGTGGGCAAGGTCACTGGTTGTTGTGCCATAGTTTCAGCCTTATCCTTGGGCTTAGCCGTACAATGTACAAACGAGATGGCCACAATGAGTGTCATCATCAGCGTCAGTAGTTTTCTCATGTTCAGTCTTTTTTGTTTTCAACAATCATCTTTTTGTCAAATCATATCCTTGACTTTCGAGGCACAAAGCACGATGTTTGTGGCACAAGGATAAATAGATTATAGGCAAAGATACAATATCTCTTTCTTTTATCCAATCTTTTTGTGAGGTATTTTCTCTCTTTTCATTGCGCTTATCCATGTGGGGTTCATCACTTTACGGACTGAATCAGCCCATAAAGTGCAGCATGTGGCAGCACAACCTCTTTCAAAGTTGTATGACTTAGCTATACGAAAGGGTTGCAAACGGACTTTGTGGATAGCCATTTGCAGGGTTTATGACGTTCGTCTTACTATTATTTTCTTGTCCGGAAGCATGTTTCTTCTCCCATTCAATAGCATAAATCTTGTTTTGATAAGCCATAAATTGGGCACGCGTATTACTGCCGGGACGCATCAAATTGGATAGATAGTCCTTGGCATCAGCCTCCTCTCTGACCAGTTTCCCATGCGACTGGCAGTAGTGATAGAACCAAAAGAGCAGGTTGCGCCGCCTTTCTGTTGGGGAAGTCTGACTCATAGCTACTACATTACGAACTACTTCCTCATGTTTCAAAGTTGCGTCAGCATCGGAATTCTTCATCAAACAACCTTCGTCGGCGTCGAACTCCCCTCCTTGTGAGGGGTTGGGGGAGGGCTTTCTCTTTTTCTCTTTCGTCGTTCTTTGTTCTTGTTTTAGTTCTTTGTTCTTAGGAAGGCTAAGTGATTGATTATCAATATGCCTATTTGTTAATTTTTCTAAACCATCGTTTGTCTCTTCGTTCCTTGCTGAACATTCGCCAAAGAGTTGCTGTAAAAACGGACTATAAAATACCTTTTTGTTGCTTTCAATTTGGAACAATGAAGGGAAGTCATTGATAAGTTGCAATACAAACTTAGGACTTTTGTGACAACCATGGGCAATTTCTGAGATGGCATAGAGCGGAGCACGACAATTAGTGCGTCGTTCTAACAGAAATTTCATCATGTAAATGGCAACGCCCCAGCCGGCAATACTATATTTTTCTTTTAGCATTGCCATGTCATATGAGTTTAGAAACGATAGTTCAAGACGCAAATGAAGTTGTGAACTGCCAGTGTTGTGCCTGTTGCGAGCTGTCTTGTTGCCCGCCAATGTAATTGTTTTTACCATTTCCAAAAGTTTAATAGTTATTTTATTAGTTGAAATAATGTTATCCTTATATTAATAATGTGTATTTCTTTTTATCCAATAATCCCCCTGCTATGACTCATGTTGAGACACAGTTAGTTGGTATTGCTGAACAAAAGCAAATCTTATTGTTACCCGTAAAACATCCAGAGCGTGTGCTTTTAGAATGATTTTAGATATCAGTTACAAAGATACAAAATTATGACCCCCTTTTGCAAGTTTTTTGGAAGAAAAATAACGAGAAAATGAAATAAAAGTTTTTAGCCTCTGATTCCTATCATTTTGCAAGCTGAATTGAATCAAAACAGACGACGAAATGGGTCAAATTAGAGTATGGTGCAAACATATAGAGAGGCCCGAGAGAATGATGTATGTTTGACATTTGAAGTGAGGTAATCTTTCAAATCTTTATTTTTTATGAAAGAAAACTATCATATTGTTTGGTGGAATGAAATGAAAACTTTACTTTTGCAAAAGAAACAGTTATATAATGTGACTGTACATCAGAAAAACAAGATATGAGTTTATATGCATCTTTCTTTTATTATTATTTTTACTTTGCAAAGAATTGTGAAGCGGGAAGTTGCGTATGAATTTCAACTTAAGGTTTGAGTAAAGAATAAAACAAAATACACTACGGTCCCGCTTGATAGAGTGAGGGCCGTTTTTCATTTTTAACCTATGAAGAAAATAGCAATACAAGGCACGAAAGGTTCATTTCATGACATTGCAGCGCATCAGTTTTTTGAAGGAGAACCCATAGAATTGATTTGTTGTAAAACGTTTGAGCAGGTGTTCGAAGCAATTCAACAAGACGCAACTGTCATGGGATTGGTTGCCATCGAGAATACCATTGCAGGTTCGTTACTTCATAATTATGAGTTGTTGCGGTCGAGTGGGGTTGTCGTTGTGGGCGAACATAAACTTCATATCAAGCATTCCATCTGCTGCCTTGCCGATGACGACTGGAACAATATCCATGAAGTACATTCTCACCCCGTTGCCTTGGCACAATGTCGCAAGTTTCTTGACCTACATTCCGAATTCAAAGCAGTCGTGTCAGAAGATACAGCTGGCAGTGCAGAAGAGATTGCTTTACATGACAAACACGGTTGGGCTGCCATCTGTTCTGACTATGCAGCGCAGCTATATGGGCTGAAAGTGTTGCAAGAAGACATACACGACAACAAGCACAACTATACGCGTTTTCTTGTGTTGAGCCATAGTTTGCAAGCCCCTTCCATGTTGTCGGATATACAAATTGACAAGGCCAGCCTTGTGTTTAGCCTGCCTGATGAAGAAGGAAGCCTTAGTAAGATTCTCACCATTCTTAGCTTTTATGACATCAATCTCACTAAGATTCAGTCACTTCCGATTATTGGTCGCGAGTGGGAATATATGTTCTATGTTGATGTTGTGTTTGCAAACCCAACGCGATATCGCCAGAGTATAGACGCCATTACACCGCTTGTAAAGAACATTAAAATACTTGGAGAATATGAAAGCTGCAAAAAGAGTCACTGAGATACAGGAATATTACTTCAGCAGAAAGCTGAAAGAAATCGCTAAACGCAATGCTGCTGGGGAACAAATCATTAGTTTGGCCATTGGAAGTCCCGACCTTCCACCTTCTAAACAGACCATAGAGAAGTTGTGTGAAGTGTCGCGTGAGCCCGATGCTCATGGCTATCAACCAACTGTTGGCACGCCAGAACTACGCGCAGCTATGGCTGGTTTTTATCGCCGTTGGTATGGAGTTGCGTTGGATGCACAAACAGAAATCCTGCCCTTGATAGGCAGTAAGGAAGGTATTTTGCATACCACCTTAGCCTTTGTAGACCCAGGAGACAAGGTCTTAGTGCCCGATCCAGGCTATCCCACCTATACAAGTCTGAGCAAAATTCTTGGTGCAGAGATTATGAACTATCCTCTTCGTGAAGACAACGACTGGCAACCCGACTTTGACTTGCTTGAGAAAATGGACCTCACGGGCGTCAAGTTAATGTGGGTGAACTATCCCAATATGCCC
>QWBZ01000402.1_pt1 | contig 33400 bp, 32 predicted proteins | sample 1972441 | NCBI WGS metagenome assembly QWBZ01 (sample SAMN09866721, study PRJNA288562) | Human oral metagenome isolate term6_saliva, whole genome shotgun sequencing... | isolation source: mouth | host: Homo sapiens | place: USA: California
GCTTCCATAGCTTCATGAGTATGACCTTCTTGTCCCAATCGATCGATTTCATCTTTTGTAGATCTAAATGGTGCTCCTAAATCAGCCCAAGAGAAACTAAATTCGATAGACTCTTCTTCAGCCATCTTATCCCAGTTTTCTAGGTAACTGGAATCTCCACCTTTGAATCGGTACGTTGCCCAAGTATGTGCTTTCTTAACAGTATCATCACCTTTAGAAGCATCTAACACCATAGCCATAGTACCAATATCATGTACTGGGTCTAGTTTAGAACGGATTAACATCTGTACGATATTCTTATATTCCCGATTAATCCCAACAAGAATCGGATTGTATTGATCATCTTTCAAATACCCTGTTGGTTCTAGGATAGCAAATCCTAACGGTTTATTACCATGGGCTAAGATGATATGATCTTTCTTAGTAGCATGCACGATTTGACTTCGTACATGGTCTAATACAGTATCTTTTTGTTTATTGATATAGACGCCTTCGGCGAATGTCTTAGGAATCTGAATATCAAGATCATCTCCACTAGAGTTCTCGCCTCTAATAAGGAGAGATATTTTATATTCATTAAACTCTCTAAGCATATATGCATTCTCCTTTCATAGGATGAGTTATATGATTTTGTATTACAGTAATGTTAAAATGACGTTTTTATAGACATATAGGTAGATACTTTTCTTTCATGGTACTCCTAATGATGATGGCGATGTATCCGGGCAATAATCGTGTTGGCTTATTGCTTTGGATACATCGCCATTATTTTCCGTATTTTTACTTTCTATAAATATATATTATTGATGTGAAGTAATGTAATATATTTATATTTTATTTTAAATTATAGGAGGTACTATCATGGTACAACAAGTTTCTTTATCCCAAGTTTTATCTTCAGTTTCTGACGAGTTCAAATTCTCCGAGTTTGAGTCTTATGACTCCGTTCTCGATGTTGAATTGGAATTGGATCTGATAGATGCAGCATTGAAAGAATTATTTTAATTAGTAAAAAGGAGAAATTAAAAATGAAAAATGTTATCGCAAAAGTGTTGATGTTAGTATTAGGTAAAGTGGTCTATTGGCCACTCTACATATATTCTGTAATGATGTGCAAGTACTTCGATACGGCACTTGATACTGTTCTTGAAGACAACTCTCGCTTCAATGCCGAGCATGTTAAGATTGGTAACAAACGAGTTACCAGACTAACTGATAAGTGGGGAAGACATCGTTTCATCTTTTTCAATGATGAAGATAGAGCGAGTAATATTTTCCGAGATGTACATTACGGATTATTGTTATCACATAACAAATTTAGTAATGAAGTGGAATCCGAACTAGTAGCATATCATATGCATCTGGGTATCATTAGATACACGGGTCGAAATAAACCATGCTTCCTCGAATCACTAGATCGATTGGAAGCATTGTTTTAAAAAAGAATACCTTCGGGTATTCTTTTTTTTATCTTTATTTTTGATTATATATTATTTCAATAAGATAGAAACAATTCTATCGAATAACTTATAAAAGGAGGTACTTACTATGTATAAAGTACTAGTCCACAAAGGTGATTATATCACTTATAGATTAGGTGAGCGTATAATCACTGACCGTGTAGACGTTTTGTATAAACGTCATAGTAAACTCAATGTTGACGATACCAACGTTAAGAGTATTAAGAAGACAGTAGGTAATGTCGAAGGAAAACCACTTGATAGACTTGATGAACTTACACATCTATATGCCGTTGAAATATATGATGAAAAGTTCAACTTGTTGAATAGTGGTAAGTCTGAATTCGTTAAGTGTGATATATCCAATTCCGATGATATAGTCCGGGGAAAAATGGATATTGAAGATGAAGAGGATAGATTAATCGCATATCTATTTGGATTCATCTACCGCTCATTAGATACTATAGGTTATGGTGAGAATGGAAATCTAATCCTGAGATTTCCTGTGAAGGATATAGAAATAACATCTGTATGTAGCTTATTTACCGATGCGCTTTCATCTTACAATAAGCTAAACTCATGTAAGGATATGATCAAATTTAAAGAGAAACATAGTGGACTACACCACGAGATTGTTTCTCTATCTATAACATCAAAGTCCTTCATTGATAAGTTTAGATATACGATGATGGCTTGGTTTTCCACGAAGAACGACCGTTTGTTCAAACATTATAAATGCATACCATTCGGTCTACTTAATGCGAAAACTCATGTTAAGCGTGCATTTATTGACGGGTTAGCTGATTTTATCGATTACCACTACGGTGATGAAGATAAACGTAATGATATGATACTGGATCTTCTCATAGAAGGGTCTAGTAAGGATTTCGTTTTATCGTATCGACTACTATTGGAGGCAATGAGTATATCATACTACTCATTCACTGATTCTGACGTATGTGGGCATATGAAGTCAACCGTAATGGCAAGTAGAACATTTGCCGACATATTCAGGGATGTTGCATTATCGGACACCCAAATCGTAAATCTCAATAGGGGTGAATCGTTAACACGGCGATGTTATCTACTAGAAGTAGATGAAATGATCGGTGTAAATGGTTATAAATACATACATAAATAACCAACAATGATAAACCGATACTCAAATAATAGATAAGCCATGGATACTAAACTCAATAAGGAGGTGCTATTATGTATAAATTAATAGTGCATAAAGGTGACTATATCACCTATAAACGTGGTGAACGAATAATTACTGAATGTGTAAAAGATATCTATAAACGACTAGATGATATCGGCACAACAGGGGGTAATATCCGTTCCATCAAAAAACATACATCTATGATCGAGGCTAAGCCTAATAACATTGTAGAAGAATTAACTCATCTACACTCCCTCGAGATATATTCGTCCGATGGAACCCAACTGAATCCCGTTAATGGAAAGTTCATTAAATGTCAAATCTCGAATTCGGATGACCTTATTTGGGATAGAACTGATACCGAGGATGAGATTGAGCGAATGGTCGCTTATATATTTGGGTACATTTATCGTTCTATCTCTAGTATCGGATATAGCGATAAAGGATCGCTATTGATTAGGTTTGATACTATAGATTTCGAGAAGTCTAAATTGATAAACTTACTCAATCGATGTAGTGAGTATTTCAATAGATACACTAAACTCGATGATGAGTTGGATATCTCATCTGTAACAACGGGAGTCTATAACAATGGCACTACTATGTGCATATCATCTGATAATACAGATGTAGGGTTTATCCCAGAGTTTAGAACTATATTATCCCGTTGGTTTGACGTTAAAGTCGGTGAGTTTATACAACATCATAGTGCAATACCTACCGGTTTATTAAATGCGAAATCGAAAATAAAGCAATCCTTTATAGATGGATTAGCTGATTATATTGATGATAGGTATGGTGCCGAGAGTATTAAAAATGGTATGATACTAGATCTCCTACTAGAAGGTTATGGTAAGGAGTTCATGATATCATATAGATTACTTCTTGAGACCATGAACATCTCTTACTATTCATTTATGGAGCGAACACTCGTCTACGAAAAAGGTAAAATCTTAGCCAGTCGTACATTTGTCGATATATTTAGAGATATCGCACTATCCAACACCCAACTCGTTTCATTACGAAGAGGCGAGTCACCAAGCTCAAAATGCTATTTGCTTGAGGTTGATGAGATGGTTGGTGTAAATGGTTATAAGTTCGTTCACAAATAATGAATGAATTACAAACACAATAGAGATTAAGCTACGTATGTCATACTTAGTTCGCGATTGGCTACAAGATGGTGACGTAGTAACATGAGAAGCGTGAAGATATACATATACTATAAAAATTAACCCATTCGGACTCAACTATATTAGAGAGGGATGGTTAGGTTAATATAGATCTGAGTGTATATCCATGGGGGTAAGTCGAGAGGCTCTCCATGATCGATATCTGGTTACCGAAAGGTGATCTAGTTCTAGCCGTAGGGGAGACCTAATAGCTAGGATGGTCCGATATCGATAGAATCAATGGGTAGAAATATTCATTGGTCCGCTATAAGAGGTGAAAGACTTATAGTGCATGCAACTTTATCTCTAAATTAATATAGTAGCTATTCTATGATAATAACGTATAATGAAGCTTGAGAGATATGTAATGATATATGAGGTTATGTATGGCGGCTCCTTTGTAGTAGAGCCAAAGTTAAAAACATAATAAACATGGGTAAATATATCGAGAATTACATATCCACATAAGAAGAGAATTCTTATGTGACCTTATTGGTAGAAATATCTTTAAGGGGATGGTACTGTGACTGATGGATAAGATCAGTTATGTGCCCCATTAGTAGAAATACTAATGCAAGCGACGTTATATTGAAATACTACAACTTTGGTAAACTTATAGAAATATAAGTATCATAGAATAGTCAATGGACAAGGAATACCGCAAGGTATTCTTTTTTTTTTTGCCAAATCCGTCATGGTAACATTATACTAATTACTTCTATTACATATAAAACAATGAAGGAGGTACATGTATAATGCCTGATAATCAAATTAAGGTCCTCCATAGTCAATATAAGTATAACACACGCGTTGAACAAGGTGGTCGTGGTCAAGATTACGTAGTTGTATATTTTGAAAATAATGCTACCGATGTTATGATGCATGGTTATACTCAAGTACCTGACACACACATTCATTTACAAGGTGAATTAAATAATAAAGATACGGGTATGGACGCATTCAAGAAATTGGATTCTGCGATTCGTAACACTCGTTTCGGTCACCTGAATGACCATGGTCGTTTGAAAGTTAATAATAACTTCCAAATTGATAGCGATGGTACCTTGGGTCTTAATATTATTATGCTAGAAAACCGTGCCGCATATAATGCCATCACAACTAAAGATGAAGGTGCCATTTATATGTGGACTGATAACGGTAAATTTACTGGTATTGATACCGGTTCTACAACACCAGGCAGTACGATCAATGTAGGTTCATTAGAAGCTCACAACGCTTCCCCATTGGCACATCCAGACATTCGTAATCAAATCAATCGAATGCAATCTAGTGTAACCACTATTTCTAGTAACATGGATGCGTACCAAACGGAATTGTTGAAAATCCGCTCTAATGTAGATGCCGCAGTTAAAATCGTAAATACGTTCAAAACGACAGGTATTGACCAAGCAGCCTTAGCAGACCGTGCTAGAACTGCTGATAAATTAAGTCGTTCTGTAACAATCAATGGTGTTACCTTTGACGGTTCTCAAAATATTAATATCGACGATGTAACGTACTCCAAAACTACAGGTAAATTGAAAAAAGCTGTAACCATTAATGGGGTAACGTTCGATGGTTCTCAAAATATCACAATCCCTAAAGTAGATTCTGCTTCAACATCTGAAGTGGCGACTCGCTTATCCAGAGCGATTCGTATCAATGGTATTGAATTTGATGGTTCTCGTGATATTACAATCCCTGCTTCCGCTATGGAAGGTTTTGTTGCTGAGAATGCATCTAAACTTGGTAATGTAGACGCTAGCGAATATGCATTGAAACGTGATGTATATCTACGTTCACAAACCTATGCAAAAGAAGAAGTCTACAATAAACAAGAAGTAGATAGCTTAGCAGGTAAAATCCCTGGTGGTCGTATTTACATTGTATAACGATAGGAGGACTATCATATGAATCGTTTTGCTGAAATTAAATATGGGCGTGTAAACGATATCGTAGAGACCCTTAATGATTTAACATGGGTTAGAACTATTTTCTCTCCTATTTCATTATGGACTGATATCACAGACATGCTCGATTCCGAAGGGAATCAAATCCAAATTGGCCATGTGTTTGAAGGTGGTTCCTTTAGAGCACCTGCCACTAGAACAGTTCCTGTCACATTAGATGATCATCGTCGTGTTGCGTTATATCGTAAAGATCTATTAGTCACACAAAAAATCGAAGAAGGGTTCTTCTCCAAAGCATTAGGAGATCAATACTTTTTCCCTTATAATGGCGATGCTAAACAAATGTTAGATATGGACTTTGAACTATTGGAAGATGAAGAGGAAGAAGGCTTCAGTGTTGTATATCGTACAACTCGGGATCCTAAAGAATCTACTAATAAACTTAATGATACAGTAACAGTTGATCAAGTTAAACAACTTCGAAAAGATTTCCGTAAGCATAAACTTGCTTGCTCTAAACGTGGTATGGAAATTACTAACCAAATCAATCAAGCGGAAGCTGTTGAAGAGATGTATAACTATATCAATTGGGATAAATAATATGACTAGGTAGTTGACTTTGTTAGCTACCTAGTCTTTCTACCCGCTGAAACATTCTACTAATACAATTACTATAACCTTTATGAAAGGAGACCTTATCTATGGGTTTAGCATATAATGGTAGAGTTGTCAGCGAAGACTACTATGCTTTGATTCAATCTAAATTTGCTGTGATTGAACAAGCATTAGGTGCCTTAACAGCTGATACAACTTCTAAGAATGCAAGCTTAGAACAACGATTAGGGGACTTTAATACAAGTCTTAATAACCAATTTAAAAGCTTGAAAAATAAAATTGATAATGATATTGCATCTCAATTGAATGCTATCGAAACAAAAGTAACGAATAACCATAATCTAATTACAACTAAACTAGAAAACACGGCTCAACGGTTAGAAGGCTTGATCACGGAAACCGATACAACGCTTACTAATAAAATTAAAGAATTAGATGGTCGTGAAAAAGCAGATGTTAAACAATTAACAACAGCTATCGGTACAGCAAAAGCTGAATTAACAGCGATTACCGAATCCAATAAAACTAAGATTGATGCGTTAGCAAGTAAGTTCCAATTTGGTGGAAGACAAGTCAATGATCGAAACGTACTCGTATGGTTCGATTATGAAACAAATCCAGACGAACCAGTAATCAAATTTAGAAAAGGTGATACATTCGTTGCCTTTGGTGCTGACTGGAAATAATATGTAAACTATTTGGAGGATCCATGAGTCAATTTAATGACGTAATGGCAGTCCGTGCAGCTGTATTGACAATCACTACTGATTGTCAATTACGCTGTTCGTATTGTTTTGAAGAAGATAAAGCTCATAACTATATGAGTGAAGATGATGCTATGATCATCATTAAAAAATTATGTGATAATTTTAGGGAGAATGTATATACACATGATCCTACAGCTAAGCTAGATATTAGCTTCTTTGGTGGGGAACCTACATTAAACTTCCCTGTCATTAAAGCTATCGTAGAATACTGTAATGAGCAAGAATTCATTGTGCAATACGGTATTACTACCAACTGTGTTCATATCACAGATGAAATGATTGATTTCTTCTATGAAAATAACTTCGGTATCTTAGTATCTATTGATGGCACGAAAGAGTTACATAATAGAAATAGAAGTAACTCCTATGATACCGTAGTAGCTAATATCAAACGCATGTTTGATGGTGGTTTGAAATTAAATATGGAAGCCCGTATTACTATACCACCAAAAGATATTCGTTATACATTCCAATCTATGAAGGATATGTATGACTTAGGATTTGACAGAATTGCTCCATGTTTCGTATATGACCAAGAATGGGATGAAGAAGCATACCAACAATTCGAAGTTGAAATCCGTAAAATCTATGATTTTGCACTAGATAAATACAATTCAGAAGAAAGACGAAATCTCCAAGTTAAAAACATTGAAGATTTCATCTATTTATGCTATGATTCTGATACAAACGATACAAGTCCATGTGGATTTGGTAAAAATGCTTGGGTCGCTATCGGCTACGATGGTGAACTGACACCTTGTCACCAAGTTCATACCAACTTCCGTAACTGTGAAGTATTGCATATGGGTAATATGATTACCGATGAATTTGATCGAAGTGTTATGGATATGATCAATGTTCAATTCGATCGTAGTACATGTGGTAATTGTCAATATAACAACGTATGTCTAGGTGGCTGTCCGGCTGAAAGTTTTACGAATGGCCATTCATTTAATGATGTAAACCCAGCTGTATGTCGTCATATGGATATTATGTATCATATTGCTACCGAGTATCAAGATAAGATACTCCATAGCACGAATCTTCGTTCCAGACGCTTAGCAATTCTGAAACGTAACTTAGAATTCAAACAATTGTTGGATACTGCAATTGATCACTTACATCAAAATGATATCAATGTGATCATGTTAGACTTTGCAAGTATTCAAGAATCTATATTTGGTGAGGAAAAAATCCTTCTTCCTCCATATATTCGTTTAGCAGAACGATATATTGACATCGTATCTGATAAACTTCTAAACGATGTGGTTGAGGAACTTGATAAATATCAAGCAATTATGAACGGTGGTGAAATGAATGGCGATAATTAAAGCCGATGATATAAATGGATTAGTTGAGAAGATTAACAAATTAACTAAATTTTCTCGAGGTATCCGTGCAGTTAAATCAAATCCTGGTGTCGAAGCAGGGGGTAATGGCCCTGGTTTATCTTGGGGTTGTCATAAATATGGTGGTCAAATACGTAATGTAGTACCTGATGATAAAAAACAAGATAAGTTTCAGGGGTCCAATATAGTTAACACACACATTGATACGAATCACCGAGTGAAAGCAGATCAATTCAATGAAGTGGTTAACGGTATCAATTCCGCTATTACCGAAATTCGACAAAATGTAACAGGTAACGATGGTCCTGGGTTAGGTGAAGTAACAGAACCAACTCAAGTGACAAAAGATACTATTGCTAAATTACAACAGCTACAAGCAGCATTAAATGCTGTTAGTACCATTGAAAGTACATTAAACCGTGTCAATGGCTGGTTTAACAGTGCTAACAAATGTAATCGTTCTTGTCAAGTTAACTGTCAAGTTGGCTGTCAAGTTGCTTGTAACTCTGTTAACTGGTGTCATGACCAAAAATGCGGCGGACACTAATATTTTTATCAGTTTGAAGGAATGGTATAGTACCATTCCTTCTTATTTTCTAGTATGAGGGTACTATGTTTGATTCTATCAATCGTATTTCGATTAAAGTGACAGACTTCTGCAATTTAGATTGTGTGTACTGTCATCAACAAAAAGTAACAAAAGACTCATCTAAGACCTTCTCTCACTATGATAAGCTAGAAGAGTTCATCAAGTCATTACCATTGGCAGATGAAGTTGATGTATTAGTCACTGGTGGAGAAATCTCTGTTAAATTAGATGAGTTCAGAAAGATTGAACGGATTCTTAGACGAATTAGTCAATCGATTGATGTAAAATTTATTATGAGTGTCGTTACGAATGGTACTAATCTTCCGGGAATAGTTGATTTCGTTAAACGAGGAATTATGCGTCCTGATTCAATTACTGTGTCATGGGATGGTGTGTATTCATACACTCATAGTCGTAAAGGTAAACTACAGAACTTATCCGATAAGTTCTTTAATGATAATATTAGATATATCGTTGACCAAGGATATGCGAATGAGATTAATATCGCTTTTGCCGTAACTCCAGATACAATCAATGATATGATGCCTAGCTTAGATTATTGCTTAGGTGTTGGGTTACGTAACTTCTCCTTCTATTATATTCATGAAGCAGATTATACAAACCCTAAATTCATCGCCGACTATACGAAGGCTCTACAGAGTATGGCGAACCGTTTTGTTCAAACATATCCTGATTTGAAAGAACGATTCCGTTATTATAATTGGCAAAATATGTATTGTCGATATATACTATCAGATGCATCATTTCTAGCTAAAACATCTTGTGTTAAACTAGGGAATTCTATCCATATTGATATTGATGGTTCTATTTATCCATGCACATTCTTCTCTGACCATAGAAGTATGCAGATTGGTCATATATTAGAAGGATTCTATGAAGATCGAATTCATCGATTTGAAAAAGAATACTTCAGTAAACCAGACTGTAACTATGAAACATGTAAGAACGAACATTGTTTCGAGTGCCCTGCATCTGATTATATCCTTAATATGGGAATGAATAATAAACAAAAGAATCTTTGTCATCTACTATCCATTGAACGAGAAATCTTCATGGAAAATATTAAGAAAATTACTATTAGTGAATATGATATTCGCACATTCTGGAATGTTGGTACTTCTGTTGTAGAATCCCACTATACTGACAAGATGAATGCCGAATGTCATCTTCCATTAACAGATTCTCGTGAATATACAGAAGATGATAAGATGTTAGTATCTAATAATATAGAGAGGATTCAATCATGGTAGAACAAAAACCATTCTTTCTACCATATCAGGTAGACTTCTATCTTATGTTAACAGAAGCTTGCCCATTACGGTGCGAGTACTGCTATATCAAAGATAGAGATAATCCTACTCGTATGAGTAGAGATACAATGGACCTTATGATGAAGAAAGTCCAAACAAAACCAAGAATCATATTCTTTGGTGGTGAACCGTTATTGGGTATTGATGATATCAAATGGTTTACTGAAAAATATAAAGATGATGTTAAAGTATTCCAAATTGTAACATCCACGTTTCCTAAAACAAACTTCCATGAATTGATAGAGAATGTCATTAAACCAAGTAGTAAACCTTGGGAATTACAACTATCCTTCGATGGGTTTGATGGTAGTGAACGTAAGCTAGTTAATAAAGATCCCGTCGCTCAGCAGGTGTATGAGAATATCTTATATACATTAGAGCAGGGAGTTAAATTACAAGTTCGATGTGTAATCAATGATTCGAATATATATTACTTCCATGATACGTATAAACAATTTAAACGTATGAGTGAAGAGTATAGTGGGTTATTCTATGCTGACTTCACACTGGTACACGAAACCAATTTAGATTCTGATTTCCCAGAAGTTCTTAAACGAGAATTAGGATTGATATTGGATGATATACTGACGGACGAATCTCCATTTATTACAGCAGGTCTTGCTTCTATGATAGGGTCTATCCTAGAAGATAGAAAGTGTATGGCTTGTAATGTAGGTTCTGAAATTATCATTCGTCCAAATGGGGATATTTATCCTTGTACCATGTTATCTCAATACTCCGAAGATTTCAAAATGGGTCATATTACAGATAGAGAGCTTAATACTGATATCGCTACCGATGTACATGAGCGTCCAGCGGACTGTGATACGTGTGATTATAACAAATATTGCTTCGGTGGTTGTCGGTATGAACGTTCCTATCTAGGTAATCTCAATGAGATCAATCTTGGGTATTGTGAACAAACTAAAACAGTAGTAGAAGCTCTATTAGCATTCCGTGATAAGTTATATTCTGATTCTTGTAAGAATCGAGAACTTATTATGGAACGAATTCTACGCTACCGTACATGGCGTAGTGGTATGGAATCTACAATGGATTTTGAATATATGAAATTTAGAGGTAATCAAAATGCCGGAATTGAGTAAAGAGTTTAAAACTCGTATTAAACGAATGCTTCGGTCTTTGAATAGTTTTCGTTCCTGGCAATCTATCTTCTTCAACCTAACCTATGCTTGCCCATTAGCTTGTAAATATTGTTATATTGACCCAGAGTTGAAGGGTATGACACTAGAAGAAGTTGAATACACTATGGAACTTATCAATCAAGATAAGGGAAACTATTCCAGAACCATTACATTCTTTGGTGGTGAACCTGCATTACAAATAGATATTATTGAAAAGATTATCCCTAAGTATTATAATGAAACGATTCCGGGTACAAATGAACGAAGATATCGGTTTGGTATCATAACGGGGTTTACTGTTAATCAAGATCGTCTTATGAAACTATATGAGCAGTATCCATTTGAAATCGTTGTATCGTATGATAATATACGAAATGGTACTCGGGTTGATCATAATGGAGTTCCATTTGATGCGTTAGCCGAGTTAAGAAAGTATACACATATGGACTTAAGTCGTTATATATGTATACAGAAAACACTGACGGGTAATGAGAAAGATTTACTTGCTGATATTAAAGAACTTGAAGAGTTCCATAAACAAACAGGGGCTAACTATTGCTGGGGTCATAATAAAACACCATTCAAAATCCCTGATGATAATTATGAAAACTTCAAATCTCAATACAGTGCAGTGATTGATTATTATCTAACCGGCTTAGAAGAAAACCCTAATCGGTTTATCCCCAAGGTTGTTACCACTGAATATTTACAACACGTCACAGGCACAGTTGAACAAAACCATGGGGGATGTGGCTTGATGACTGAGATATTTATCTCTCATAATGGTCGTGTATACCCTTGCTCAATATCTAATAGTAAATTACCATACTTCGACTTAACGAACGATGATGCTACCGAAGAGATCGAGTGTGCGGAACGTCAGTGTATCCATAACCCTACATGTGAAGCTTGTGATATTCGGTACTTTTGTAATGGAGGCTGTATAGTTGATCGCTCTGTTAATTTTGGTAACTATAGTAAACCAAATCCTAATTGGTGTGACTATATCCATGCGATAGAATGGGCTGTATCCGATGCAGCTAGTAAGCATAAAGATACTGAAACCTATCTTAGAAATGAATTAATTAAATGGCGTATCGGTCATTATAAGACTTGCTTATCACCGACCGATAACCAAAGCATAGTTGGAGGACTTATCGATGTTAATTTATCTACCTGAACGAATCTATGAAGTTATCCAAGATGACCCACGGATTCAACAATATGAAACTGAGATGAAAGAACTTTGGGGAACTGGTTTTCCCGAAGTAAATCAATTACAAAAAGTAAATCAAGTTGGTTTCCACTATATGTGTCAAGCTAGACGTTTACTTAGAAATCATCCAAATCTATTAGAACAATTCCAAGTATCTAATCAGGAAAATGATACGTTGTATGTAAAATCCGTATTAGCAAATACGAACGATAAAGAAACTAAATTGGAATGTCTATATCGATTGATGTCTAGTTGGATTGATAGGGATGCGGCTATCCAAGAATTCATTAGATTATTCGAATCATTGAATCTAAATGAATTATTTGCGTTATCGGCCAATATCGTTAAAGCGTATTATATTATGAAAACAAGTACGATTGAAGCTCATAGTATTGAAGAGTATATTAAGAAAGCCAATACGATATATACTCAAATCGCAGGTGTGTGTAGGATGACCAAATCGTTAGAGAAGATGTTAATTGTCGAATCTATCGATCAATTAGTAGCACATTTACGTGATAAACTCATTGATGGTTCTATCACAGCCGAGAAAGCTCTATCTATATATAATGCATCTATAGTTAGAATTATCGATAAAATGGAGAAAATTGATGCCGAATATCTGAAATATAATACTCGGTCATTGTATTTTTATCTCATCGTATGTGTAAAACGATATGAAAAAGATCGAGATATGCAAACATCATTTGATTTAGTGTATAACTATATCACTTGGTGTTTGAAACATAAAGAAGATTTTACACGGTCGTTATATACACACAACGAGTTTATGTTTTCTCATCTAGCAGTATTACTGAATGCTGTTCATATGATAGTAGACAAATCTAAACAGGAGTCTATTACTCATCACTTATCTGATTATGAATTAGATTATTTGGTTGGACTGTCTAATAATGGAAAATTGTCTAATTATATAGCTAATACATTACGGTCTGTCAATGCAGATGATTTCGGTGTAGCTGTATTAAAATACTTTGAATCGGACGTATATGCATTAATAGAACCTATTTTAATTGATAAGACCTTGGAGGGTTGATTATGAATATAGTTTGGTATCCAAATGAATGTAAACCATTCATTTATCAATACCCAGAATTGGTGGAATTGCGTGAGTTAGCTCGCAGCGATCATCAAACAAATGTGATTACTGATAGTACGGTACAATTAGAAGAAAAGATTGCTTCGGTTGAAACGATACTTGAAGGTATCACTGAAGAACAAAATCGATTAGTCTATTTGGTAACCCATGTTGATGATTTACCATTAGATGTGATCGTTGATAAACTCGATAAATCAACTCGTTCTGAAGAACGATTGATTTTATTGAATCGATTATGCCGATTAGATATGGCTACATATGGTCCACGGATGGAAGCGTTTGTTAGAAATTTGATTGCTCAGGGTGTATTGGTGTCGGATCCATATTATGTGGAAATTATGAACACCTATCCTATCATTTCTAATGGGAGCAAAGAGTCCATCGATGAATGCTTTTCTAATGTAACTCGTGTGTATCGTGAACAAGCAAAAATAGCTTTATTCATTGCTATCAAGAAAGCGATTGTAGAAAGTAAATATGTATTCGAAGTACCACCTATTGAATTTCTTACCTATATCGATGCCTATATCGATTCTATCTGTGAAACGACTAACATGGATCCTATGATGTTTAGAGCATGTGTTGATTATATGGATTTTCTAGTATGTAACAACATGATGGATCGACTCAATACAGTTATCCAATGGATTGATTCCCATAAAGAAGAAGCGATTTATATTAATTCTTCTACGGATTTGAATACAACATTCGATATGTTACTACTCATCAATCGATTAAAGCACTTCGGTAAATTGTCAAAACCATTAACGGAAACGTCTTGGAATGATAAAGAGATGGAAGTGATCAATGCAACCAATCCATCAGTCATCACTCCATACAATGTATTACATGCTACATCAGAAGATATTGACTGGTTATTCGATTGGTATACTGATATTATCGAATCATTCAGTTAATATAAAGAAGAGTTTAGGATATCCTAAACTCTTCTTTATTTAGACATTGATGTAATATCAATTACAATATTTCATAAGAAAGGAGTCAATCGTTAATAATGGCTAAACTCAATAAACGATTCGACTGATGTTAAGGTCGACGAGAATACAACTATGCCAGGGTACGTCCAAGGCTCTACCAACTCATATGACGAGAATCTTCTCGATATATACATAAAGCCAGATGACGCTACTAAACAAACATTTCGTTTAAAATCAAAATCGTATAGAAACATTGCCAATGGGGTCACTATTTATTCCCAACCAGGACAATACACATTCAATATTCCTGTTGGTGTAACCAAAGTGTGTGTTATCACAGTGGCAGGTGGTTCTGAATACGATTACGTTCATAACGTAACCCCTAAGAATATCACTGCATTGAAAGCTCAACTATTGAGTTCATCGGTTGATACCTATGTAACTGAAACAGGTAAAACGGATCGATTGATTAGTTCATCCGTGGATTATCAAACGGTTTCCTTTGATGGTTCTCCTATCATTGGGTATGGTATTGATGGTGTAACAGGTAAAGTCACTCGTACTGAAATCCCTGTAAATACCCCATTGTATTTTGGTACACCATCTGGGCTATATAACGATACTACATCAGCCTATAGACATAGTGCATCTGGTCAATTGCGATCTACCGTAATTGATGTATCCAATATCGAATCTCTCAATGTAGTAGTCGGTAACTTCGGTAATGCTACCGATAATACAAGTCCTAAACGTGGTACTAGTGAATTGGTAAGTGCCGACTTACCATTGACCACTAAATCCAAAGAAGATAATGGTACATCATTCCATTTTGGTAATGGTGAACCTACCATGCATGTAGTTAAAGTAGATGCTATTGGTATGGGTGGTGTTGGTTCTCAAGGTCTAAGCCCTAACACTACTGATCCTGGAACACAACCATATGCTGAAAGAGAATTTGCTCGTATGGGTAATGTCCGTGGTACCGTAGTTAAGATTGCTACCGCTGATAAAACGATTGCAAACATCGTTAGCATGAATGGTAATAGTGCCTTATTGGGTGATAGTGTTATCACCAATGATAAACCAATTCCAGGTGCTAAATTTAATGGCACTATTGATACCAACCCAGCTTATCCAGGATTAAATTCTTTGACTGCTGACCAATTAGAAGCTGGTCGAGGACTTCCTGGTAAATCTGTTAAACAGATTTGGATTGAAGGAGTAGAAGGATATGATAACCCTATCCTTGAAGGTGGTGCTGGTGGTTTACCTGGTCATGATGGTGAACCTGGTAAAGTAAGTAAATTCTTTATCATAGAAGATGGTGTGACTAAATACATTAAATCTGGTGGTGGTGGTGCTGGTGCAGGTTATATTGCTGGTAAACTTGTTACTATCAATGGTGATGAGTATGCTAATAATAACCAAGTCAATGTCAACGCAACCTATGATAAGTCAAATGGGTTAACACCAGGCACAACTGGTAACTACAATATCACCTATGGTGGTACCATCGAACCTAAAGTTCGTATTGGTCAACCTAATATTGGTATCGTATCCATCATATATGGTCCAGACATCGAAAACCTGGATATTCCATTATATACTTGGACGACTGACCAAGAATCCTACGTAGGAGAACAGCTCAGATATACTGCTAATGGTATTGAAGGGAATATCAAATTCTCCCCTAAACGTATCTTCATTTCTCACGAATTTGTGAAAGATGAAACTGCTGCTAGCGTAGCTGCCTTTATGCAACCTTCCCAAAAAGCTGGATTGGAAAATCTCGTATTGGAATATATGAATGATAAGGGTGTTTGGACCAACTTCAAAACAGCATCTATATCCTTTACGATGCTGACTGAAGAAGGTCAAACCTATATCGATATTCCATTGCGTGTATATTCCACAAAATGGAGATTACGATTACCTGATGAAAACCTTCATCTTAAATCAAAGAATGGTGTTAAGATCGATTCTTACATCACATACACAGAAGATGAAATGACCTAATAAGTATATATTATAAGAATGAGTATGGATTAACCATACTCATTCTTTTTACTGTTTGTTCGAGAGGGTTAGTAATATCTAACATTATAGCTAACAAACAGGTATTGATAAATTATTTCATATTTGGAGGGCTTTTATTATGGCATTCAACACATCTATGACAAGTCAAAGTCAAACGAATCCTACCGACAATATTAATACTCGTGGGATTCAGTTCTACAATGGAGATGCTACCATCGTATTCGATTACTGGAATGGTATGGCATCCATTAAAATCCATCCAGCACTTCCTGAAGCTGAGCGAGCTAATAAACAAGTATACGATTACAAAAAATCTGTATCTGTAGCACTTAGTCCAGATAATGCTGTATTGGTGGGTAAATATATTAAAGAAGATATTCTTCCTGCTATTGAAAAAGGGGAAGAATGTACTCGTGCCGTTGTGAGTGCACGTGTTAACTTATTCGTAGTATCTACTGGTGTTAACCAATATGGTGAAGTCAAACCATTCATTGGTATCTATCGTAAATTAGATGAAAACCGTATTCCTGCAGAATCCATGGTATTCCATTTCGATAAACACCCAGTGATTACCAAATATACACCTACAACAGGTGAAATCGATATGAATAGCCAATACACCGAATTAGTGGGTGTAGGTGAATTCTTTACTGCTTGCTCCGCATTAATGAATGCTGGTGTACATGCAGATAACTTTTCTAACCGTTTTCGTATCAACCGAGAATATGAATTCAGAGCCGCAGCTTCTGGTAAATTAGGTATTGATAACGGCAGCGGTAATCGTACTAATTTTGTGAACCGTTCCAGTGGTGGTGCAACCCAAAATATTTGGGATATTAAAACACCAACTGATAATCTAACTAATGATAATGGTGGCGGTTCGTTAGCGGAAACATCAACAGCATCGTTCGATGCATTAAGTGACTTGATGTAATTCGTTAGTGACTAGAAAATACTTCCGATGTATTTCGGAAGTATTTTTTTTTGGAGGTTCTATGAGTGAAGATGATAAACTCAAGAGTCTAACTATCTTGGTAACGTATCGGGACATCATTAAGACAGCGGATTTCTATATCCTAGATCTAGTGAGGACTCGATTTCGTGATAAATTCAAAGACTTAATTGATTTTAAGCTATTGGATACCTTAACAGATGAAGCCTTGATGTTTCATTGGTTACATCGTCCAGTAAAGAATGTTCTCGAGTGGTTAGCTATCAAAGAGTTCGATTATGAAAAGAACTATCAGTTTCTATATGATAAATCTAAGAAACTGTATATAGATGATGATCGAACACTTAAATTTGATAAAGTACTGGAGAACTACAAGTTTTCGAAAGCAATTAACGATATCTATGTGTGGAATCCCACCTATGATAAACGCCAATTGTTTGATCTCAAAGTAAGGCATGGTTTAGGTAAAATCAAATACGTGACAGGTGCTAGCTTGGAACGGGTATTAGACAGAATTGGTTCTGTCAATTTAGTATACGACACAGATGCTGATCGAGTTGCGGAGCTCATCAGTACAGGTAAATACCCTAAGATGGTATTTGGTGTCGGAGCATATGGTTATAATTATCAACGGGATTTTATACTGAAACATGACTTAGCGGATAACGTCAATGTATCAACTTTCCCTATACTCATTATTAATGAATCATACCTATTTAATGGATAAAGGAGATACCACTATGAGTGAAGTATATAATCAAGCGGAAGATAATCAGATCTCCGTTACAGTAGTAAAAGATACAAGTAGTTCGTTTGATACAATGGAACAAACGTCTAGTGTACCTAGACCTACGTTTCCACAATTGATTCCGGATAACAAAACTAAACATCCTTGGAATGTCATTACAGAAGCCGAATTCAAAACTCGTATGCAAGAAATCTTCGAGATGGTGGCTTCTGCCTTAAAAAGTACATTAGGACCCTATGGTGCCAGCACACTCATTGAGTCCATGGGTACCTACCATTTGACTAAAGATGGTTTTACGGTATTGAAGAACATTCACTTCAATAACCGTACAGATAATACGATCTTAAATACCATCTTGACAATCTCTCATCAAATGGTTATGAAAGTCGGTGATGGTTCTACATCTTCCATCATCGCAGCGTATAACTTCTTACATCGTCTATCTCAATCCGATGAATTGAAGGCATTACGTCCTCGTGATTTAAAACAATATGTCAATCAATTCGTTGATGTAGCAACGCAATACATTCAATCCAATGCTCAACAGTTGACTGATGAGAACTTCTTGGATATTGTAACGAATATCGCTAAGGTTGCTACCAATGATGATAAAACATATACGAACATCATTCATGATATCTATGAACATTGTGGTCGTGATGTAACCATCAGCAAAGCTATGTCTGATACAAACGAACCTTCTTATGAAATCAAAGATGACATGTTCTATATCGATGCATCATATTTAGATCGCATCTATTGTAATACTGATAATGGTACTAAAGTGGAGTTAAAACAACCGTCTGTAGTACTATTCAACTTCACCCTTGAAAATAAGCATTGGGATTTAATTAAGATCATGAATGCAGCTATAGCTAAGTCTGACGCAACAGGTCAAAGACAATTATTAGTGATAGCTCCATATTATGATGACCAATTCCTAGATCGAGTGAAGAACGATATCAACCGTTTCCGTGCTTGGTATCAACAACAGCAACAACAAGCGGGTGCCATTCCATTCCCAATGATCTTTGGTAAAGCACCATTCTTCAAAGCCATTCAACGTGATATCTATGATGATGCATCTGCCTTCTTAGGGAATACGATTATTAACCCTATGGATGCTGATCATTTATTAGAAACATTGAATACATTGAATGCTCAACAAGTACAATGGAATGAATATGAACAAGCTAAAGAAACTATGCAACCAGAAGCATTCGAACAATTCTGGAATAACCGACCAGTGCCAGAAAACCCAGAAGAAAAAGTCAATGAGTTGCTAGAAGAAGTAGCTAAACGCTTTGGTACATCAGAACAAGTGCTCATGACAAATAAAACGATTGAATTCACTGGGTTGACTAATCGAGATGCTAACATGATTAAACTTCGTACTGATATTGCTCGTGGTGATATGGAGAAAGAATTGGCAGAAGTAGAAAACTTACGCTATATCTCTAAAGACTTCATTGCGGCTAAAGAACGTTTATCTCGATTAGCACTAAAATCTGCAACGATTCGTGTGGGTGGTAATAGTGAATTGGAAAAGAAAATGAATGATGATGCCTTAGATGATGCTATCAAAGCATGTGATTCAGCTCTTCGTTACGGTATCAATCCAGGTTGTAATACAGCTATTATTCAAGCGTGTATGCCTGAATTGAATACTCGCTTATCTGAACAAGACCCTATTATCCAAACCATTGCGGATATTGCCTATGAATCATTCTTGGATGTAGTACAAACGATTCATAAGAACAAGGATCCTAAAGTAACACGTGAAAGTGTTGCCTATATTGTAGAAAATTCAGCGATGGATAATCGTTGTTATGATTTGGTATCTGAATCATTCTCCACTGATATCATTAACTCCTGCCGTACAGATATTGAAATCTTACGCAGTGCTATTGCTATCATTGGTGTGATTATTTCGTCTAACCAATATCTAGCAGCCGATATAAAAAATTAAGCTATCAAGCACAAGTAGATAGAAGGAATTATTTTTTCCTTCTATCTACTTTTCTATTTGATTAATGGAGATAGTGCATATGGATCGATTTTATCCAACACTAAAAGACTTCTTAACCGAAAAACGAGCTAGAACACAGCAAACCATTTATGGGTATGCTAGTATAGAAGGTAGTTATAAGGAACGGTATACGAAGTTTATTAAACGATTTCCTACTTTAGATGTAAAGTACTATAAGTCCCATTCATCATATTTCATCCATGTGAAAATTCCATCAAGTAAATCACTAGACAGAGGGATTGACCTTGCCTATGATGTTATATTTGAATTCTTTGCACCAACTGATGATATTGCTAAGCAAAACAGTTTACAAAATTGGACTGTGCGGGTATTTTCCAATGCCCCATCCTTTGCGTATCGCTATGCCTATGTATATTATCGCACAGGGTTATTGATTGATGGTCTACAAGACAAGTTTGATGATAAAATTCTTAAAGTAAAACCAACTAAACAGAATCCAAAGGAATTAGTTGGATTTGATTATACCATTTATTTTGCGGTCATGTATCTTATGAATCGACCTAGTTTCATTCGTAATCTACATAATCGGAATTTTGGTAAGTATGAAGAGTTGGTTAAGAATACAAAGGACTATTATGAAGTTCTTCGTATCTATAACAAAGTCAGTCGACTATCATTATCGAATATTAAAAATCGATTAACCCTTAATGTAGATAAATTCAAGCGTCATCGCTTTCATAATGACACCAATTCAACTACGGTTAAAACAACCAAACCAGTGAAAGCGACAAGCTTGACAAAAGCGGTAAAGACAACCAAATCGGTTAAAACAACGCGAAGTGTAAAAACAATTCGAAAGAAAAGATAAGCATATATTATCATTTGGATACCGAGCGTTGGTGTTTTTATTTCATGATGAGATGGAGAAGATAAGATGAATGAAGATGTAAAAACGAATGATATCATTCTTGACCCTGTTCCAGAAGGCGTTATACCTGTCGATGAATGGGTATATGGTCCCGGTGATGAAGTTATCACCTATACAGCGAAACAGGTCATTGTACCATTCGATGTCATTTTTAACATCCCTAGTCAAGTGCGTAGATTGAATGATTTCTACGTAGTCTATAAGGATGCCTATGTAAAGCAGTTCGGTGAAATCACGAAGTATATGAATTACTTCATCAAATTCTATGATCCAGATAATGAGTTATTGAGTAATTACTTAGGTCTTAAGTACTTACTTGAATCTCGTAAAATCAAGATGGGTCGAAAAGATTTCATCAAGTTACTATATGAATATATCGTAACACCTACCATGTATCAGAAAGTAATGAACATGGTTAATGATAACTATCGTGTTGATTTAACTCAGAAGAAAAAGGAAGGGATTTCCTATTATGAATCTCTTGAGTTTACCAATCATCATGCGAAGTTATTGATGCTAATTTCTATTTTCATTAGAATCTTCATTCCGATGGTGATGCACTATATCTCCACAATGAAGTCTAAATCTGAAAATGCACATTTGATCGAATACTATCGACCAATTTTTGACATTGTAGAAGAGAATGAACATGTTAACTTATATCAAAAATTGTTCAATTCTATCAATGTATCTGTACAATTATCGTACAAGAAAAACAAGATCATTTGGGATAAGTATGAAGCACAGTCTGTGGATGTTATCTCTCGATCTGAAGAATACTTGGATAAGAATATCATCGTTGATAACGTATTCAAGTATCAATTCGATAAATCCATTATTTCCTTTAATAGTGTAATCATTAAGACACAATTGAAGTATTCTTCCCATAAGAACTTCAATATGAACTATAAGGAAATCAATCAGGAGAAAGACTCCGAAGGGTTATCGTATTTAGATAAACTTGAAATGAGTGCTGTTAAGATTGATGAGAATATCATTCTCTTATCAAAGGTTAACATTGATAGCACCATCAAGCGTATCAAACGTGAAAATCGTATCAAGATTAGTAAAGACGAAATCAAGTTCTATACGGAACAATTCAAAGTGAACCGTATCAGTAAGAACTTAATCTTCTACTACTACAGCAAATACTTTGGTGGATACAATGATTTGAACCATATCACATTGAAGCAATATATCAAATTGATGATTTTGATGAAACGCAAGATGGAATTCAGTGGTTACCAATACTTGAACCAAATCATTACCGCTAATATCAATGGTAAAATCAATAGTCGTACAATCCACAACTCTAAATTCATTGAGAAAGTGGAAACTTCTTCCGTATACCAAAACATTCGGAATGAAAAGTTTAAGACGATTAATGATGTGGGTAAAGGTGATTTGATTATCAATATCTTATCCACCCTAATCAATACAGAATTCACCTATGTGGATTATGATAATCCTGAACTGACAGGTGAACCAATTGAAATGGATCTTGATATTCTTTCACAAGAATTCTTAGATTTTGTAAATCAAATCTAAGTATATATTATATTAGGGAATAGCGATGTGCTATTCCCTTAAACTTTTTTATATTGAGGAGGATAATACTATGGATACAACAAGGTACTTTAAACAACTAAACCTTGTGCTACGAAAAGCAAATCGCAGAGATTTGATTGCATGGGGTAGACTATTAGACCAAAAGGATCGCTATACACACTATAAGAAAAAGAGCTTAGGTCGTTTACATCGATATATGAAACAATTATATCATGGTGCTGATGTGATACATCTTGAACCAGGTGATTTCCAATTCTTTGCTGAATACATTACCTGTGAAGGTAACCTTCGACATCATCGAATGATGCAAATTACCTTACGTGATTATCTTATATTAAAGAAATTACAAAAAGGTAATTACCGTGGTGTGATGGACATACTACGAGGTGAACCTGATTCTGTAAAGAAAGAGTTTCACTCGATTGTGATGAATGCAATGCAGGAGAAACTATGGTAAAATAATGGAAACTTCATCAATTCAAAATGTAATCCGACTTCTTGAAGAAACACCCTATGCTAAATGGGAAGACAAAGAACATCTAGTAGTTCGTTGTCCTATTTGTGGTGACTCTAAAAAGCATCATGATGGAGCTCATTGTTCCATATGGGTACGAAATGATGAACCCTTAGTGTATCATTGTTGGATCTGTGAAGAAGCTGGATTAGTCGATAGACAATTCTTACTGGATAAAGACATTGGTGATATAGATAGTACGATTCAGTTAGAACAATTCAATCGTGCGAATGGTCGACGAAGTGCATTGACGAAACGAAGTAAGAATGGTCAAGTACAAAATGTAGAGATTCCTAAGATACGAGAAGAACACCATAACAAAGTGGAATATCTTCGTAATCGATTAGGAATCAATTTTAAGTATGAGCAGTTAGAAGCTCTGCGAGTCATAACGTCCATTAAAGATTTCTTACAATTGAACCATGCTAAGGTTAGTAAGAAATATGCATGGGCGATTGACCAAATGGAACGATATTATGTTGGGTTTTTATCTAGTTCTAAAAACTACATTATCTTTCGTTCTATCCACCCAAATAGTAAATATCGATATATTAATTATCGTATTTTTGATTATATTATAGGTGCTGAGAAGTTCTATACGATACCCTCACAAATGAATATTATGGATAATGACGTAACATTGCATCTGTCTGAAGGGATATTCGACATACTATCCATAGCGTTCAATATGGGTGAAAAACGAGAAGGTAGTCATATCTATGCTGCTATATGTGGGTCTGGATACACAAGGGTCTTAGAATACTTTCTACGGAAAGGATTCATTAAGAATCTTCATATTAACATATATTCCGATTTAGATAAACAACCTGATTTTTATAATGAGTTACTCTATCTTAAAGACTGGTATAAAGACATCAATATCTTATATAATACCTATCCAGGAGAAAAAGATTTTGGTGTACCACGAGATAAGATATGTGCACAGGAGATTAAACTAACTAGGAGATGATGACGTATGACTAATGAAGAATTAAAAAAAGTGATTATGGAATGTATCCGTGAAGCTAAACAAGAAGCATCTGATTACTTTGATAGTATGACGCCAAAAGACCAAAAGCACATGGAATGTATACTGATTGGGGAGGACTATTGTGATACGGTATTGAGTAACTTACAAACAGCCATACTCAAACGTATTAACTCATAAAATAAATATATATTATTGACAGGTAAATTAAGAGATATATCTTAATTTACAGGATGGATGCTGTCTGAACTTCTCTCCTATAATATCTAACCAAGATATTACATTACTTAACAACCAAAAATAATTAACCAACTAAAATTAGACAGCATCCTTCCATATACTTTAGTGAGGCACTGATGGAGCCCTCTCTATGTCATAACTGATTCCCTGCAGTTAACGGCTAGAGTATTAAATCACTAACTCTCTCACAGTCTATCATTTCATTGTATCATTGCAAGGTTTACCCCTTATCTTCCTTGCACCATCCGATACTATACTCTCCCATAAACAATACAAAAATTCATCCAATGCTTATCGGATGGGAGATACAATGAAACCCCAATGATAGACTCATAACACACCCAACCGGTTTTCCCTGACCGGTTCATTAAAGACACAATTCACTCCCTCCATCGGTGTCTCACTAAAGTATATGGAAACAACAAAATCGGATACGCAAATGCGTATCCGATTATTTTATACTGATTAATTATTTTTTTTTGATTTACCGAGTAAATCGATCTGGGATTGTGATGTGTGTCGTTGTAGATGTATGTATAGTATTTTAACCTAAGGTCCTAAAAGAGAGATAAGACTCCCAGATCTGTGGTACTTCACATTGTGAAAACGTATCATGTGAAATGATTTGTATTAGTGTACAAAACTAGAAAAGTTAAGCATGTTCTGTTGATAGACTAATTCATGTTATAGTTATATTATTGGAGGAATGCTCGTACCACATACCGAATATTGACAATAATTAATCAATAATAGAATGTGGTGAATATAAACCTGTACTTTAAACAAATCTATAATATTCTCTTACTAGAAAGAGGTGAAACCGATTGGCTAGATTTATTGATAAATCAGAGTTTATCAACCAGAATGTCAACCTCGCAGAGAGTCGAATTACGTCACAATATTCTACGTTCCTGGAACAAAAACCGACGTTCACTACATTCTATCATGTGAACACACGTAGATCTACCACCGATAAAGGTCTTAAAGATATAGAAGGATTGATTGATAGTCGTTCACCAATCCGTTATAATAAAATCTACAACTTCCCACTCTATGGTATCGAACAGATACAATTAGATTTACAAGAGGAAGATGAAGGTTTAAACTCATCCTATGATGGCAATGCCGTTATTCTACCGAATACGATTTATCCATTACCTGATGATTATTTCTATATCGACTACTTAGGTCGTAAGGCATTATTCCGTGTCACTGATGTAAAATACGACACCATTAAAAGTAATGGATATTATAATATAGCCTTCACTATTAAATCCGTAGACGAGCACGATGTAGATGTGCTCGATACATTAGTGGTGGAAGAATATAACTGCGTATTTGAGAATATTGGTACTGGTGATAATTGTTTAATCAAATCTGAAGATTTACAACTGATGAATCGTATTCGTCAGATTTATGAAAATCTTAAGACTGGATACTTACAAAAGTATCTCAATGCAAAATACAATGCGTTACTCTATATGGTAAGTTCTGAAAATATCATGTATGACTATACGATTTCTCGTTTTGTGAACAGAAATCAAATCTTCTATGATAAGAAAACGAATAATACCGTATATGTATACGAAGAAGAACGTCAAGTCAACAACTTCGAATATGAAAACACGATCTATGATAGGGTCGTTCATAAAGATTTCGATGATTGGGAAGAACTACTTGCCTATTTCAACGTAGAGCCTACGTTTATGATGGCTGAAGTATCTATCTTTGACTACTATCGTGATCGAAGAATCAAGTACATGCAATTCTTCGACTATCCATTAGGTCCATTCAATGATTCCTACTATAAGTATATCAGTAAGGACTTCTTACATGCGATTGAATACCATGATAGTACACTGTTACCACCTAAGGAACGTCCTTGGGAACATTTTGTATTTATGTATTGCACAACTGACAATGTATTGAGTCTAACTAAATGGTTAGATAATATCGATAGACGACGATTCCCATATAGTTTGGAAACCTTCGTATTCATACCTTTGGTATTATATAGCCTTAGACAACTCATTAATCAACTTACTAATGATAGTAAGGCGTCCTCTACGACGATGGACGATCATCTTCTTAAAAAAAATGATTAGTACTAATTTTTAGGAGGTCAATTACAATGGCTTTAAAAACGTTATATGCAACTTTCGAAGCAGAACGTGCAGAACAACAATATCATGATTTGATGTTAGAACAAATTCTTGGTTCTGATGTACGCGATGCTATTATGGAAGCAGCAGAAGAAGAAGATACAAAAGAAACAAAACGTGACAAAACTGGTCACCCTGAAGAAGACGGCGAATCCAAAGATTCCGATAAAAAATCTAAAGATTCCGATGAAGATACCGATGATTCTAAAGATAGCAAAAAATCCGATAAAGAAGACGAAGAAGCTACCGAAGAATCTTTCTTCATGGATGAAGATGCCATCTTAAATTATGTAGGTGAAGCTGACGAAGTCGATGCTGAAGATGCAGAAGCTGAAGATACTGTTACTGAAGCTGAAACAGAAGAAACTGAAGATGAAGAACAATCCGAAGAAGATGAAGCTTTAGAAGCTCTTATTAACAGCATCCCTGAAACAGACCCATCTGAATGTGGGGAATGTGCACCAGTAGGTAGCGTTGAAGAAGCGTTGATTTTCGATGAAATCGATCGTTTAGTTCCTGATACTGTACTTTACTAATATATTAGTATATAGGAGGACTATTGATGAACGTATTCACTGAAAAGAAACAAATCATAATCGATTATCGTGGTGATATCCCTGTTCTTAATGTAGCAGGCCCGATTGATATTCCATATTGGGAAACATTGGAACATATTTCTCAAATGCTTATGTATAACGTACGCATTTATGAAGTATTGAGTGATGGTTCTAAAGTGGAACTTGATCTTTGTAACTATGATAAAGAAAACGACCCAAAAAAACAAGGCTTGAAACAAGCCTATGAACCTACTACCAAAGACAACCCAACTCGTCTTGTTACTGATAAACCATTAAACATGTCTGAAGTAACTGATAACTTCACTAAACCACAACCACTACCTCCAACAAAAGTGGAAATGATTCATGATACAAACTATGAATCCATGGTGACTGGTGAAGAACCTACGGTTGTTTCCAGTAGTGCCACTATTCGTGAAGAATCTAACAAAAAAATGAGTAAGAAACTTCAAAAAGCGAATAAAATCTATGTTCCACCAACTGTCGATGACATTGATGAAAAATAGTCAAAAAAAAGAGAAGCGTTTGCTTCTCTTTTTCTTTCGTTTTTTTACTTTGAAAATAACTTAACAACATCCATAGCTAAGTCATGTTCAAAGAATGCTTGTAAGATCGGCCAGAAGTCTATTCTCATTGTACTTCCCCCTTTCTTACAGTATTTAGCACGTTTTGGAGTAGAGCTCTTGGATCTATTCCTTTTTGATAGCACTCCCAAAGGATGGCATCAACGATATTGTCTACTTCACTATCTCTATACATAGTCATATACAATATCACCATCCTTATCTCGGCGTGCAGAAGCCATATATCTATATGCTTCAGTTTGCACCTCTTTTAACATATCAAGACCTTCAAACTCACCAACGACAATGAGTCTGAAAATCAATGGGTCAAGATTGTACTCGTTCATTAGATACATAATCTGTGAACGGTACATTTTAGGTAGTTTAATAATACCTATAATATCACCCTGCGTCTCTTTCATAGCATGGGCAGATACAGTCTTACCAATTTTGGATACGATACGGCAATTTGTACGTTCTAGCAAATCAACGATATCCATCATTCGATTTGCTATTGTTTTTTGATTATTATTAATCCAATTAGCTAACGTTGGAGTAATTTGACATCGATTTAGCTCAACAATAGGATCCCTTTTAGTCATATCACATACAGATATGAACTCTTGAATCTTCTTATCGAGCTCTCTGCTTTCTATCATATAGCTCCCCTTTCTTTCACTAACCGTTTTGGTGCTGTTGCTGTCTTAGCCGCATGAGTCATCCATTCTTCGAGAGTGATGTCTTTGTATACACTCACTGAGCGATAGTGGTAACTTTGTTTTGCCAATTGCATAAAGTTTTCACTATTCAAGTATAGATCATTGATTGATGATTGGTCATCTTTAAGCATAGACCATAACACCCGTACTGTCCAGTTAGCTAGCTGGCTATCTGAACAGGATAAGTTTCTTCGGAATATATGGGGTATCTTGATCATCAAGTTCACATACGGAACATTTCGATCAAGCCCATACAACCTACCAGCTACAGTGTCCATCCATTTCGGGATACTGATACGTCTGGCATCTTGTAACAATGACTCAACTTGATCCACTATTTGCTCATTATTATAGCGGGACTGTAACAATTCAACCATTTTCTTTGGGAGTTTTACCCAAATTTCATAGCCATGTTCAGAATCTTTCTGGATTTTGATGGTTTCGGCTTTTGCGTATTGAATTCTGTCGGCAACATCGATCCTCCCATTACGTGGAGTCACACATTGTTGGGACATGCGGATGTCTAGTATGACACCACAATGACGACATCTAAATCTGCCGTCTCTAAGCTTAAATGTAGCTAATTGCCCATTCTTTGTGGTATGGGTACAATGAACCAACTTCATCAGCTCGGGGTTTCGTTGTTCCACTAAACGGGTCAACGCTTTGACCTCCTGTTTGCTCATGTTACCAATAAGTAACTTTTCCATTGTATTTTCCTCCTTATTAAAAGATATAAACATGAGGCTTAACATATCCTCATATTTATAATATATATATACAATCGTTAGGTATAGCAGTAAAAAAAGAGAATGGTTACCCATTCTCTTTTACTTGCTTTACTCTTCATCAGAAGGTAATTCTTTGGATGCTAACTTACGCAATTTAAGCTCTTTCATAATTTCATTATATTGTTTTTGAGCTCGATTGTATTTTTTAGCTTCATCTTTAATTTCTTCTTTGAAGAAGATATCGTAATCGGATTTACGATACTTATTGTACGTAGATGGTTTAACGAATTGACGACCTAATTCTTCAAACGATAATGATAAAGCAATCGATGGACTATATGCCAATGCTTTACTTACCGTTAAGATTTGATAATCATTCATCTTCTCTTCATTGTTGAATGCTGGTGGTTGTAGAATATCTTCCGTACTACGGATTAATCCCTTAAGAATCATTTCTGTATGCACAGAATCTACACTCATACCAGAATCGATCGTCAATTTGTTATAGGCATTAACCATTTCATCAATGGTCGTACAATTATAATGGTCTTTCTTATCCAATAGACGGATAATATTCTTCAATGGTTTACTTACTTCATTATTAACGATATTAATCATAGCGATTGGTGATTCAATATCCAATGCACTTAATTTAATACCGATGAAGTCGGCACCAATTGGTTTTAGATGTTTACTGACATCGGAGAATAGGTATAGCTCACGAGGATCATCAGGTTTTCCAATTTCTTGAATAGGAATCATCTCGTCTGTATCCTTGTTCCTGAGATAAATAATCTCTGTATGATCGTTGAAATCCGAACTACTAATATCATCCATGGTATACAAATCTTCATTTCGAATTTGTAAGAACCATTGGCTCAAATCTTCTTTTGAGTCCATATTAAAGATGATTTTATTAGCATCTAACGCAAAGAAGCGATAGAAGTCTGCACTAAACTCAACCTTATCAGAATTTGTTTTCAGCATATGCTTAGTGGACAAAATCTTTTGTTGAATTGGGTTGTTTGTTTGCGTAGCCGCAAATCGTCCTGCATGGAAACTTGGTGTGTTATTGATATAATACAAATCACCATAACACTTATGGCAGATACCATCATGTGCCGTACATGTGACTGGAGAACGCATAAGAATCGTTTTACCAATCAAATGCTCATCGGTTTCCATATTCACTACATGTAATACGGATGGGTCTTCATCAGGTAACCGATAATACCGACCATTGATCTTCTTTAATACTTTACGGTTAGTGACATGAAGTTCAATTAACCGTTTCGTATCACAATCATCAACAGTTTTACTGATATTATAGGACGATGTGAGAATCATAGTCTTATAGGAAAAGTGACCAGATTTACCCATAACCGTACTATTCATAATCAATGCTTTTGGACCTGCTTGACCATCAATATAGAAATTATTGATAGAATTTAAGCCACCAGCGATATAGTTACTATTGATTGGTACTGGAATAACATTACCTTCAACATCTGGTTTTAACCCACCTGAGATAGCAAATTCTTGTAACTGTCCTGTATTGATACCAGCACCCGTTACTAAGAATGGTTTTAGATGATTATCTTCATCATTAACGATAATATCCAAGAATTCTTTACGGGAATTGAAAATAGTATCTTCAATTTCTTTTGGTTGTAATGTGTCATCCAATTTAGTATGTAGGATTTCACGGAATCTAGGATACCGTTGAGCCAACTCAATAAATGATTCCATATCCATCGTAGTACCTGCTAGAATACCAAAATCAGTAAAGATTTGGGATAACGCATAAATCATATCATCTAATGCTTCATTCATGGATATGATATCTACTTCTTTATGATACGGTGCAATCAAATTATGGTTAATATAATCAGCAATATAATCTTCCGTAATTTTAGCACCATCAAAGATATGTGGACTACCAATATCTTCTACTTTATCCAACTTTCTAAAAGCATTCCAGATAATTAGATTGACAATGAAGTGTGTCACTGGCATGGTTTTAATCTGTTCCGCTTTATCAGTTGAAAATCTAAATTGTACAGGGTGTTTACGAACTTTTTCTTGTTCATACCCCTGTTTCATGTATGTATATAGTTCATTAAATACCGCTTTCCACTGTTTCTTATCTTCTACAATGGCATGGATATTAAATACGGTATCAGTAAGTCGCTTGTGATAGGCTTCATAGTTGATATCACCAACGAGTTCTACGTCATAACTTTCCATAATTTCCTCCAAATCAATAAAATATGTTACAATAGTTTATTGTAAACTTCGATATACGAACTTATTCATAATATATACATAGAGGAAACGTTAGTTTCCTCTATATTATTTCATACTAAGAACTTTTGTAGCTTCATTGTATTCTAACGTAATCGTTGAATTAATAAGCTCTGGGATATCCAATATAATAAGTTCGTGTTCTCTATCACTATCTGAAATCGCTAATCTAGTATGACTGAGTGATTCGATAACTGCGTATGGAGTGAATTTAAGTACGGCGTTAAGTTGTTGCCTCAAGACGGATGGTAATAATGATTCAATATGTATTTGAATCTCAACGATAGAACCATCACCTTTACGACTTACTCCTATTGTATGGGTGATATCCGTGGGATCTAAAATTCTAGTAAGACTGAAAATTCGTGTAATATCACTACTATTCATATCAAGAATCGTTTTTTGATCCCCCATCCAACGTGTAGCTTTATAGATATCAACTCCCACAGAATCAATTGGGTCATAACGTAATATAATGCCACCATCTTCTGGGAAGGATCGAATCACAATGGGGTGAACCGAGGTATCCAATAAGATTTCATCAATATCGAATACCCGATTGGCTTGAATCCAACCCATAGCACCAATCCATGACATATTCACTTTATTATCATCACGATGTTCCCATACCTTACGGATTCGATAGGTTCCAGGTAATGATTTTACATATAACCCTAAGATATCAAGGTTTTCAACATCGTTTAGATAACCAAGTTGATTATCCTGCATATCTTTCAGAATTACTTTATTACCGTATACGATATAATAGCACCAAGAGCATCCGGGGATAAAGAATCGCTTCCCTTCAGACTCCACTTTGTTGATTTCATCAACCCTAAATGTAAATAATAATGTATCCATTCATTATGTCTCCTTAATAAATAACATCAAGCAGTTTCAATAATCCGTATAGGATTATGATGCAAACTGCTCCAAAACCGAGTCGAATGAACCATTCCACTGCCGTTAATATGTATCGTCCCTTTTTACTCATATAACCCTCTCCTTACTATAAGTCAATAATATTGCTCATATGAGAAGTGCCAGAACGTGTACGTAGGGTAATATCTCCTAAACTTTCTAAGATAGGATTAAATTTAGAGATGATATCATCCACCATAGTATCAATATCCATCGTGTCGATTACCCATTGTGGTAATCGATCAATGTTTTGTGGTATACCTACTACAGTGATACCACCTTTAGCAATCTCGCCAATAGGGCTTTCAAATATTTCCTTACGGATAATATCAGCCACATCACCAAATCGTTCAATGTTATCATTAAATCGCTTCTCTGTTTTATAATCCATTTTAACAATGAATATCTTTTCAGGAAGGTTAATGAGTCGATTCTTTTCAACGGCATTCCATACAATCGTTGCTTTAATGGCTTGCTGACTATATGGTTTCTTATACGCTTCTGGTTCTTTTGCAGATACTAGGTTTAAATAGGTGAGCTCACCATTAAGGAATGAACTTCTAAGTATCTCTCTAAAGTTCTTAATCTTACGAATGATGGAACTTACATTGATTTCATCTACATTCAGAATATCATCGTGAATAATAGAGGTAAAGAATGATTTTACATCATCTGAGGTAGT
>QWBZ01000557.1_pt1 | contig 32713 bp, 26 predicted proteins | sample 1972441 | NCBI WGS metagenome assembly QWBZ01 (sample SAMN09866721, study PRJNA288562) | Human oral metagenome isolate term6_saliva, whole genome shotgun sequencing... | isolation source: mouth | host: Homo sapiens | place: USA: California
AGATTGAAAACTGTCGAGAATAAGCTCGATCAACTGCTTGTACTGAAAGAGCAGTCTGTTGATACAACTACCCATCCGCCTCTTAAACCGGAGTATCTTGACATCATCGACGTATCGAAAATTCTCAAAGTGGAGCAAAAAACCATCTACAACTGGGTATGGGCTCACAAAATACCATATCTTAAAGCTAACGGAAGACTTCTTTTTCTTCGTGAAGAGATAGACGAAATGCTACGCAAGCGTGATGAATGGTAATCATCTTTCACGATATGAATATATATTTTGTTATGTAAATGCTTGCGTTTACATAACAAAATATGTATCTTTGCACAAAGATTGAATTGTATGACAAGCAAGGGTATTAAGAAGAAAATATCAGAATTTGAAATGGGAAAGGTCTTTAAGTTAGAAGACTTAGGGCTTTTGCACACCGAGCATCAAGCAGCAGTGATGACTTTACGAAGACTTGTGGAAAAAGGAGAAATAGAGCGGCTCAGTCCGGGTCTCTACTATAAACCTAAAATAACACCTTTCGGAGAAGTCGGACCTACTATGGAAGAAAGATTTCGGGATTTATTATACAAAGATAACCGCCCTATAGGTTATCTGACAGGATTCTACGCCTTCAACTTATTGGGACTTACCACACAGCAATCTACCACCCTCGAAATTGGGACAAACTTCCCTCGTCGAAATAGAAAACGAGGTATGTATGCAGTTCGGTTTGTAATACAAAAGAATGAGATAAACAAGGAGCTTATTGATATGCTACGCCTGTTGGATTGCCTTAAATGGATAAAAAAGATACCCGATACGACTGTTGACCAATCCTATTCTCGTTTGAAGAATTTAATAAATGCCTATTCTAAAAAAGAACAGGAGCGGATAGTGGAACTTTCGATGAAATACTCTCCTTTAACTCGTGCCCTGCTGGGTTCGATGCTTTCTGACAAATCATTGACAGATAAATTATATCAATCGCTTAGTCCGCTAACGCAATTTAGGATTGGACTTTCACCATCACTCGCAAAAAAACAATGGAACATACAATAGCCAAACAACTGCATTTGGAAAAAGAAAATTTCAGAGACCTGCTTCATGCCGCTTCTGAGGAGCTCACCATCCCTATCCAACTGGTAGAGAAGGATTACTACATCTCGTCCATACTTCGTGCTCTTTCTGAAAGTAGTTATACCGAACAGATAGTATTCAAAGGTGGTACATCCTTGTCTAAGGCTTATCAACTGATAAACAGATTTTCCGAGGATGTAGATTTTGCTGTCATAAGCGAACACATGAGTGGTAATCAAGTAAAAATGCTACTTTCACACCTCATGAAAGAAGTTACAGCTAATTTGAAAGAGGATTTAGGTTTCAGCGATATTTCCAAAGGATCAAAATATAGAAAACAAGCTTTTCTCTACGATACTCAAGTAGGATTGGATGAATTATCCAACCCTGTACCAGCAAGAATTATAGTGGAAATCAGTGCATTTGCCAATCCATTTCCCCATGAAATACGAATAATTGAGCCGTTTGTAACTACATTTCTAAGAAAGAAGGGAATGAGTTCCTTTATAGAACAGTATAATCTTACACCCTTTGAGTTAAACGTGTTGTCACTCAGACAAACTTTATGTGAGAAAGTTGTATCGCTTATTCGTTTTTCAATGAGCGACACTCCATTGGCATCATTGACATCCAAAGTACGTCACTTCTATGATTTGGATGCACTCCTAAGCATAGAACAATTACAAAACTATATTTCCAGCGATGCGTTTGTGTCAGATTTGACAACACTGATAAAACACGATCAGCAAGCCTTTGATGAGCCAAGAGGCTGGAAGCTTTTGGACAACCTAAATCAATCTCCCTTGATAAAAGACTTTGAAAATATATGGAGTTCTCTGACACCGAAATATATTGAGAATTTATCTAAAATCGCATACCGTAAGATACCATCACCAGACAATATAAAATCCTCTTTCACCAAGATTCTCCACTCGATAGAAAATATTGATTTAGGACGGCAAGAGAATTAAACATTTAGGAAAGAACGAATATTCATAAAGAAAATCTCTTTTGTTTTACAGAAAAGCCCCAAAAGTTAGAAACAAAACTTTTGGGGCACATTATTTCGGAATTAGATGTTTTAATGCCGCCATTTCGGACGAAAACTCTGTGAGCGATTATCCTTCTTTGTCCGCTGAAAGCGTTAATGCAATCTTCCTATCCAACTCTGCCACCTGTCCTTTGAGCGAGCGAAGTTCGTCCTCTTTTTTCCACGAGCTGTTTGCAATAGTAATGTAAACATCCTTATTGGCTGTTATTTTCTCCATTTCCTTCTCATGCGACTCAATCACCTTAGGAATACGCTCCAAGGCATTAACAAAGTTCTGGCACGCAAGTTTCGGATCAGTTGCCAACTTACCATTATTATAGGTATAGTAGATACTCTCCTGCCCTTTCACAAAGAAGCGGTTCACTGAGCAGTCGAACAAGTCCTTGGAAGTGCTCTCCGTTTTGACCATGATGGAAAAGCCGTATATCTCACCGATTTTATTGTACTCTCCTTTGGTGCGAGCTTTTTCGTCTATTTCTTGTAAACGTGCAGCTATGATCTTGATGTCTGTACTGTCTTCCACACCTTTGATTGTCAATTTATTGATAGGTGTACCTTCTTCATCACGTTTCACACGCTTCTCAAAGAGAGCCAAGTCAGACTGTGCCTCCTTGATTTTGTCCGTATGAAAGGACACGGAGCTCTCAATCTCGGCCAACTTCCCCGTTGCAGCATCACGTTCCCGAAGGAAATTCTTACGTTCTGATTCCAAGGTGGTAATCTTCTTGTCCAATCTTGCTTTCTCTAAAAGGTCGGTATTACCCGAAAGCACTGCTACATATTCTGAGAAGTTCATACCACTGTCCTCATCTATCGAACCTTCGTCGATGGTACGGGAGCCGAGCGTGTTGGTCTTCAGCTGGTTGATGAAAAGCTGCTTATTATGCAACAGGTTGAACTTGTAACTATCCAGTGACCGTTCGACGGCATAGATAATCACATCGACCTTGTTGTCCGCAAATTCTTTGGCAATAAGGTTTCCCTTGCGCACAGCTCGCCCGTTACGCTGCTCTAAGTCCGAAGGTCGCCAAGGTGTGTCCAAATGATGGACCGCAACGGCACGCTGCTGTGCGTTTACACCTGTTCCCAACATAGAGGTAGAACCGAAGATAATGCGAATCTCACCACGGTTCATCGCATCTACCATCGCTTTCTTTGCCTTCTCGTTCTTGCACTCCTGAATGAAGCGTATCTCGTAGGACGGGATATGATAGTCCTCTGTAAATCAAGGCTCATCTTGCGGGCGTAGTCTGTGGCAATGAGCATCTTCGCTCTTTCCTCACTCTCACTAAGCGGTGCTCGTCCCAAAAGCGTGGCATCACCGCTTTTGGCAAATTCCATCAACTTACCGATAAATTCCTCCTGTTCAGGTGTCGGCGGAATGTTATGCAGTATCTCGTTCTTCTCCGGTCTGTCAATGCCGATGTCCTTTGCAGTGCGAAAATCGCAAATCTCCGCATAGAATGCAGCCAGCTCAGGCACCTTAATGAATGTCCTAAACCGCTCTTTCTGAATGATGTCGTTTGTGATGGAAAACTCATAGTCGGTGGACTTCTTGGCAAATACCGCAGCCCATGCGTCGAAACTGTTAATGCCCTGCTTCTCCAAGGCTTGCGGGCGCAAGTATTTGAATAAAAGATAAAGTTCGGTCAAACTATTGGAAATGGTCGTTCCCGAAAGGAATGTTGCGCCCAAGTCCTTGCCCGACCGTTCCTGTATGGTGCGAATGGCAAAGAGCATATTGAGCGCACGCTGTGAGCCGTCAGGATTGCCCAAGCCCGACACTCTGTCGTGGCGAGTATTGAACATCAAGTTCTTGAATTGGTGGCTCTCGTCCACAAAAAGGTGGTCAATACCCATCATCTTGAAATCCACGGCATCGTCCTTGCGCTCGGCAATGCTGTCTTGAATGCCCTGCAACTTGGCTTCCAAGGTCTGCTTACGTTTTTCTAAGCCTTTGAGCATGGCACGGGAAATGTCCGCTCCCTGCATACGGAGTACTTCAAGGTTTTCCTCCACAGAATCTTTTTCTTTCTGCAAAATCGCTTCTTGTATCTCCAAAGCCTGCGGTATCATGCCAAACTGCTCATGCGTAAGGATAATGCAATCCCAATCGTTGTTCTTGATGTCATTGAAGATGCGCTGGCGATTTTGCTTACTGAAGTCGTTCTTTCCCGGATAGAGTATCTTGGCATTGGGATACGCCTTGCGAAAAGTATCAGCAATATCGAATACATTTGCCTTCAGTCCGATAATCATCGGCTTGTTGGCTAATCCCAACCGCTTCATCTCGTAGGCAGCCGTACACATGATAAGCGTCTTACCTGCGCCCACCTCATGGTCGCAGATACCCCCGCCATTGGTTTTGAGCATCCATACGGCATCCTTCTGGCTCTTGTAAAGGTCGGAAATACCCAGTCTTTTAAGGTCAAGGTCGGGAAACGACTGGTGCGTACCATCAAAGTTGGGACGCACAAAGCAGTTGAAAAGACGGTTATAACGGTCGGAGAGTTGCTGCTTAAAGGTGTCGGGCGTTCTGCTGAGCCAATCGACAAAGCCCTGTCTGATTTCCTCAATCTTGGCATTTGCCATCTGTATGGCATGACCGTCACGCACTTTAATCGTCTTTTCATTACCCTCCGCATCAAGTATGGTCTTGCTTTTATTAATGTCGGGAATGGTATTGTGTAGAGCGTGCTTCAGCAGGTTAATGCCGTCATAACGGCGAAATTCTCCCTGCACTGCATATTTGTGCCAGATGTTGGCATTTTTTCTGTCGCAGACAAGGGAATACTCATCCATATTGGAATGGTAGGACACGTTGATGTCCGTCTCGAAGAACTCCGAGGCGAACTTGCCATAGACTTTTGCGGGTATCCAGCGTTCACCGAGATTGAAGTCCAAATCGGCAAAGGGAATGGGCGTTGGTGTGGCGGCACGCAGGGCAGTCAGACTCTGTTTCGCTTCCTCATGCTCCGGATGATCCCAAAGCCACGACTCGATACGCTCCGCCTTTTCAATCACGTTGCCTGAAATGAATTTGTCGGCTACCTCATAACTGTCTTCTTCGGGGTTGTAGAAGATGCGTCCTTCCAAGGCAGAAAGCATATCGCTCTCTTCCATATCGGGAAGCAGGGAGCTCATATAATCAAGTTCCACCGTACCGTACTTGTTGAGTGATGCGCCCAGTGCCTCCATCGGGTCTGCGGCAACGGTCAGTTCTGTGGTAGAAAATACCGTTGGATGGTCGAAGATGTCCGCCTTGACGTACCTGCCGTTTTCGGAGCGTTCCAAGAACAGCATTTCTACGCCTGTGGCATCCATCTTGATGATATCGGTGTTTCCCTTCTGGTTAAAGTACCCCCAACGACCTACATAGCCATCATAAAGCCGATTGAGTTTCTCACGCTCTTCCTTGTCCTCCGCTTGGTTGTTCGCCTCATAATCATAGAGTCGGTGATAACTCTCCCTAATCTCAATGTATGCTTTCAGCCGTGAGAGCTGGGCAAAGGGCAAGTCCATCGGGTTGAAGGTGGGATGCCGTTTCAAGTCAGAGAGAAAACCGACCTGTCCTTTCTGCACGACAATAGAGCCGTCCCTCAGATGAGAGTCGGGCGATGAGAGAAAGGGACGCGGTGAAGCGTCAAACTCTTTCTTGACTTCTGCTATGGGCTGTGGCTTACGAGGCTCGGCTTCCTCCATAAAGTCAAAGAGCGAGGGCTCTCTGACGGGGCTTGATGCAGTTTTCTTGTTTCTGCGGGGACTGGTGGGTGTACTTCTTGTCGGTTTAGGTTGTCTGCTCGCAGAAAGCGGTTGGTTATCGCTAACCTTCTTTTGTTGAGCAGCCTCCTTGATTTCATTATTTACACGGGCTACATCTTGTGTCCAAAGACTATACTCTTCCGGGGCAAACAAGAGCTGCTCCCGGCTTGCCTGCTCATATTGTCTTTGAAGGGTGATTACGGGGACACCTTCGGGAGCAGGTTCGTTTTCAGGTTCTATTGTTGGAAGTACCTGTGCAGCTTGTGCTTCTTTTTTTGTCTCTGCTTCGTCTCTTACTTCATCTCCCACTATCTTATTACCTTCTTCGATATTCTCTTGGGGTTGAGTGCCTTCCTGCACGGGTCTCAGAACTTCCTGACGGCTTTCATCCTTGCCTTCCTCAATGATAGGTTCTTTGGTGTATTGTCCTCTGACAATCTCTTCCAGTTCCGCAATCTCGTGCAATTTTGTGGGTTTGAAGTATAAGTCCCGCTCAATACCCAATCCATGTATCTTGACATCCTCCATTTCATCAAGCGACATAGTACCCAACTCCCAGCCATAGCCCATTGTTACGGCACCGAAGCCGATGCGCTCCTTGGGGTCGTACTCCAACATATAAGCGGTATAGGCTCCCATAGGGAAAAAGTAGCGAGCGTATGCCGTGCGGTCACCGATGAGCTGTTTTTCCGTTGCGTAGAGTTTGGGAAGTTGCTTCTTGGTGCTGTCGGGCATCAAATTGTAAGCATTATCCTCTTCTTTTTCTTCTTCCTTATCCCCCTTATCCTTGGACTCTTGTAACAGAGGTGTTTGTTCTGTTTTTATGCTTTCTTGTACTTTCCGTACCATCTTGTCCACGTGTACCTGCCATTCCTCCCCGGTCATGGGTATGCCGGTTTCATAGAGTTTACGATCGAAACGCTGCTCCACGTCCAAAGAGAGTTGAGTACGCAGACTGTCAGCCATATCCTCGATACTTCCATCAAACGTATATTTCCAAGCGGGCTTGCCGTAAGGGTCTGTACCCATTTGTCTGTCTGTGGCAATCGTACGGTGGGAAATATCCTTCCATTCTCCCTCGAAGAGTGAGTTGTGGTTGAACGCAATAGAAAAGCCGTCGCCTTTGGGAACAGAGGCGGTCTTGACAAATTGCTGTTCGATGCCCTCACCAATTTCCTTGCCCGACTGCTTTTGCAGGACAATGAGGTCGCTGTCCACATCCGTACCTGCGTTCTCGGAGAACATACCCGACGGCAGGCGGATGGCAGAGATAAGCCGGCTGTTCTGCATGAGGTAACGGCGGATGGCTTCATTCTTGGGGCTGTCCAATACACCCTGCGAAGTAATAAATGCAAGAAGTCCGCCTTCTTTGATAGCATCCAGCCCTTTCACAAAGAAATAATTGTGGATCGTTCTGGTGGATTCCCGTTTAAGGATATTCTCCCCCTTGCTATAACTACGGTCATAAACCATAAAGTCGCCAAAGGGGATGTTGCTGGTGATAAGGTCGTACTTGTCCTTGTCTTCCAGTTCTCCGATGGCTTCAAAGGGTTCTTGCCGAACAAAGATATTGTCCTTGCCGTAAGGATGAAGGGCTTGTGTGATGCGTGCCGTCAGCAGGTCTTTTTCCATCGCATCGACCATACCGGCACTTTTGGCAAAGGTTTCGGTAAAGGCTCCCATACCTGCGGAAGGGTCCAGGCATCGTCTTACTTGCACATCGGTGGCACTTAGGGCATCGGCAATGGCGGAGACGATACGGGTGTCGGTATAGAAGGAAGTCAGTACGCTTGCCTTGATGCTCTCCCAATAGCGTTTGGCGGTGTTGGCATCGACGGCATCACGGTAAATCATCTGTTTGAGTCTTTGGGTCGGCGCGAACAGGTTTTGCTCCGATGCACTCCAATAACGGAGGTCATCGGGATTATCACATCGGTTCAAGACGCATTTCAGACCACCGAAACCTTGATAACCTCTGAGCAGGACTTTCTCGGCTTCGGTGGCTTCACGGCGTTCTTTCTCTAATCGGAGGATTACACGGATGGCTTCCGTATTGCCCTCCAATACAGCTTTTTTATTGTATGCCATAGTTTTTCTGTTTTAAGATGGAGAGGGAAAATTAGTCGGGAGGTTATTTCTGACGAATAGTTCTTTTTACTATCTCTCAACTAATTTATTTCCTCTCCGAACCTGTGTAAACTTTCTCCCTCGTGCTTTTCCTTTCTTGCCTTCAAACTCAAAGGAGGTGGTGTGGTCTTCGCCCAGAACAAGACGTGCGTTGAACTTTTTGCCAGCCTTACTCGTCAATCCTTTGAGAATGGGCGTTCGCCCGGTGGTTATCAAATCACGGATATTATCTTCAGAAAGGAATGTGCCGCAGATTTCACGGAAGATATGGAAGTCGCAGCCCTCATGCCTGCATTTGGCAATCTTGGCATAGATGCCCACACTCTCATTACCGCATTTGGGGCAGCGGTAAGTAGGGTATGATTTCTGCATCGGTGGAGCAAGGGCGAGGAGTTCCTCGCAGATCGTCTCTACATAGGAGTTGATGCCTTGCGCGAACTTCTCGGGCGGCATCTGTCCTGCTTCGATGGCGGCAAGGGTCAGTTCCCACGAGCCTGTCATCTCTGCATTGCCGATGCCACATTCTGCCATTGCTTTTTTGCTTTCTGCATCTGAAACCTCCTTACCGGCGTTTTCCATAGCGGAAAGCAAAGTGGCTTCTGTATAGAGCGGCTTTGGCTTGGTCTTGTGTTCGGTAATCTCTGAAAAAAGCAGTGGTAACACCTCTTTTTCTGTCAGGTTGGGCAATACGGACAAGGTTTGTTCTTCATCTTCCTGGCTTTTTTCTACGTGCATCTCAGTACCTTGCTGTACGGCTTTCCAGCCCAAGGAGATACTTCGACACGCTTTCCAAATGAAGGTATTTGTACCGTCCGTCAGTTCCACCTGCATCCTCTCTTCCTCCGAGTCGGCGGTGTCGGAAGTGCAGTGCCTATCTTGCCAAATAAGGCGGGTACTTCCTCGAAAACATCTTCGCTGATGTATCGACTGCCTGTGCGGGGATAGGTCGTGATTTTCTTCTCATAGAGGCTCTGCGCTATTGAGAGGGTCTTATCTGCTGAAAAGCCGTGCTTTTTGTTGGCTTCTTTTTGTAAGGTGGTAAGGTCGAACAAGAGAGGTGGCGACGTATGCGTTACCTTTCTTGTGACCGATGTTACCTGAAGCCTGCTCTGTTCGCGAAGCATGGCGAGAGCGGACTGTGCATCGGCTTCACTCTCGAATGCACTACTGCTCACGGCTTTCAGAGATATGCCCTCTTTCTCTCCTGCTACGGAGAGTTTCCAATAAGGAACGGAAGAAAAATCACGATTTTCTATGTACCGACGGCAGACCATAGCGAGTGTCGGAGTCTGTACTCGTCCCAAAGAGTAACCGCCTTTGCGAGCAATGGACAGGGCACGACTGGCATTGATGCCCACAAGCCAGTCGGCTTCGCTTCTTGCTTTGGCGGAGTGATAGAGATTCTCATACGCAGTTCCTGCCTTGAGATGGGCAAGTCCCTCACGGATGGCCTTATCGGTGAGTGAACTTATCCAAAGTCTTTCGAAAGGCTTTTTACAATCAAGGTATTGATAGATATAGCGGAAGATGAGTTCACCTTCACGCCCTGCATCGGTGGCTACAATGATGCGGTCGGCTCTGTCGAAACAACCTCGGATAGCTTTAAGTTGTTTGAGTGCTGCGGGGTCTGACGTGTACTCCTTATCCTTGCGCACTTGTCGCACGATAAGCTGGAATGGATTGGGACGGATAGGCAGGTCTTCGGCTTTATAAGCAGCAAAGCCGTATGCTTCGGGCATGGCAAGGGTGATGAGGTGTCCCATCGCCCATGTTACCACATAACCGTTACCTTCTAAATATCCGTCTTGTCTGGTATTAGCCCCTACGATACGGGCTATATCTCTGGCTACCGAGGGTTTCTCGGCAATAATACAAGTAATCTTCTCGGCAATAATACAAGTAATCATAGTTGGATCTGTTTTTAAGGGTTACATCTTACGTCCGCGACGCTGCTGTTTCTTCTCGTCCTGCTTCTGCTTTTGGGCGACAGTGGGCTGTGTCTGCCCGGACTTCAGCGGCTCGTTCACGTTCTTGGTGGCTTCGTTGGTCTTGCCTTGATTGTTCACGGCAATCTGTGTTTTGTGTTCTTCGGCTACGGCTACCACCTTTTCCTTGCCGGTCTCCTGCTTCTTGTCAGGATTCCACTTGTAAAAGCGGGGGCGGTTCTGTTCCTTGTCCATCTTGACGTAGGCATTAAAAGGTTGCCCTTCCTTGTCCACCATGTTCTTCAAGTAGAGCGTGCGACCGCTGTCCAAGGCTTCACGCTGCTTGTCGGAGAGGTCCAAGCCACAGAGTTTGTGTGGTGCGCCTTGTTGCTGCGTGTGCTGCTGTCGCTCCTTCAAACCTTGCTTATTTTCGAAGATAAACTCAATGCCTTTCTTCTCGGCATTGACTTGCAAGGTTGCGTCAAAGGACTTGCCACTCTTGGCGGTCATTCCTTCCACTTTCACGGCTTTGCCCTCTACAAGGTCTTTGTATTGCGCATCGGAAAGCGTAACGCCTTTGATTTCCTTTGGGATGTTCACACGGTCGGCACGAAGGGCGATGAGTTCGTTGGTCTGCGGATCGATGGATACGTAGGCTGCGAACGGCTCGCCATTCTTGGGCGTAATCTCGATGGTCTTGCCAAGGTTGCCTGTTGCAAGGAGCTGTTCTTTCTCCTCTGGAGAGAACTTGTGTCCCATATAGGGAAAGTCGAGCTGTGGCTCCTTGCGGAGCGGGTGGATAGCCAATCCGATGTTACCCTCACCATCGGTACGGAATGCTAGACGTGCATCAGTATAGATGGTAGTATCACCGATAGGCACGGCAATCGTGATAAGATTGCTCTTTTGCCAATTGAGCATCTTTGCTAACTCTCCGCTCTGCTCCAATCGCTCACGGGTAAGTCCTAGGTTGTCGAGTTGCTCCCAGTCAATCTTTGACTCGTCAATGGCGGTGGCATTCTTCTGCTTGGGCAAGAAATCATCAAAGCGCACCTGACTATCTGCCAACTGCTGCTTGTTCTCAGGCTTCTCACGGTTCTGTAACATTGTTTGGAGCGATGCCACACCTTGCTCTACGTTGTTAGCTACTACTTTGTAGATTCCGAAACGGGACGGCTCGTTAAACTGTTTGAGGAAATTGGTCATGAAGTTTTTCAGCAAGCCGTCCTTGTTGTTGAACTTTAAAAAGGCAGCCTGATGCACGTCCTTGGCTTCGGTTGTTTGGAGCTTGCCTTTGTCGTCAATACCCGAAACCACAGAGAGTTTCCCAGTTTCATTCTCGTTCTTCACTTCCGCGCGGTCTTCTAATACCAGCACATAGTTGTCATTGTTGTTTGATTCCATAAATCATTGTTTTTAAGATGAATAAATCATTATCGAACAGCAAAATTAAAGCAATAATATTATAGATTTTGAATTAAAGAAAAGGAGGGAACTCGTGAGAAAAGAAAGGAAATCTCCCATTATTGAATAATGCGTTTTATAAGAAATCACTATTTTTGGGTATTGTGGAGAAATGTCATTATTTCTAACTTTGCAGCATCTAAAAAAAGTTTATGACAAAGGACAAATATCATATACAAAGAGTTTCTGAATTGAAACAGCATAGTAGCGCATCATTCATCATAGAATGGTGCGCTTTTTTTGTGAACAAAACTAACCATTGTTCATTTTTGAAAAAAAGAATAGAACAAATACTTTTTGCAAAAGAATAATGGACTTTAATAGTAATCATGAGTAATAAAAATATTTTTCACAACTTCCTATTGGTGCTAATTTTCTCATTCACTTGGCAGAATATGTTAGCTCAAAAAATCGTTTATGGGCAAATTATGGATGCGCAAACTCACCTGCCGTTAGATGGAGCTTCTATTATTTTAGAAAACTCTAATATCGGCACAATTTCAAATCATGCAGGTGTGTTTAGAATGGAACTTCCTTCAAAAAGCAGCAAGCGGATCATAGTTCAATATGTAGGATATAAAAGCCGTAACATACTACTCAATAAAAAATCATATGTCAATGACAGCATTTGCTGTAATGTGGAATTGCAGCCATTAAACAACATCTTATCTGATGTCGTAGTGTTGGGAAAAAGCAAGGCGCAAAAGCATCGTGAAGTTCCATCTGCAGTCACCATTATAGACAGTCAGTCTCTTAAATACAAGACTGCAACCTTAAACGAAATTCTTGATAATGCTGCAGGTATCAAAGTGGCTCAACAAGGCGGACTGGGTAATGCTTCACGTATCATCGTACAAGGGATGGACGGTAAGCGTGTTGGTATCTTTATCAATGGTATGCCTATGGGAAATTCCGATGAATTTCAACTCAGCAGCATACCTCTTGATATGGTAGATGAAGTGGAGATATACAAAGGCATCATCCCGGCATGGCTGGGAGGTGACGGATTAGGTGGCGCTGTGAACATCCGACTGAAAGACTTCAACAAAAATCATTTGGAAACGGCATTTGAGGTAGCATCATACAATACATATATCGGCAGTCTGCAACTGAAGCAATATATTGGCAAGACCTCGACAGCTTTCCATGCCGGTGCCACGATGAACTATGCTAAAAACAATTATAGTTTTTCTTCTCCTTTTGAATTGGGACGTATCATCCACCGTGACCATGATGCGTACACACATGGAGGTTTCAACGTGGGTGTGAGCAGTCAACAATTATGGTTCGACCGATTTGACATCACATTGAGTGCCGACTACTATCACAAAGAGATACAAGGAGGATTGATGAACGTGCAAAATAATATTCAGCATGCCTTTACGCGGACACGTTCTGCAAATGTGGCACTGAGTCTTGAGAAAAATTTCTTAAACGGTAAACTCACCGCACAACTACATTCCATTGTTGGTCTTAGTCTCGTCAATCAAGTAGATACTTCACATTATTGTTACGATTTCATAGGTAACAGATTCCCAAGCGGTTCAGGACGCGGAGAGATAGGCTCTGTTCCAAACGATTCACATGACAGGCATACTACCATTCGTGAATTGCTCAACCTGACTTATAAGATTGGTGGCAATCAACTTATCACATGGAACACCAATTACCGATATGGTCGGAAGATGCCAAAAGACGAACTTGCCGACCAATACTCGCGTCTGCCTACAAGCGGATACCCAAGTACGGTACACGCCATAGTATCCGGATTGTCTCATAAATTGAATCTAAACAGTGGTAAATTTACCAACGAAATAGGAGTAAAACTTTTTAATCACCACTCGGAAGTCCTTCCGTTTGCCGAAGCAATTATGTTGCAAGACAAACTTAGAACATCGACCAACCACAGTACGATGATTGGCTGGAGCGAGGCAATGGCATTTCATCTACTTCCGGATAATGCCTTGACACTGAAAGCCTCCGTACAATCAACCGTCAGAATGCCCATAGCCGATGAGCTGTTTGGTGACGGAGTGTTGCTCCTTCCGTCTGAGAAGCTTCGTCCTGAGCGTAGCTTTAACGTCAATGCAGGTGCGATATGGCTGAGCAATGCCAGATATTATCCGCAGGTGCGAATCGGGGTAAATGCATTCTACATGAGTGCAAAAGACATGATTAAACTGATGTATAGCTCCATGAACATGGCTTATGACAATATCGGCAAGGTTCGGGTGATGGGGCTGGACATGGAACTTGACAGCAAATTGAACCATTGGCTGGATATTCAGGGGAATATCACGTGGCAAGATGCTCGCGACATGAGAAAGGAAGCCGTAGGCGGCGGAGAGAATTTTCACTATCGCTATCGAATCCCCAATATGCCTTATCTGTTTGGCAACGTCGGATTACGCCTGCACAAAGATGGTTTGCTGGGCAAGACTTCTTCTTCAGCCTTTTCTTCTACGTTCGGATTTACCAAAGAATTCAGCTACAACTGGGAAGCAAGCAATAACAATACAATGCTTATACCGGCAAGATACAGTTGGGACGTTGCCGTTCACCATTCTTTCAACAAACATTGCCAGCTTAGCTTTGAGATACGGAACCTACTCAACCGTGAAAACTGGGCAGAATTTCGCTATCCGATGGAAAGGCGCACATTTCACTTGAAGATAAAATATATTATTAACTAAATATAAACATAAAGTAAAAAACATGAAAGCAAAAAAAATCTTTTGGGTATTGCCTTGTCTTACCCTGCTGTTTGCAGCAACAGTGTCATCTTGTTCAGAAAACAATGACGACCATCCACAGTCTGAAAAGAAGCATCATTTCCTAATGTCTGCACAATCAGACAACAGTTTCTTCATCACCAGTTTCGAGAATTTCAACGAAGGTACGTCCGTGTCATACGACAAAGCTATAACGCTTCCTTCAGGACATCTCTTCATGGAAAAACGAGGAAAGTATGTTTATCTTCAGTCCGGTTCTATGTATGGTTATGGTGGTGAGCAAACTCTCCACAAATACGAAGTGAATGCAAATGGACAACTGTCTTCTCATCCTGTGGGTTCACTTTCCTTCCCGGGTTCACCCAATGTGGTAGAAATCATATTTGCGAACGACACCAAAGCTTACGCCGTCACATGCGCAAGCCGCGGACAACTTATCGTGTTCAATCCGAGCACAATGAGCGTAACGAAGGAAATAGACCTGTCTCCCTATGCAGAGGGTGATAAAGATCCGGACGGAGGCAATGGCATTGTGCGTGACGGCAAGCTGTTCCTGCCTCTCAACCAAGCAAAGTCTATGAAGGAAATCCTTGCAACGCCTGCTCAAGTAGCTGTCATTGACGTGGCTACCGATAAGGTGGAAAAGGTTATAAAGGATGATCGTGCAACGAGTCTCGGTATGGTCGGACATACATCGCCTGTTATGGATGAAGCCGGTAACATCTATTTCCACACGGGACCTCGTGCGGCAATGATGTGTCAGTTTATGCCCGGCAAGGGGTACAAAGACGGACTGCTGCGCATCAAGAAGGGAGAAACGGATTTTGACAAGGACTTCTATATGAGCCTGCAAACAACCGAAGGCGCGGAAGTTGGCTCCTACGGTATGTACATGACCTATGGCGGCAATGGAAAAATCTACACGTTCCTCTATAAACCTTCACTCGTAAAGGATCCCAACGATCAGACTTATATCGTCAACAAATGTTATGTCCCTTACGAGATTGACGTAAACAAGAAAACAGGTCGTATACTTCCTCTTCCAGCGTCATGCGGCTGGGCTGCCAATGCCATCATCAAGGTGGAAAGCTCCATTTATTTCGGTGAACATACCGACAACGGCATAGGATTCTATCGTTACGATATGGCAACAGGGAAGGGTTCCACGCAACCAAGCGTGAAGACGCCAAGTGGTGCCTATAAAGTGATTTCACTCGACTAAACGAGTTGAGCGTGTATCAAAAAAGTTGGCACATTCTCTTAAATGAAAGAATAAGCGCTGTCCCACACCGGGACAATGCTTCTCGAAAAGAAAAAGCGCTGTCCCGCTTTGAACAGCACTTCATTAGGAAACCTGCCGGATTCGTCCGGTAATTAAACATTCAAAATTAAAAACATATAAGGATGAAAAAGAATCTTAAAATTTCAATTCTATGGGTTGCCATAGTCGCAGGCATGTCCGCGCATTCTCTGACTGACATGATACCTCTTTTCTGGAATGCCAACATTGCCGTTTATAACGATGGTGTAGCACCGATGTCAATGCTCGTATTGATGGCCGTTGTTTCACTCACGATACCAATGACAGGATTGCTCCTTTCGCTCTATGCCCGCAAGCGCTGGCATAAGACGGTACATCTCTGTCTCGCCGCCTTCACAGCCCTGTTCTGTACGGTACATAGCACGGAACTGATATTCAGCTTTGAGCTTCCGCAGCTCTTTATCCATCCTATGCTGGTCATAGTGAGCATTGCGCTCGCTTATGAAGCGTGGAAATGGAATAATAAAGAATAAATCATTCCGAACGTTCATTCTACAAATAAAAAACGCATTATATCAAAATGATAAGTGCGTTTTTTAACCTGTCAGATTGAATGGCGTTCACTTTTCTTATAGCTATCAATAAACTTTTTGATAATGAAAAAACAGCTATTTATATTTATCCTATCACTCGTTCCACTCATCGGCCGGACGCAAGAGCAACACACTTCGGCTTTTCAAGAAGACGATCATGAAGAGGGATTGTTCATAGGCGGTGCCGTTACTTATTGGAACAACACGAAAACCAAAGCCACCACTTTGCAGTTCTGCCCCGAGATAGGCTGGCACTTCAATGAAACGTGGGCCGCGGGCATCATGTTGGGTTATGCCTTCAACTCCGAGCGTGGCGATAATGAGCGCGAAAAGACACACACCCTTAAAATTTCGCCTTTCGCACGCTACTATTATCTTCACAAAGGCCCGTTCAACCTCTACTTAGACGGTGGCATCGGCTACAACTACATCTCTCCAACCGATCCGAACAAAACAGATAAGCACCACGGCTTCGAGATAGGACTGCGTCCGGGCGCATGCGTGGACCTGACAAAAGGACTGTGCCTCTGTATGCGCATGGGGTTTGCGGGCTATCGGAAAAACTATTTCACAGGTGAGGAGCGGGAAATCGGCAATGACGGCTTTGGGATCCACTTTGCTCCGGAGGAAGTGATGATCGGTCTGGAACTGGAGTTCTGAAGATACCGTATTCTCACCGATTACCCATGCGATATGAATGAATTATATTCTCTTTCCTTAAAATTTGATTATGCAGACATTGAAGACAGACATAAAGCAACGCATATTGCAAGTTGCCCATAGAGAGTTTATCAAAAATGGTGTGCAGCGTACGTGCATTAGAAACGTGGCGCGTAAGGCTGGCGTGACTGTGGGAAACCTGTATCATTATTTTGACAGTAAGGATACACTGTTTTGTGCGGTATTGCAACCATTGCTGACCGCGCTTGACCGCTATATCCTCTCGCATAATGATGAGGAATTTCTCTCGCTCGACGTGTTCGATTTGCGGCAACAGCAAATCAATCACATCATGGCGATGCTCACTCTTGTCAAGCAGTTCCGCCCCGAACTGCGGCTGTTACTCTTCAATGCCGAGGGAACTTCGTTGGAGGGATATAAGAACAAAATCATTGACCACCAGATGAAGGTCGGTATGGAATACCTCAGGCTGATGAAGGAACGATACCCACACATCAACACCAACATCTCTCCATTTCTGATTCATCTCACCAGTTCGGCTTGGACGACTCTCTTTTGCGAATTGGTGGAACACGAGGAATATAGTGAGGAGGAAGTCAAACAAGCACTCATGCAGTACTTCGCCTTTGGAACGGCAGGCTGGAAAGAGCTGATGAAACCATAGGATAACATTCAAAATACAATAACGATATGTTCAAAACACTCAAACGATTAGGAGCTTACATGGGAGGGCGCAAGTGGTTGCTGCCCTGTTCCGTCGGGCTGTCGGCAATCAACGGACTGCTCTCGCTCGTCCCGTTCGTTCTTTTGTGGCTCGTGGTGCGTGCGCTGCTCACCGCAGAGGGCAGCCTTGCCGACGCGCCCGTATGGGACTATGCCCTTGCCGCCTTCATCGTGTCGGTGGCAAACGTGCTGCTCTACTTTGCCGCGCTCATGTTCTCACATCTCGCCGCGTTCCGTGTAGAGACCAACATGCGCCGCAGGGCAATGCAACGGCTCATGCGCGTACCGCTGGGATTTTTCGATACGCAGAACACAGGACGTATGCGTAAAATCATTGACGAGGACTCAGCGCAGACCCACACCTTCGTGGCGCACATCCTGCCCGATGTGGCGGGGAGCATCGTTGCCCCCGTTGGCGTCATCGTGCTGCTGCTGACGGTCGATTGGCAATTGGGCTTGGCAGCCATGCTGCCAATCATCTGTGCCTTCGGCATCATGGGCTATATGATGAATCCGAGGAACAACAACTTCCAAAAGCAATATCTCGATGCACAGGAGAAGATGAGCAGTGAGGCTGTGGAGTATGTACGTGGCATCCCGGTGGTGAAGGTTTTCCAGCAGACCGTCTTCTCGTTCAAGCGGTTCCACGACAGCATCATCCGCTATCGTGACCTTGTCATTCTGTACACGCTGTTGTGGCGTTCGCCGATGTCGGCATATACCGTCGCCATCAATGCCTTTGCCTTCTTCCTCGTGCCGGTAGGCATCATCCTGATCGGGCACGGGGGAAGTGTGGCGGTGGTCATTGCCGACCTCTTTCTCTTTGTTGTCATTACACCGGTCATCGCAACCAATGTGATGAAGATGATGTATCTCAGTCAGAATCTTTTCTTGGCAAACGAGGCTGTCGATAGATTGGAGAAACTGACCGATGCCTCCCCGCTACCCGAAAGCGACAATATCCGGAAGCTACAAGCCTGCGACATACGCTTTGAAAATGTCTCGTTCAGATATGAAGGCACAGAAAAGGATGCCCTCTGCCACGTCAATCTCACCATTCCCGAAGGCCGGACAGTGGCGCTTGTGGGAGCTTCCGGCAGTGGAAAGACAACGATGGCACGGCTCATTCCCCGTTTCTGGGACGTGCGTGAGGGCAGCGTGAGCATCGGCGGAGTGGATGTCCGACAGATGGACAAGTCGGAGCTGATGCGCAGCGTGTCTTTCGTATTCCAGAACACCCGCCTGTTCAAAACTTCACTAATAGAGAACCTGCGTTACGGCAATCCCGAAGCAACGGCAGAACAGATAGACCGGGCGATAGACCTCTCGCAAAGCCGTGAAATCATCGACCGTCTGCCCCGAGGTTTGGAAACCGTCATCGGAGCGGAGGGCACGTATCTTTCCGGTGGCGAACAGCAGCGCATTGTCCTCGCGCGTGCCATTCTGAAAGACGCGCCCATCGTGGTGCTCGATGAGGCTACCGCCTTTGCCGACCCGGAGAACGAGCATCTCATCCGAAAGGCACTGGCACACCTCACCAACGGGAAGACCGTCCTCATGATTGCCCACCGCCTGACCACCGTGCAGGATGCCGACAGCATCGTGGTGGTGGACAATGGACAGATTGCCGAACAGGGTACGCACAAGGAACTGATGGCTAAGCGGGGACACTATTATAATATGTGGAACGAATACCAGAAAGCAGTGGCATGGAAACTATAAACATTCTAAGGAGATACCCATATGATTAAATATTTTCAAAACCGTTTCGCCCTTTCGGAAAAAGGGGCAAAAGACTTGCGGAGGGGGATAGCTTTCTCAACGCTGCTCAACCTTGCGCTGATGTTGCCGCCATCCTATCTGTTCCTGTTCCTCATGGAATACTTGGAAGCCGATTCCCGCATCGGTCAGCACACCTTGTGGTTTTACGTGTTGTTGGCAGTTGTGCTGATGTGCGTGATGTTCTTCATCAGCCGATGGCAGTATGACAGCACCTATACCACCATTTACAACGAGAGCGCGCAGCGTCGCATCGGTCTTGCGGAGAAACTGCGCCGCCTGCCGTTAGCATTTTTCGGAGAGCGGAACCTGTCAGACCTGACTTCTACCATTATGGAAGACTGCACCTCGTTGGAGCAAATCTTCTCGCATGCTGTTCCCCAATTGTTCGCGTCGGTGCTGAGCATGCTTATCATTGCCGTAAGCCTGTTCTTCTATGACTGGCGACTGGCTGCCGCCCTTTTCTGGGTGGTGCCGCTGGCGTTGGCAACTCTGCTCTTAGCAAGACGTATGATGGACAGATCTTTCAAGCAGAATTACCGCGTCAAGCGCAGCGTAACCGAACAGGTGCAGGAGGGGCTGGAGTGTATTCAAGAAATCAAGTCGTACAATGGCGAAGCGGAATATAATCGCAGCTTTGACAACCGTTTGAAAGCCTATGAGAAGGAATTGGTCAATGGTGAGTTGGTGGCAGGTTCGTTTGTCAATCTCTCTGCCATGCTTCTGAAATTAGGTATGCCCACCGTCATTGTCGCAGGCGCATGGATGCTACAGCATGGGGACGTGTCTATTTTCGTCTATCTGGCATTTCTCCTTATTTCAGCCATGGTTTATAATCCCATTCAGGATGTGTGCAACAATCTTGCCATCCTCGCTTTCCTCGACGTGCGCATCAATCGCATGAAAGAAATGGAGGCTATGCCGGAACAGAAAGGAAACAAGGATGTGGCGATGGACAATTACGACATCGAGTTCCGCAATGTGAGCTTTGCCTACGAGACCGAAAAACAGGTATTGCACAATGTTTCCTTTACAGCAAAGCAGGGAGAAGTGACGGCACTCGTCGGTCCGTCGGGAGGCGGAAAGAGCACCACCGCCAAACTCGCCGCACGCTTCTGGGACATTGACGGCGGAAAGATTCTATTAGGCGGAAACGACATCGCCCACATCGACCCGGAGACACTGCTCCGCAACTATGCCGTGGTGTTTCAGGACGTGCTGCTCTTCAACGCCTCTGTCGCCGACAACATCCGCATCGGCAAGCGTGACGCCACCGATGAGGAAGTGCGGCGTGTGGCACGGCTGGCACAATGTGATGATTTCATCAGCCGTATGCCGAATGGATACAACACCATTATCGGCGAGAACGGCGAAACCCTTTCTGGCGGTGAGCGGCAGCGTATCTCCATTGCCCGTGCGCTTCTGAAAGACGCTCCCGTCATTCTCTTGGACGAAGCTACCGCCAGCCTTGATGCCGAGAACGAGACGAAGATTCAGGCAGGAATCTCCGAACTGATACAGGGTAACTGCAACAGGAAAACAATAATGAAAAGTAAATAGCAATGAAAATCGAAAACATCAACAGAAAATTCAGGCAGTTGGCGGTGTGGATATTACGCCACCGACTGTTGGTAATGGGGCTGTTTGCCCTGCTTATCGCTTTCTCGTTCGTGGGTACAAAGCGCATCGTCATGAAAACATCGTTCGACGACTATTTCGTGAGCGATGACCCGATGCTGCTCAAGACAAACGAGTTCAAGTCCATCTTCGGCAACGACTACTACGTGGCGGTATTAGTGAAGAACAAGGACGTCTTCTCCAAGCGCAGCCTGACACTTATCCGTGAGTTGAGCGAGGAGCTGAAGGACAGCCTGTCGTATGCCGATAAGGTGACTTCGCTCACCGACCTTGAGTTCACCGTCGGCACCGAGGAGGGAATGACCATCGAGCAGATTGTGCCCGACGATATTCCCTCGGACGCAGCCTCACTGAAAGAAATCAGACGCAAGGCATACAGCAAGCCCTATCTCTCAAAGAAACTCGTGTCGAAGGACGGCACGATGACATGGATCATGGTGAAGCTGCGTCCCTTCCCGGAGGACAGCGTGTGGAAGAAGACGAGCGATATTGCCCCGGATATGCTCACGGGCAAGGAAGCCGGGCACATCATCGGCAAGGCGAAATACGCAGAACTGTCGCCTGCTGCTGCGGGAATGCCCTATCTGAGCTACGAAAAAGTGGTTTATCTGAAACATGAAATGGGGCGGCTGTTCCTCATTGCTTTCCTTGTTTCCATTGTGGTGATGATTGTCGTAACCCGTTCATTGCGGGGAGTCATCGCCCCGTTGCTCACGTCGGTGTTTGGTCTTCTGATAAGTTTTGGTGTGATAGGCTGGACCGGACTGTATATAGATATGACTACCGCCATGATAGCGGTCATACTGGCCTTTGCCTGTTCCATTGCCTACAACATTCACCTGTACAACTTCTTCAAGACACGGTTTGTGGAAACGGGCAGGCGCAAGGCTTCCATCACCGATGCTGTAGGCGAGACCGGATGGGGTGTTTTGTTGTCAGGATTGACTACCATAGCGGCTATGATGACTTTCCTATCCATGAAGATAGTCCCCATGCAGGCTATCGGCGTGAACACCTCGCTGTGCCTGCTTTCGGTATTGATTACCTGTCTGATTGTTACCCCTGTAATACTCTCATTCGGAAAAGACCGCAAGCCAAGCATAGACGTATCTAAGAGTCTCGAAGGATACGTCGGCGGACGGTTTGAGCAGTTTGGTAGTTTCGTCCTGCGTCGCCACCGCCCGATATTCATTGTCTCGGTAGCCATCACGCTTTTTTGCGGCATCGGCATGTTCTCCATCGAGCCGGCATTCGACATTGAGAAGACTATGGGACGGAAGGTGGAATATGTAAAGAAATTCCTCGACCTCTGCGACACGGAATTAGGAAGCATGTACTCCTACGACCTGATGATTACACTGCCGCATGCCGACGACGCGAAGAAGCCCGAGAACTTGAAAAAACTCGACCAACTGGCAACCATCACGGAAAGCTATCCGCTGACCAAGCGGCACAATTCCGTCACGGACATTGTGAAAGACATGAACTGCACGCTCAACGGCAACAATCTGAAAGAATATCGCATTCCCGACAATGCCGACATGGTGGCTCAGCTCCTGCTGCTCTATGAGAATGCCGGAGGTACGGAGTCGGAATACTGGATGGACTATGACTATCAGCGGCTGCGCCTGCAAATCGAGTTGAAGAGCTACAACTCCAACGAGGCGGAAAAAGAAATGGATCTGCTCCAAACCGAAGCACGCAAGCTCTTCCCCGGCGCACATGTATCGGTAGTGGGCAATATACCGCAGTTTACGGTGATGCAGCAGTATGTGGAGCGTGGACAGATGTGGTCGATGCTGCTCTCGGTGCTGGTCATTGGCGTGATACTCATACTCCTGTTCAGAAGTTGGAAAGTGGGACTGGTGGGAATGATACCCAACATCGCCCCCGCCATTATCGTGGGGGGAATGATGGGCTGGCTGGGCTATCCGCTCGACATGATGACGGCCTCGCTCATTCCTATGGTTTTGGGTATCGCCGTCGATGACACCATCCACTTCATCAACCATTGCCATGTGGCGCATAATCGTTATAATGACTATAACATGGCTATCCGCAAGACTTTCCGCACGGAGGGACTGGCCATCGTGATGTCAACGGTCATCATCTCGGCTACATTTGCCGGCTTCATGTCGTCGGATGCCACGCAGACGAAAAACTGGGGCTTGCTGGCTGTAGCAGGTATGGTGTCGGCATTGTTGGCAGACTTGTTCCTCACGCCGATACTTTTCAAATATTTGCGGGTGTTCGGAAAGGAAAAAGGTTCAAAAACAAATAGTCAAACAAACAAGTAAGGTTAAAATATTCAATCATAAAATATAAAGAAAATGAAAACAAGACATTTTATTTTATCCCTTATTGCCTTGATGACAATGAGTGTTGCACAAGCAGCTGGTCTCACCGGAAGAGACATTATGCAAAAGGTAAAGAACCGTGCCGATGGCGATACACGCTATGCCACCGTGGAAATGACACTTATTCAAAAAAGTGGGCATAAGCGTGTGCGAAAAATTGAATCGTGGGCAATGGACGAAGGTAAGGACACAAAGAAAATCATGTTCTTCACCTATCCCGGCGACGTGAAGGGCACGGGATTTCTCACTTGGGACTATGACAATCCCGGCAAGACAGACGACAAATGGCTCTATCTCCCTGCCATGAAAAAGACAAGGCGCATTAGTGGAAAGTCATCGAAGACCGATTACTTCATGGGCAGCGATTTTACATACGACGACATGAGTACACGCAGCGTGGACGAGGAAACACACACGCTGCTGCGTGAGGAAGTGGTAAGCGGACACAAATGCTGGGTGGTGCAGTCCGTGCCTAAGGACAAGGGAGAAATATACTCAAAGCGCATCACATGGATCAGGCAGGACTGTCTGATGGCAATCAAGGCGGATTACTACGATAAGCTCAATAAACTGCATCGCAGCCTTACCATCTCAAATATTGACAAGGTACAGGGATTCTGGACGATGCACCTCATGCAGATGGAGAATGTACAGACGGGGCATAAGACCATCATCAAGATGGACAATCAGAGGTTCAACGTCAAGATTGCGCCCAATCTCTTCACTGTCTCCAAACTGGAAAAAGGACTCTGATCATGAAAATACTGCGATTATGGACGCTGTTGCTTGTGCCGATGTTCTCGGCACAGGCATTTGCCCAGATTGATACGCTGACGGTGGAGAATGACTCTGCCGATGCGGAATATATGCAAGAGGAAGAAACGGATGACAACGCCTTGCGTGTTCAGGTAAGAGGTTTCCTCGACACATACCATGCCGTCAGGACAGGAGGCAGGAACGAGTGGATGGCTTCGAGAACCCGTGCGCGCGGAGAGGTGAAACTTGAAAAAGGAGCAGCTTCCCTTTTTGTTTCCATGAACGCCACCTACAACGGCATACTGAAAGACCGCACGGGACTGGAACTGCGTGAGGCATATCTTGCATACACCAAAGGAAACCTTGACCTTCGGGTGGGGCGGCAGATTGTGGTATGGGGAGTGGCAGACGCATTGCGCGTTACGGACTGCGTGTCGCCGTTCGACTATACCGAGTTCCTTGCGCAGGACTACGATGACATTCGTATGCCCGTCAATGCCCTGCGTGCAAAATACACATGGCATTCGGTAACATTCGAGGCGATATGTAATCCCGTGGCGGATTTCTTCATCCTTCCCACCGACCGACGCAATCCGTGGGCACTGACTCTGCCGTCAGCCCCTCTTCCCTATACCATAGATTTGGAAAGTGGAAAACCGGAGAAAAGACTTAGGAATATGGAGTACGGCGGGCGGATAACGACCAATCTCAGCGGGATAGATTTCTCCCTGAGCGCCCTGCGGACATGGAACAAGACGCCCGCTCTTTCCCTTGCTGTGTCCAACGATGGAAAGTCGCTTTTAGCCAAAGGGGAATACCGCCGGATGACGATGCTCGGAGCCGACTGCTCTCTGCCTGTCGGACAGTTTGTCCTTCGCAGCGAGGCTGCTTGCTATTTCGATGAGGCGCAAAGCAGAGGTGTAGGAAAAGATGTGGTATGCCGAAATACGTACAATATCCTTGCCGGTGTGGACTGGTATCCGGGCAACGATTGGAACTTCAGCGCGCAATACTGCCATAAATATACGGCAGGGAACCTTGACGGTCTTTCCGTTTATCGCAATGCCGGACTTGCCACGGCAAGAATATCGAAAGAACTACTGCGGAATATGCTGAAACTTTCAACATTCGCCTATATAGATGTAGCCAATGGCGGCGTTTTCAACCGTTTCTCTGCATCCTACGCCTTGAACGACCAAATCGAACTCACTGCCGGATACGATTTCTTCCATGCCGACAAAGGCAAGTTTCAGATGTATGACCGAAACTCTGAAATATGGGCAAAGATGAAATATAGTTTTTGAATGACATAAAGACATTGCGTCTCATTCTTTTATAAGATGACAAAGAGAAGGATCTTCTTTTATCCTTTTTATTTCTTTTTCAATCAAAACAATTATTTCCCGCTTAACACATTTATAGTTGGCTTCGATAGTCTCTTTGAGATTATCGGAGCCATCTTCGTTTTGAAACGCATTGATTTCAGGAATGGACTGGTATTGCTTCATTTCGGCAGAGACTTTAGCACTATCCACCACTATTTCAGCATGGAAAATCTTTTGGTCAATGCGCTCGTCAAAGTTGTCGGATACTGCTCCTACAAACATGCCTTGTGTGAGATTGCTGATTTTCGATGCAGGGATAAGACTATCCATCTGCGTAGAGATAGATGTGGACTTATCGTTGCGATTGATGGTCATAGACTGCCGTTGTTGAAGCACCTTGCCAAAACGCTCAGAAAGAGTCTTGGCGGTTTCACCTACAACTTGACCACTAAACACATTGCCCACTGTGTTCTGTATCACCTTGCTCTCCTTATCCCCATAATCACGGGTAAGCTGTGAGAAGTCTTGAAAGCCCAGACACACGGCAACCTTGTTACTACGGGCTGTAGCAATGAGGTTGTCAAGCCCACGGAAATAGATGGTCGGCAACTCGTCGATAATCACCGAGGATTTAAGTTGTTTCTTCTTGTTGATGAGTTTCACAATACGGCTGTTATACAGTCCCAATGCCGCCGAATAGATGTTCTGTCTATCAGGATTATTGCCTACGACAAGCACTTTCGGCTCATTAGGATTGTTGATATCGAGCGAGAAATCATCGCCCGTCATTACCCAATAGAGAGCAGGGCTTATCATACGAGACAGTGGTATTTTGGCACTGGCTATCTGTCCCTGCAACTGGTCTTGCGCTCCGCCCTCCCAAGCATCCATAAAGGGAGAAAGGTAGTTGGCAAGCTCATCGTAGGAAGTAAGTGTCGGAAATATCTGTGCGTAGGGACGGTTCAGGAATTCGATGGCATGGGGAAAGGTGCAATACTTACCGTTCTCATATATCTTCAGAAACCAGATAATGGCGGCAAGCAAGATAATCGGTGATTCGACGAAAAAATCTCCCTGCTTCTGTATCCACGAGCGGTTGAGGTTGAGCATGATGGTGTAGGCGCTCTCGTAAGCATCCGATATATCTGTCATAAAGGCAGGATTGATGGGATTACAGCGATGGCTCCTGCGTGGGTCGTCGAAGTTTATCACATAGAATTGTGGTTTGACTTTATAAGCATCTAAATGATGAAGCAGGTGATTGTAGGCAATCTCCGACAAATCAGGGAATTTATAGTCGTAGATATACATGGCAAAGCCTTTCTCAATCTGCTGTTTGATGTAGTTATTCACAATGGCGTATGACTTACCCGAACCCGGTGTGCCGAGTACCATTGAGGCCCGAAACGGATTGACCACGTTAATCCAGCCTTTGTTCCACCTTTTCTTATAATAGAAGCGTGTAGGAAGATTGACCGAGTATTCATTTTCCATCAGCCTTGTTTCCTGCATAAAGCTCTCGTTCTCCGTGTTGAATACGTCGTCCATGAGGTTGTTTTTGAGTAATCGGCTCATCCACACACCACCCATTAGCAGGCAGATATAACCCACGGACAGTGTGAAGATGTAAAGCGTAGCCGCCCCGATTTTACCAATGGGCAATGCCAACAGCCACCAGTTGAGAAAGAAAAATACAAAGCCTGAGAAAAGTGCCGTCCAAATCTTTGGCCATGTGATTTTCTCCTCCTTCACGCCTTTTGTGCCCAAGCAGGATAAGGCGAGAAACACAACACAGAAGAGTTTCGTCCATAGGATAGATGAAAATAATCCCGTGGTGCGTTGAAAGTTCATCAGTATCTTATTGATGATGCCGAGTGTGAAATGCCACTCGTGAAATGCCTCGTAGCAAAACCAATAACAGTTAATCAGGAGGAATATCACAGATATACCTCGCATAAAGTCCATGACCTTACCTAATGCCCTTAAATCATCTTCTTGTGCCATAATGCAATCTTATTGTTGTTAGAGAATCGTTTGAATGTTATTTGAGCGGTGTACTTAACGCTTCCTACGTTTAAGATTTACCTTATTTTGTCTTCGGAGTTTACGCTGCCATGCCGCTTCTTTCCAATCATCATTGCCCGATGTAGAGAAAGTTTCTCTCACCAAATCGTCGATAAGTTCATCGACAAGATTGTCGCTTTCCTCTGTGTCTTGTTGTAATAATTGTGTTTTATTTATCTGTTCATGGCTAACGGATGGGCTACCATAAAGCGATTCATCCAAGAATGGATTATTTTTCGGGTTAGAGAAGTACTCGTTAAACTTATTGGCAGCATATCCTTTACCCAATCGAGAGCCATTGAGCGCAATGCCTTTTTCATCATCAATGAATGTAATACCATAGAGTCGTCCGCTCTCATTCTTTCGGATAACTACTCGCAAGTCTTGTTTCTCCAATCTTTGTCGAAGTCTTTCCTCCGTGTGGGGAGAAGTACGCATTACTTCTAATACCTTTCTTCTGACAGTTGGTATCAATGGCTTAACCATCTGCTTTGACTTCAGCATCTTGTTCTGAACGGCAGTATAGCCCACACCTCTGCCTATGTCCGAGGCATGAATGGGTGTACTCACCTTATTGCCCTTATCATCGGTAGGTACATAGACCAGCCCGTCATACCGTTTACCCCTATACTCAGTTTTTACTTCTTCTATGGCGAGATTGTATCGGGAGAGTATGGCGTTTAGCTCACCTAAGGAGCAGAAGGTATAATGCTTCATAGCAGAACGGATGATGTTAGCCACCTGTTCCTTGATATTTCCTTGCGTGGCATCGACCTTTGACGTTTCAGCTGTCGGCTTCTCACTGACCTTTGAACTTGGAATGAGGTTATACTTCTTTTCCAGAGCATCAGTAATCTTTTTGCTTCGCCTGCCCTCATACTTATCATTGATTTTATTACCATCGAAATCCACTCGAAGCGAAACGATGTGAATATGCTCACGGGCAATGTCATTATGCTTAAAGACGATGTAGGGTTGCTTGCCATAGCCGAGTGCCTCCATGTACTCCTTCGCAATCTGTGTGAGTTGCTCATCAGATAGTTTCTCGTCCGGGTGCGGATTGAGGGAACAGTGGAACACCGTATTCTTTGTCCTGCACTTATCCGGGATAAGTTGTCTCATATCGGACAATACCTGTTCCATAGAGTATTTGCCGTCTTGATTTTGGTACAGACCATTGGCAAGCAGGACGGTTGCCTCTTCCTGCCTTACCTTCTTGAAGTTGTACCCCAATGCTCCTCCAAGGTTTGCCGTTGATGATATTTTGGCTATCATTTGCTGCGGTAGTCAATCGTTAAATCTATTGTTTTCTGCTGAAGTTCGATTATCTGAGCAGATAGTCTTTCCAATTTTTCAAGCATAATCTGTGCAGTTTTTACGCTATGGTATGCATTGATGGCACGCACAACTTGGTTGTACAGCACGCCAATCTTATGTATCTGTGCTGTCAGTTCTGAGAGTTTCCTGTAGTATTCCACGGCAGATTTGTCCACCGTAATGATCTTAAAACTATCGCCAAGAATACGCCCACGCACAAAATCCGACTTGGTCTCGGCTCCAGAACGCTGAAACAAATCAATCGCTTTTTGCTGGTCTTTGAGATTGGGAAGACGTACATGCCAGTTATCCCAGCGTGGCTTTTCCACCTTTTTTCGTTCTGAACGATGTTCTGTGTCTTTATTCATATTCATTTGGTCTTCTAATTACGACTTTGGAGTGATTTAATCCCCTTCGGGGCAAGGGTCTTTGTGGTACAAACGGAGGTTTGTGTTACAAAGACACACCTTGCTAATATCAAGAACCGAAGGTCGGCGAAGCCAAATGATACGATTGAAGTATCCACCCTTTTGGGGTGTCTGCTTCGGGATATTACCTCCATGTATTATTCTCGTCTGCAAAGTTACGGCGAGTTTTCAAATAACTCATTATCAGCTATATTCACTCTTTTCCCTTGTGTTTCCCTGTGTTTCATCGGTGTAATAAAATCAACCAAAATATCATTTATTTTGCAGCCAAAACGAGCGAACTATGGTATGACGACACAAGCAAAAGACACATCGTATTACCGTTGGCTTGCACCAAAGATGCAAAGAAGAAACGAAACATATTCATGACAATTTGTTGTCATGACAAACTATTGTCAATACAACAGATTGCAAGAACTATAAATCGTCCTTTCAGACTATCGCACGAATCATATGCAGTCAGAATTAACTGTCTGCTGATTACTCTCAAGAATGAGAGAACATCCAAACAGCAAATAGACAAGTAATATGAACTAAGAAATTATCATTATGGAGAACAAACAACAACGCCCCCTCTTTCTGGGGTTCTCCTCACAAAAGGGAGGAGTAGGAAAAAGCACGCTTGCCGAAATTGTGAGCAGCATATTGTACTACGAACAGGGCATCAACCTCTTCGTGATGGACTGCGACCTGTCGCAGGACTCCTTTTACAAACTGAGGGAACGCGAGAAAAGTGTCGTTCAGGAAAGCGAAGAGCTTTCCAAGTCCATGGAGGAATACTTTCACCACCTCGGCAAAAAGGCATACAGAATTTATAAGTCCAGCCCCAAAGAAGCTGTCAAGACAGCACAAAGTAAGATTGACGCTATCAGCAATGAGAAGTACCAGTTGGTTGTGTTCGACTTCCCCGGTCATGCAGGGACAACGGAGCTGATGGAACTGTCCCTTCAGATGGACTATATCTTATCTCCGCTTGAAGCCGACATACAGTCACTCGTCTCCTGTATAGCATACGCCAAGACCATTACGGATATTGGTGTTTCAATGTCCGACTCACGAATAAAGGACATTATCCTGTTCTGGAACAAGGTGGACAGAAGGGTAAGGAACATCATCATCGACGAATACACAAAACTTATCCAAGGACACGAACTCACGCTCCTGCCCGGCTATGTATATGCCACACACCGTTTCTCCCACGAACTTTCCACATACGGGCTACGAGGCGTATTCCGTTCCACCTATCAGCCTCCTGCAAGGGGATTACGAATGGGCACAGGGCTGGATGAACTCGTCTCCGAGATAATTCAACGTCTCAAACTAAAAACGAAAACAGAAAATGGCAACGATTGAGGAAAGAAAGCAGCAACTGGAAAAGAAGCTGAAGAAAATGGCAGAGGACAATGTCGTGGTGAAACCTGTCACGGTCCCCAACTCCTTCGATCCTTCTGAGGACACAGTACCTTCCCCTGCAACATTACGAGAGGAAGACGAAAGTCCGGAAGAAACGAAACCAACAAACGAAAAACCGGCAGATGAAGCAGAAGGTGGGACAACCGGAAACACTGAGCCGAAAAGAGAAAGGAAGCCAAGAATGGAAAAGTCTGGCAAGTCGTCCCTTTCCATCGAAGAGTATAGAGACCGATATTTTCATCCCGTACGTTCCCAAATGCGTACAGCCTTCTCCATCAATTTGGAGACATTACAGAACCTGCGCAACGTGTTGCAGGACTTGGGGGAGCGTGTCTCCATAGCCGCATACATAGATAACATCCTTCGGGAGCACCTGCGAGAACATCTGGAACTGCTCAACAGTGCGGCTGCAAAGCAAAGGCGCAAGACAACAATAACATTATAAACCATACAATCATGACAACAATAAATGTAATTATCCTGACACTCGTGTTTTTTAACCTCGTCATCACATCGGTGCTCTGCACTTATGCAATGGTGCTTCATCAAAAAACAAGGAGACCAATGAATGACCTAACACAGGCGGCTGAGACGGACGAATTATCAATGCTCCATGAACCGGCAAGGAATATAGACGACGATGAAAGAGAAAACACCAGCCGAGACGATTTTCACACCTCGACATCTGCTCCAAAGTCTACGGAAGATCTGTGGCATCTTTATGAATCCATATATTTCAAGCCCACTCCACAGAGTGCAAAATCAGGCTTTACCATCAATCGAGAGATACTTCAGATGTTGCGCGATGTCCTTTGGGACACAAAATCGGAATCCACACTCACTGCCTATATCGAGAATATTCTCATGTGGCATCTTCGTACTTATGAGGAATTGTTGAATGAAGCCGCTTCGGCACACAAGCGGTACAAAACATTGAACTTATGATGGAAACAATACTTTTCAGTTTTATACTGGTACTCATCATCATTTGGATGATGCTTGGTATCCTATATTTCTATATGCGGTATGTATCTCCGTATGACTTCATCATCAAGAAAAAGGGAAAGAGTCATGAAGATACCAATAAGAACGAAGCAGCGAAGGAAAAAGACGTACTGAAAGGGCAAGGTGCAAATGAACAAACCGAGTTTGTACTGATTGGAAAAAGTCGTTCCATTTCCCCAATTATCCCACAAATGCCCTCTATTTCATCATCTGAAAAACCAGAGCGAAATAGCAATAATTTTGCACCGCAGAACTCCGAAAAGGAGGAAGATGTGAACGAAGAGGACAACGAGATGGACGTTGATTTCGAGATGGAGAGGGTGGACGAAGATGAAGTTGCCCGTGAGGAATTAAGCCTGCCCATCGAGTCCACATCGGGCGAAGCCGAGGTATCGGGGCAGTCCATCCTTGCACGTGACTTAGGTCGCCTGCAAAAGTGGACAAAAAACTGTGAGGAGGCTGATGAGGAAGAAGTCAAAGAGACCGTTCGACAACTTCAAGACTCCGAACTGTTGGATAAGTACAAGGAAAACATCGCCAAGATGCAGGGCGAACAAGCCTCGCTATTGGAGAAAATCCGCAGGGCGGAAGAAAAGGAAGAACAGAGCAATCAACAAGCAATGCCATCTTCTCGAAACTCAACACCACCTGTTTCTGACGTATCTGACACCTCTTCGGGTGATGCTGACGAAAAGCCACTTTCATACTATCTGTAAACAATCAACGAAGGCAGGGAAAGAAGTCGGTTCATTATCTGCGAATTGGTTTCTTCATTATCATATGTGCCTCTCTTTCCCCTTCCTTTTAAGAACAAGCAATTTTATCACACTTAAAATTATAACATACAAATGAACAAAAAGAAAATCACAATGATGCTCCTGATGGCTGCCACTACCGCAGGAGCATACGCACAGGGCAACGGCATGGCGGGTATCAATGAAGCCACAAAGATGGTAACAAGCTATTTTGATCCAGGCACAAAGCTTATCTATGCCATCGGAGCCGTGGTAGGTCTGATAGGGGGCATTAAAGTGTATAACAAGTTCTCTAGTGGCGACCCTGATACAAGTAAGACCGCAGCCTCTTGGTTCGGTGCGTGTATCTTCTTGATTGTGGCTGCCACTATCTTAAGAAGTTTCTTCCTGTAAGGCGATGGCTGCATTTGAAATCAACAAAGGTGTAGGTCGGACGGTAGAGTTCAAGGGCTTGAAGGCACAGTACCTCTTCCTCTTTGCAGGAGG
>QWBZ01000146.1_pt1 | contig 32314 bp, 28 predicted proteins | sample 1972441 | NCBI WGS metagenome assembly QWBZ01 (sample SAMN09866721, study PRJNA288562) | Human oral metagenome isolate term6_saliva, whole genome shotgun sequencing... | isolation source: mouth | host: Homo sapiens | place: USA: California
CAAGGATCGCGCATGCGTGGACGAGTGCCCCGTCGACTGCATCTACGAGGGTGCCCGTTCGCTCTACATCCACCCCGAGGAGTGCGTGGACTGCGGCGCGTGCGAGCCCGTGTGCCCGACCGAGGCCATCTTCTACGAGGACGACCTGCCCGATGAGTGGTCGGACTACCTGCGCGCCAACGCCGACTTCTTCAACGAGCTGGGCAGCCCCGGCGGCGCCCAGAAGACCGGCGTCCAGGACTTCGACGATCCGATGATCACCGCGCTGCCGCCTCAGAATGAGGAATGGAAGGCCGAAAACCTCTGACAGTCGATAGGGTAGGGGCATGACCACGATCCTTCCCCGCCCCCTTGACCTGCCCGAATTCCCCTGGGATCAGCTGGCGCCCGCAAAAGCGCGCGCGGCCGAGCATCCCGGGGGAATTTGCGATCTCAGCGTCGGAACACCCGTCGACGATACGCCCGCGTTCATCCGCGAGGCCCTGGCCGATGCATCCAACGCGCACGGCTACCCGACGGTGATCGGCACTACCGAGGTGCGCGATTCGATCCTTGCGTGGGGACAGCGACGGGGCATGGTCGACGTCGGCCGCGGCGGCGTGATCCCCACGATCGGCTCGAAGGAGGCGGTCGCCTGGATTCCCGCCCTCCTGGGTGTGCGCGCGGGCGACACCGTCCTCGTGCCCGAGGTTGCCTACCCGACCTACGACATCGGTGCCCGGCTGGCCGGCGCCACCCCGGTCGCCGTGGATCCGACGAACCCCGAGCGCTGGCCCGAGGCTGCGCTCGTCTACCTGAACTCCCCGGGCAACCCCGACGGCCACGTGATGAGCAAGGACGAGCTGCGTGCCGTCGTCGCCTGGGCGCGTGCCCACGGCGCAGTCGTCGTCTCCGACGAGTGCTACGCGGCGCTGCCCTGGTCCGAGCCCTACGTGAGCGAGGGAGTGCCCTCTCTGCTCGATGTGGACGTGTGCGACGGCGACGCGAGCGGCCTCCTCGTCCTGTACTCGCTGTCCAAGCAGTCGAATCTTGCGGGCTACCGCGCCGCGCTCATCTATGGCGATCCCGCGCTGGTCGCCCCCATCGTGAGCGTGCGCAAGCACTCCGGGCTCATGGTGCCCGCCCCGGTTCAGCACGCGATGGCGGTCGCCCTCCGCGACTGACCGATGCCGGCCTCGACGTCGACCCCGACAGCGCCGCTGGCCTGTACCTGTGGGTCGCCGACCCCGCCAACCCGACCGACTCATGGGCGCTCGTGAACCGCCTGGCCGACCTCGGCATTCTCGCGGCGCCCGGCGACTTCTACGGCACCGCCGCCCACGGGCGCGTGCGCGTGGCCCTGACCGCCACCGACGAGCGCGTGGCTGCCGCAGCGAAGCGCATCCGAGAGGCATGGAACGTGCGCTGAGAGACGCGTCGATACAACGAGGCCGGGGCCACCCGCGCACACTGCGCACCGGTGGTCCCGCCCTGGTTGGTAGGAAAACTCAGTTCGACGCGTGCAGTGCGTCGTTGAGTTCGATGCCCACGACGCCCGCGCGGGCAATGGCCTCGATACGGCCGGTCTGGGAGTTGCGGCGGAACAGGATGTTCGACGCACCCGACAGCTCGCGGGCCGCAATCGTGCGCGGCTCGGCCTCGCCGGAAGAATCGATGAGTGTGACCTTCGCGCCGGCGGTCACGTACAGGCCGGCCTCGACCACGCAGTCGTCGCCCAGAGCGATGCCCAGGCCCGAGTTCGCGCCCAGGAGGCAGCGCTCGCCCAGGCGCACGCGCTGCTTGCCGCCGCCCGAGAGGGTCCCCATCGTGGAGGCGCCGCCGCCCACATCCGAGCCGTCGCCGATGACGACGCCCTGCGAGACGCGGCCCTCGACCATCGAGCGGCCCAGCGTGCCGGCGTTGAAGTTGACGAAGCCGGCGTGCATGACGGTCGTTCCCTCGGACAGGTAGGCACCCAGGCGCACGCGCGTGCCGTCGGCAATGCGCACGCCGGTCGGCAGCACGTAGTTGACCATCGGCGGGAACTTGTCGACGCCCTGCACGGTGACGGGGTGGCCGTCACGGGCGCGCAGGCGCAGGCGGGTGGCCTCAAAGTCTGCGACAGCGCACGGGCCGGCGTCCGTCCACACGACGTTGGGCAGCACCGCGAAGATGCCGTCCAGGTTGATCGTGTTGGGCTCCACCAGGCGGTGGGAAAGCAGGTGCAGGCGCAGGTAGGCGTCCTCCGTCGAGGCGGGGGCCTGCATCAGGTCAATCGTCGTGGTCACGACGACGGTGCGCACGCGGCGCGCGTCATCGACGCGCTCCAGCACGGACAGCGAGGTTGCCAGCTCCTCGTCGCTGCCGGGTTCGCCCAGGTGCGGGGCGGGGTACCACGTGTCGAGTGTCGTTCCGTCCAGAGTGATCGTTGCGAGGCCGATGCCCCATGCAGTGCTGTTGTCCATGTCCCTACAGTACGGGGCGATGGGAGGGGGACAAGCGCTGAAACTCAGGGGCGCGGCGCATCCCACAGGTCCGGCCAGAATACGCCGAGCTCGGTGGCCATGGACCGCAGCAGGGGCAGGGAGATGCCGACGACCGAGTGATAATCGCCTGTTACGCCCTCGATGAAGGGCCCGCCGAGCCCATCGACCGTAAACGAACCGGCAACGTGCAGGGGTTCGCCGGTGGCCACGTATGCGTCGATCTCGGCATCCGAGATGTCCCCGAAGTGGACCTGGGTCGAGGCGGAGCGGGTGAGGCTTGCGCTTACCGTGCGTTCCTCGGCTGTGCCTTCGTACCTCGACGAGGCCGGGGCGAGGATAGCCGCGCAGTGGCCTGTCCACAGGGTTGCGGTCGTGCGGCGCATGGCGCGGATGCGCTCGCGTGCGACGTCGGGAGTGTGGGGCTTGCCCAGCATCTGGCCGCCGATCTCGAGCATTGAGTCGCAGCCGACGACGAGGACGGGCTCGCCCTCGGGAAGGTCGGAAACCTTGCCGGGGGCGCTCAGTGAGGCGCAGACATCCGAGCACTTAGCTGCTGCGAGCGCTGCGACTTCGTCGGCGGGGGTGGTTGTGCCGCCGCAAAAGGCTCGACCTCCGGGGAGTGCGGCGAGGATGGCGTCCTCGTCAACCGTTGATACATGAACGATTGGTGTGATGCCCGCCGCAATGAGGGTCGCGCGGCGGGCGGGGGATGCTGAGGCAAGAACAAGGCGCATGAGGACATTGTCTCCCAACGTGCTTCCTGCGCACAGACAAGGTGCAATTTGGTGCAGGAATCTCGGTTTTCGCAGGTAAACGTGCAATTCTCTAGAGAAAAACCCATCAGACTACTACAATTGTCAATGTGCGAGGTCGCATTCCCGATGTGACTTTGAAAAGTGATCTGATATACCGTTACCCGCTGATGTGGTGTTGAGTCAGCTCAAAGAGGAGGGATTTGCGATGGATGAGCGCGCGGCTTCGTCCCCTGCAACTCCTGATGACCTGACCGCAACAAGCTACGTTCCTCAGCTGCTCGGTGGTCATCTGACGTATTCCGCCCGCGACATTGCGGAGGCGACGAATACGCCTATCGAGCGCGTCTTCCGTTTCTGGATCGCCCTCGGCTTCCAGGCTCCTACCGCCGATGACAAGGTTTTTTCGCAGCGCGACCTGGATGTTTTCAGTCGCTGGCATGAGCTTGTCGAATCGGGCGGCATTGATACATCGACCTCTCGTTCCCTCCTGCGCGCGAACGCTCACCTGGCCGACCGTCTGGCTCTGTGGCAGTTCGAGGCCCTGGTCGAGGACTCGATGCGTCGCTTCATGCTGGATGACACGACTGCTCGTATGTACGTGCTCGACCATATGCGTGAGTACATCGACGTCTTCCAGGAGATGTTCACCTATGCGTGGCGGCGTCAGCTTGAGGCAGCGCTGTCCCGTTTCGACCGCGAGGTCTCCCAGCGCGGGCATGAGGAGCGCCATAATCGTTTCCCGCTCAACCGCTGCCTTGGCTTCGTGGACATGGTGTCCTACACGTCCTCCTCGACGATCCTCGGTGACGCTCTCGTGGGGCTCATTGAGCGCTTCGAAGAAGAGAGTCGTAACGCCGTCATTGAGGAGGGCGGTCGCGTCGTCAAGATGATTGGCGATGCTGTCCTCTACATTGCGGACGATCTGTCGACCGGCCTGCGCGTGGCCACGTCTCTGATTGAACGCCTCAATGCTGATGATGAGATGCTGCCGGTGCGTGCCTCGTTCGTGCGCGGCGATGTGTTCTCGCGTTCGGGCGATGTCTTCGGCCCCACCGTCAACCTTGCATCTCGCCTCGTGGATATCGCGCCGGTGGGCAAGATCCTGACGGATCCGACCACGGCTGCCGCCATCGCGGCCGGCGAGGTCGGTGACGGATATGAGCTCGAAGAGTTCCCGACCGCAGACTTGCGTGGTTTCGGTCCGGTCTCGCCGTACCTGCTCTCGAGCGTTGTCAACTAACGTTCATCTCGCAGTGTGAACGAGTGCCTGATTGGCCCGGATAACGGGTCAAGAAAGGTGCAAGTTTTGGTTCGGAATTGCTAAGATGAACGCGTGACTACAGTTCTCCTCGTTGAAGACGATCCGGCCATCTCTGAGCCCCTTGCCCGCGCGCTGGGCAGGGAGGGCTACGACGTGCGTGCACACGCGACGGGCGCTGAGGCCCTCGCCGATGTGCGTGGCGTTGACCTGGTCGTCCTGGACCTCGGTCTGCCGGACATGGACGGCCTGGATGTCGCTCGCGAGATCCGCTCCTCCGGCAACCGAGTCCCGATCCTGATCCTCACCGCCCGCACGGACGAAGTTGACATGGTTGTCGGCCTCGACGCCGGTGCAGATGACTACGTGACGAAGCCGTTCCGTCTGGCCGAGCTTCTTGCCCGCGTGCGCGCCCTCCTGCGCCGCCAGGCCGCGGAACCCGTCGAGGGTGAGCTGCGCGCGCAGGATATTCGCATGGATGTCGCCGCACATCGCGCCTTCGTCGGTGATGTCGAGCTGAGCCTGACGGCCAAGGAATTCGACCTCTTGCGCGTCCTCCTGCGCGAGGCCGGATCCGTCGTCGCCCGCGACACCCTCATGCGCGAGGTCTGGGGCTCGGATCCGACCGGCTCTACGAAGACCCTCGACATGCACGTGTCGTGGCTGCGTCGCAAGCTCGGCGACGACGCAACCGACCCGCACTACATCACGACCGTCCGCGGGATGGGTTTCCGCTTCGAAAACGCTCGCTGAACGCCGCTGAGGGAGGCTCGTCATGCGCGCACGCGCGGTGAGGATGATCGTCTCGGTCGTCGCCGTCGTGTGCCTTCTGATGGGACTCCCCGGCGCCTTCTTCGCGTCCGTCTCCATCTGGGCGTCCGAGCAGCGAGGCCTTGAGGTCCAGTCCCAGTCGATCTTGCAGAGCGTTGAACGCAGGTGGGCGGCGGGGGAGAGCACCGACCCCGCGACCCTTGCGTCGCTCGTCACCGATCAGGCGAAGAGCCGGGGCGGCGAACTCGCGTATCGGATTAAGGTTCCCGATGCGAACCTCGTCACCAACGCGAAGATCATCCCGGGCCGCACCATGACGGCCATCGCCTCGTCCCCCAGCGGAATCTCCGTCCAACTCACCTCATCCGCGTCGGCGGCACTATCGCGCATTGCGTGGACGTGCTCGCTTTTCGGAGCTGGCATGGCCCTGTCGATGCTGATCGGCTGGCTCATGGCTCGTGCCCTGTCGCGCGATCTGTCCGCTCCCCTCATCTACCTGGCCGCCCAGGCTGAGCAGATCGGTTCGGGCGGTGTGCGCGCCCGTGTCGAGAAGTCCGGCATCGAGGAAATCGACCTGGTCTCCGAGGAGCTGGCCCGCACCGGTGAACGTATGGCGGGCCGACTCGCGGCTGAGCGTCAGGCGGCCGCCGATGCCTCGCACCAGCTGCGCACCCCTCTGACGGCACTGTCTATGCGCCTGGAGGAGATCGAACTGATCTCCACGGAGGATGAAGTGCGCGCTGAAGCCCGCACGTGCCTCGAACAGGTCGAGCGCATGACGAACGTCGTGACGGAGCTCCTGGACGTCTCGCGGCGACAGACCAGCCAGACCGAGGCCATCCACATTCTCGAGGTCTTCAACACGGCCCGCGAGGAGTGGGAGGACCAGTTCGAGGCCGCCGGACGATCCCTCGTATTCCTCGACGAAGCTGAGCGTCCGATCCTCGCCGATGCTGGAAAGCTCGGTCAGGTCCTGGCCACCCTCATTGAAAACTCCCTGCGCTACGGCGGTGGGACCACGCGCGTGTGGGCGCACGCGGGCACATCCAAGCGCGGCGTCGTCATTGAGGTGAGCGACGAAGGCGAGGGCATCGATGAGAGCCTCGCTCCCGATATTTTCGAAAAAGGTGTCTCGGGACACGGCTCGACTGGCATCGGCCTGGCCCTGGCCCACGACCTCGCGCAGGCCATGGGCGGCCGCCTCGAGCTGAAGACGAACAAGCCCCCCGTTTTCACGGTGTCGGTCGCGGCGATTCCCGCATCGCTGGACCCGGACCGCGTGATGCCTGAGGGACCCCTCATGTCCATGGGACGCCGCTCGCGGCGCTTCTAGCGGCGCGATAGATTCAAGGAGTGGAATACGAGATGCGCACACCTCCCACCGTTGCCGTCATTGGCGGCGGACAGCTGGCACGGATGATGCAGGAGAGCGCGATTGCGCTCGGAATCAACCTGCGCGCACTTGTCGAGGCCGACGACGGGTCGACCGGGCAGGTGACGGTTGATAAGGCGGCTGGGGCTCCCGCTGACCTGGATGCGGTCCGCGCGCTCATCGACGGCGCGGACGTCCTCACCTTCGAGCATGAGCACATTCCAGCGGCCACCATGGAGGAGGCTGCGCGCCTCGTCTCCGTTCAGCCCCCGGCGAGCGCCCTGCTCTACGCGCAGGACAAGCTCGCCATGCGCGAGCGCCTGACCGCGATGGGCATTCCGTGCCCCGCGTGGGCCCGCGTCGAGGACGAATCCCAGCTGGAGGAGTTCGGTGCCACGATCGGTTGGCCTCTCATCGTCAAGACGCCGCGCGGCGGTTACGACGGGCACGGTGTGGCTGTCGCTCATAGCCCTGCGGACGTGTCCTCCTGGTGGGGGCATGGTCCCCTCCTGGCCGAGGCCCTGGTTCCCTTCACGGGCGAGGTGGCTGCTCTGCTGGCGCGCACCCCGTCGGGCGAGATTGCCTCGTGGCCCGTCGCCTCCACCGTGCAGGTGGACGGCGTGTGCGCCGAGGTGACCGCTCCCGCCGTTGGCATCCGTCCCGAGACGGCTGCCGAGGCCCGCAGCATCGGCGAGCGCATCGCCTCCGAGCTGGGAGTCACCGGCGTCCTCGCCGTCGAAATGTTCGTCGTCGGTGAGGGTGCGGACGAGCGCGTACTCGTCAACGAGCTCGCTATGCGTCCCCACAACACGGGGCACTGGACCATCGACGGGGCGATCACCAGCCAGTTCGAGCAGCACCTGCGCGCCGTCCTCGATCTGCCGCTTGGCTCGACCGATCTGCGTGCTCCGGGCTCGCACTCCGTCATGGTGAATCTCCTCGGCTCGGCTCACGCTCAGCCCGCGCGCGCCCTCGCAGCGGCCTTCGCGGCCGGGGGAGCGGGCGCGAAGGTCCACCTGTACGGCAAGGAAGTGCGCCCCGGCCGCAAGCTCGGACACGTCACCGTCGTCGATCAGGACCCAGCCCTCGCCCTTGAGCGGGCACGGGCCGCAGTCGCCGCCCTCCGAGGCGACGCGCCCACCGACTAACCTTCCACCCACTGACGGCCGCGGGACCAGGTGCCCCGGCCTCGTTCCCTCCCGAAAGGACCGCCCGTGACTACCGACCTTGACATCCAGCTGACCGCCACCGGCGATAACCCGATCGTCGGCGTCGTCATGGGTTCCGACTCTGACTGGCCGACCATGGAGCCCGCCGTTGCTGCGCTCGCGGAGTTCGGCATCGCCTGCGAGGTCGGCGTCGTCTCCGCCCACCGCATGCCCGAGGACATGGTCGCCTACGGGAGGAGCGCCTCGGCACGCGGCCTGCGCGTCATCATCGCCGGCGCAGGGGGAGCGGCCCACCTGCCCGGCATGCTCGCAGCCCTCACCGAGCTGCCCGTCATCGGCGTCCCCGTGCCGCTCAAGCACCTTGACGGCGTCGACTCCCTGCACTCCATCGTCCAGATGCCCGCCGGCGTCCCCGTCGCGACCGTCTCCATCGCGGGTGCACGCAACGCGGGCCTGCTCGCCGCACGGATCCTCGGCGCGGGCGAAGGCGAGCGCGCCGAGGGCCTGCGTGCCCAGATGCGTTCTTTCCAGAAGGACCTGCGCGACGTGGCCAGTGCGAAGGGCGCGGCGCTCGCTCGACGCGTGTCAGAGGCACGCTAAGCAACGCAAACACAAGCACCGTGCGGGTAGCCCTGAGGGGTCGGCGCGTCGTATCCTGGAACCATGAGCATTCTCGTTTGTGGCGGCGCCGGCTACATCGGCGCGCATGTTGTCCGCCTCCTGCGTCAGCGCGGGGATCGCGTCGTTGTCGTCGACGACCTGTCGAGTGGTAAGGCATCGCGCGTCGGCGACGCCAAGCTCGTGAAGCTTGACGTGACGCTGGACGAAGCCCGGTCGGCGCTGTCTACCCTCATGGTGGACGAGGACGTCACGGCCGTCATCCACTTCTCCGCACGCAAGCAGGTCGGCGAGTCCGTCGAACGCCCCGCCTGGTACTACCAGCAGAACATTGGCGGAATGGCCAACGTCCTCCTGGCGATGGAGGACGCCGGGGTCGACCAGATGATCTTCTCGTCCTCGGCCGCAGTGTACGGAACTCCCGAGCTGCCTGTGGTCACCGAGGATATGGCCGGTCACCCCATCAACCCCTACGGCGAGACGAAGCTGATCGGCGAATGGCTGATGGCTGACTGCGAGCGCGCCTGGGACTTGAAGTGGATCGGCCTGCGCTACTTCAACGTTGCGGGTGCCGGGTGGCCCGACCTGGCCGACGACGCCGTCATGAATCTGATCCCGATGGTGCTGGACCGCGTTGAGCGAGGCGAGAGCGCCAAGATCTTCGGCACTGACTACGACACTCCCGACGGCACCTGCATCCGCGACTACATCCACGTCCTGGATCTGGCGGAAGCGCACATCGCGGCCCTCGACGTGCTGGCCGAGGGGCGTCAGCCCGACCATCACACCTACAACGTGGGGACCGGCCTGGGCACCTCCGTCCGCGAGATTATCGACGGCCTACGCCGCGTTATCGGCTGGGACTTCCCCGTTGAGGAGCTGGATCGCCGCGCCGGCGACCCGCCCAAGCTGATCGGTGACCCGCTCTCGATCGGTGTCGACCTCGGCTGGAAGGCCAACAACGGGGTCGAGGAGATCCTCACCTCCGCCTGGGAAGGCTGGCAGGCAGGTCCTCGCCCGATCACCGTCCCCGGCGCCTGAGTACCTGTCGGCGCCGATAGAGCACCGGCCTCGTTCCTCAAAGGAAACGAGGCCGGTGCTTGTATCGTCGAACGTTGGCAGCGCGATGCTGGGCGCAGTGCGTTAGATCCCGTCGACCTGGTTGAGATCCGACGTCGTCAGCGTACCGGCGCGCAGCTTCGCGAAGAAATCGTCTGCGGTCGTATCGCGCAGCAGGACAGCGGATGCTCCCGCGTTCGTCGTAAAGTTCAGCGACTCGATCGGCGGGACGCCCATCATCTGATTCGACGAGGCGGAGCGCAGCGCCCACACGAGCGACGCGACCGTGACGACGGAGGAGTCTTCGTCGACCGTGAAGGACTTGGAGCCCGCGCGCTCCACGCGCAGGGTCTTCGCGGGATTAATGAGGGTTGAGGGCGAGGCCGCCGAGGAAATAACCTTCGAAATGACCTGGCGCTGACGCTTCGTGCGGCCGATGTCGCCCTCGGGGTCCTGGTAGCGCATACGCGAGAACTGCAGCGCAGTCGTGCCGTCCACCGTGTGGCAGCCCGCGGTCCACTTCAGGCCGGAATACTGGTCGTCCGCGTCGTTGTCGTAGCACAGCTCGACGCCGCCGACGGCGTCCACCATGTCGGGCACGGCACCCATGCCGATCTGAACGAAGTGATCGACCGTCAGACCCGTCAGCTTCTCGACGGTTTCGACGAGCAGCTGCGGCCCGCCATAAGCGTAGGAGGCGTTGATCTTGTCCCAGCCGACGCCCGGGATCTCCGCGTAAGTGTCGCGCGGAATCGAGAGCGCGACGGTCTGGCCGTTCGGGGCGACGTTGACGAGCATGATCGAGTCAGCGCGCTCGGACTCATCGAAACCGTCCTTGACAGCGCCGTCCGCACGCGAGTCCGAGCCAGCCAGCAGGTAGGTCGTGCCGGGCGTATCGGCGGCACCCGACAGCGCGCTCACGCGACCCATATTCGTGTTGGCATCCCACATGAGAAAGCCGCCCCACGCCAGGATGATGACCAGGAAGAGACACAGGGTCTTCAAGATCGGGTGGCGGCGCTTGCGTCGCCTTGGCGCGCTCACCGGAGCCGACGGGGCTGGAGGAGCGGCGGGCGCGGGCATGCCCTGGGCGCGATTGATCGTCACCTGACGAGGCCCATTCCCGGAGGGCGCGTAGGTATTCGCTCCCGAGGAACGACCAGAGCCCGGCGCGTAGGACGGGGGGTTGGAAGCCGATGCAGGCTGGAACGACGGCGGGCGCTGGGCGGGGGTGCGGCGCGGGAAAATCGACTGAGAGTCGCGCTGCGGCTGGTCCAGCGTGCGCGGCATCAGGGGGCGCGAGGCGTCGGCCTCGTCGTCGGAGATCCTCCACATCTGCGGCGCGAGCGCCTCGGGCGGGGGAGTGGGAGCGCCGCCGCGCACCTCTTCACCGACGACGTGAGCGTCATCGGATCCTGGGCGGCGGCGGCGAGGGTCGGGCGTAAACGAGGGGGGATTGCTCATTGGTCCTTCGGCGGGCAGGTGGCGGCTGTCTGCTTGGCAGCTTCCTCGTTCGCCGCGTTGTTTGCGACGGACGCGGACTGCTCGGTGTTATCCGTGGTGGTCTCATGCGAGCTGGGATCGGTCGTGGGAGCCTGCGTCGGGTCGGGCGTCGACGGTGCCGTTGTCGCGGTCGGATCGGGCACCACCAGCTGCGCACCGTTGCCGTCCGTGAACGTCGTACCCACGGGCAGCGCCTGATCGTTCTTCAGGGCGGTCCACACGTTGTGAGCCATCGGATCGGACGGAATGCGGCGATTCGGATCCCAGGACGGCTCCTCGACCGGCATGGTGACGAACTGGATGTTGGTGCGATCCACCTTTTGCAGCACGTTGATGAGCAGGGATGCGTCCGAGCTGGCGTTACCCAGGTTATCGGAGACGTTCACGGCGGAAATCGCGGCCTGCAGGAAGTTAATGAGCGCGCCGGGATCGGTCACGTAGTTTTTCTCCTGCAGTTCGCGCAGCATCGCGGAAATCAGCTGCTGCTGGCGGCCGATGCGCGAAATGTCGGAACCGTCGCCCTGCCCCTTGCGCGAGCGCATGTAGGCCAGCGCGTGAGTGCCCGACAGCTTCCAACAGCCCGCGTCGATGTAGAGCTGGGCGGACTCATCTTCGATGTGCTCGGGGATGTTGAACCAGACGCCGCCGAGCGCATCGATCATGCTAATAAAGCCCGCGAAATCAACGACCATGAAGGCGTCGATGGACATGCCGGAGAGCTTTTCAACGGTTGACTTCACGCAGGCGATGCCGGGAGCGATGTCCTCCGGATCGTCGCCACCGTTCGAGCCGTAGACCATCGCGTTGTTGAACATGTCGTCGCTGGTCGGCTCGCTGGTGGTGCCATCACGGTGCTTGCATGCGGGGATGTCGACCAGTGTGTCACGGGGGATGGACACGATCTGCACGCGGGAGCGGTCCGCGCTGACGTGAATCACCATCGTTGAGTCGTTGCGCAGGCCGGGAACGTCGTCCGCGTCGCCCGCACCCAGCTCGCCGCTGGCGCCGCTGCGTGAGTCGGTTCCGACCACGAGGATGTTGACCGCACGTCCCTCGAAAGAATCCGGGGTCGCCTTGCTCTGACCGTCAACCGAGTAGGCATCGATGTTGACGACGCGGTTGGCGAACTGACTGCTCAAACTCGCGTACACGAAACCCGCCGATGATACTACGAAGAGCACTCCGGCCAGGAGCACGGCGAGCGCGCCGCGCAGGAGGCCGAAGCGTCCGTAGTTGACGGCCGAGTGCTGGATCGGTCGCAGATTCACGTTACTCATCGGTTGTAACCATATCGTTATCTGGTGGGTTTGTCGGGAAATCAGGGCCGTTAGCGGCGCGTTCCACTTCCGGGCCATCAGCGTGAACGGGAGGGTCGACGGTGTTTGCGGAGGTTGTGTCCTCGGGAGGCAGGACGTGCGCGAGGGCGAGCGAGCGGGCCAGGGTTGCCATGCGTGCCTCGGCTCGGGCCTCGCGTCGGTATCCGGTGACCATCTGCGCAATCAATGCGATGACGAGCCCGTAGACGATCAGGTTGACTCCACGTTCCACGCCGATGGCGCGGGCAACCGTGTTGGCCAGCGACGGCACGAGGATCGCGACGATTGCCGACGCGACGAGGACGCCGATGCCGATGCGGCGCAGGGCCAGGGACGAGGCCGAGGATACCGGGCGCACGAGCCACCACGCGGTGAGCCCGAGGGCCAGGAGCAACAGGACGCGGATCGCGATGTAGGCGCTCATCGTCCCCCCAACGCCAGGTCGACGGCGATATTGACGGAGTTGAGCAGGGGCTGGCCCTTGGCCCTCGAGTAGTCCGTGTAGGAGATCGTCACGGGGTGTTCGGCGCCGGGCAGGCCACAGGCCGCCAGCTGCGAGACGATCTGCGAGGCGTGGGCCATGCGCGCGTGGGTGAGGTGCACGTGAGTGAGAGCATCCGCGCGGATGACCCGCAGCCCGTTGTGCGTGTCGGTGAGGGCCATGCCGGTGCGCAGACGGGCAACGAGGGCTCCGAGGCGTAGCATCGCGCGCTTGACGATGCCGACCTGTGCATGCGCGCCGTCGCGGAAGCGAGATCCGAGGACAAACGCAAGATCCTCCTCGCGCGCCCGATCAACCATCGCCGCCGCATCCGCCGGATCGTGCTGGCCATCGGCATCGAAAGTGACGACGTAGCGGGCCCCACGCGCGAGCGCCGCCTCGAATCCGGTCTGCAGGGCAGCGCCCTGACCGAGGTTGAGGGGGTGGGTGGCCGTGTAGGCGCCGGCCGCGCGGGCCAGGGCCGCGGTGTTATCCGTTGATGCGTCATCGACGACGAGGACATACGGGAAAAGGGTGCGAACGCCCGCGACGACGCCCCCGATGACGGGCGCCTCGTTGAACGCGGGGATGACGACCCACGTGTCGGAGCCGATCTGCATTTGATTAGTGTCGCACATTGGGATGGGCGCGCGCCTATAGTGTGGGTATCTGTGAGCGCACCCGCGCGCGGAGACAAGGAGAGGGAAGCATCGTGATCGAGCCCAGCGCCGACGTGGCGCCCAGTGCGATGGTGGCCCTCAGCGCCCGCGTGTGGCACCTCGCCCAGGTGCGAGAAGATGCACGTGTCGGGGAGGACACGATTATCGGGCGGGGCGCCTACATCGGCGAAGGTGTACGCGTCGGGAATCGCTGCAAGATCCAGAACTACGCCCTCGTTTACGAGCCTGCCTCCCTGGCCGATGGCGTATTCGTCGGCCCCGCGGCCGTCTTTACGAACGACCACTGTCCCCGCGCGATTAACGCTGACGGCACCCTGAAGAGCGCGAGCGACTGGGAACGCGTCGGCGTCACCGTCGAGCGTGGCGCCGCCATCGGGGCTCGCGCCGTGTGCGTGGCTCCCGTGCACATTGGCGAGTGGGCGTCGGTCGGCGCGGGCGCGGTCGTCACGTCGGACGTGGCCCCCTATGCCCTCGTCGTCGGCGTGCCCGCGCGTCGCGTCGGGTGGGTTGGCGAGGCCGGCGTGCCGCTCGTGGCCGCCGATGAGGAACCGACGAACGAGGCCGGGGACCGCACGTGGGTATGCCCGGCCACGGGACGCCGCTACGTCGAGCGAGACGGCACCCTATCGCCCGAGGCTGCCCCGGCCTCGTCCTCGAGCGCACCCGTAATACCCGACGAAACCCGTGAGGAGCAGCCGTGACGCAGCCTTTCATCCCGCCCGCCCGCCCGCTCATCGGCGAGGAGGAGATCGACGCGGTCGCCGCCGTCATGCGTACGGGCATGATCGCTCAAGGCCCGCAGGTGGCCGCGTTCGAGGAGGAGTTTGCGGCCGCTCTCGTGCCTGGGACGCGGGCCGTCGCGGTCAACTCGGGGACCTCCGCCCTGCACCTGGGACTGCTCACCGCCGGAATCGGGCCGGGTGACGAGGTCATCGTCCCCTCCTTCACCTTCGCCGCCACCGCGAATTCGGTGGCCATCACGGGCGCGACCCCTGTGTTCGCCGATATCGACCCGCTGACGTTCACGCTGTCTCCGGCAGCCGTCGAAGCCGCGATCACTGAGCGTACGCGGGCCATCATGCCCGTCCATCTTTACGGCCACCCCGCGCCCATGGACGCGCTCCGGGCGATCGCTGATTCCCACGGCCTCATGATCTTTGAGGACGCCGCACAGGCCCACGGCGCGAGCCTGCACGGGAAAGCTGTCGGCTCCTTCGGCACCTTTGCCGCGTTCTCGTTCTATCCGACGAAGAACATGACGAGTGGCGAGGGCGGCATGGTCACCTCCGGCGACCCCGGCATTATTCGCGGCGTGCGACTCGCGCGCAACCAGGGCATGGAGACGCGCTACGCCAACGAAATCGTGGGCCTCAACAACCGCATGACCGATATTCACGCGGCGATCGGGCGCGTTCAGCTCACCAAGGTCGAGGCTTGGACGCACGCGCGTCAAGGCAACGCGGCGTTCCTGGACGCACACCTGCGCGGCGTCACCGTCCCGCACGTTGCTCCCGGCGCCACCCACGTCTACCACCAGTACACGATCCGCGTGCCCGAGGACCGCGACGGCTTCGCCGATGCCCTGCGCGAGGAGTACGGCGTCGGCTCGGGCGTCTACTACCCGATCCCGAACCATGAGTTGCCTTCCCTGGCCCGTTTCGCCCCCGACGTGGAGCTGCCCGCCACGCGCGAGGCCGCGGATCAGGTGCTCTCCCTGCCGATCTACCCCTCCCTGACTTCCGGCGAGCTGGAACGCATCGTGGAGGGCGTCAACGCGCTCGCGGAAGCGGGTGCCTGATGACCATTCGCCTGGGAATCCTTGGCATCGGCTCGATGGGTCGACACCACGTGCGCAACGCGCGCGCGACCGCCGGGGTGGACCTCGTCGTGCTCGCTGACCCGGGTGGCGACCGCTTCGGCGTCGCCGGTGACCTGCCCGTCCTGGGCGGCGTCAAGGAGCTGATCGAGGCCGGTATTGACGCCGCGATCGTCGCCGCGCCCACCGCCCACCACGAGGCCGCAGCCCTGGCGCTCGCCGAGGCCGGAGTGCACACCCTCGTCGAAAAGCCCCTCGCCACGAGCGTCGAGGCGGGCCGCCGGATCCGCGATGCGTTTGCGTCTGCGGGCCTCGTGGGCGCCGTCGGCTACGTCGAGCGCTGCAATCCCGCGCTCATCGACATGCGCAGGCGCATCGCGGAGGGGCAGCTCGGCGAGATTGAGCAGATCGCGACACGCCGCCAGTCGCCCTTCCCCGCCCGCATCAGCGACGTCGGCGTCGTCAAAGACCTGGCCACGCACGACGTGGACCTGGCCGCCTGGGTGGCGGGTGCCCCCTACGAGAGCATCTACGCGCGCACGTCCGCGCGCTCGGGGCGAGTGCACGAGGACATGATGGTCGCCTCGGGCGTGCTTGCCGGCGGCATCCTCGTCAATCACCTCGTCAACTGGCTGACCCCGTACAAGGACCGCACGACGATCGTGACGGGGGAGCGCGGCGCACTCGTCGCCGACACCGCGATGGGGGACCTGACTTTCTACGAGAACGGCCATGCGCCCCTGCAGTGGGACGCGATCGCCGCGTTCCGCGGGGTCAGTGAGGGACAGGTCGTGCGCTACGCGCTCACCAAGCGCGAACCCCTCGCCCTCGAACACGAGCGCTTCCGTGACGCGATCCTCGGCGTGGCCAGCGAGCACGTCACGATGGACGAGGCCCTGGACAACCTGCGCGTCGTCGAGGCCATCTTGTCCTCGGCAGCGTCCGGGCGTTCCGTCGACCTGTAGGGTGGTGCGCTACCGCGTGAGGTCGTCGTAGATCGCACGTAGCTGCACGGTTGCGCCTCGTAGTGAGCGCTCGCGCGTCACCCAGTCCCGGCACGCCGCCCCGCGATCCGCGCGCTCGTCTGTCGACCACGCCAAGGCCTCGTCGATGGAGCGGGCGAGGGCGTCCGGCGATCGCTCGGCCGTGAGGAGCGAGGCCCCGGGCGCGATCATCTCCGGCGTGCCTCCCGTGGAATAGGCGATGACGGGAACGCCGCACGCCTGCGCCTCGAGCAGGACGAGGCCGGCCGCTTCCTGCCTGCCTTCCGTCGGCTTCGTGGGCAGGACCAGGACGTGGGCGCGGCGCATCCAGTCTCGCACCCCCTCGCGATCCAGTCGGCCCGTGAACGACACGTGCGCGGGCGCGTGCGCGCGCAGTGCGGGTGCCAGTGGCCCGTCGCCGACGAAAACCAGGCGGTGCGGGCGACGCCCCACCAGAGTCGACGAGGCTCGGGCCAGGTCGCCTGCGCCCTTGAGGCGGCTGAGCGCACCCACAAACAGGACGATAGGTTCCTCGTGCGAATCAATGGCTGGCGTGGTGGCTGGCATCCACCAGCGTGTGTCCACGCCCTGATAGTGCACGCTCAGCCGCTGCGGGTCGGCCCCCGCGCCCAGTGCGATGTCCGCCAGGTAGTGCGAGACGGCGAGCAGGCGTGAGGCGCCCTCGAAGGCGGCCGTACGGTTGCGCGCGTTCCACGCGGCACCCGCGCCGCGCCCGAGCCTGCGGTAGGCGTCCCCGCCGTGCAACGTCACCACGAGGGGCGCGCCCGTCTCCCGCGCGGCTCCAACGGCCGGCAGGGACCAGGTCGCCTGCTGCTGGTGGATAAGGTCCGGACACCACGACGTGATCGCGCGGCGCATCTGTCCCAGGCCTCGTGCCTGCGCGGTCACGCGAAGCGGGAGGGGACTGCCAAGCGTGCGCGGAGCGGCCTCGTCGATGGGGATTGTGACGGCCGGATCGGCGATGCGTGCCGCGAGCGTAAAAGCACGCCAATCGAGCTGGGGCATCGCGAGCGCGTGCGAGAGCGCGAAGTAGGTCGGGGGAACCAGGAGGGTTCCCTTCGTCAGGGCGACCCTCACGAGTTCCACCCGGCGGCGGGCGCGGAGCGGGGAGTGGGCATGCCCCCATCCTAGGGGCAAGCCGCGCGCCCCAGGTGATTAAATGAATCCATGACGAACGCACCTGCCCGCTCTGCCCGCTCGGGCGTCTTCGCGCAGGTGCTCACCCTCCTCGGCGGTACCCTCCTCGCCCAGGTCATCGCCTTCGTCGCCCAGATCGGCATCGCCCGCCTCTACACGGACACGGACCTGGGCTACCTGGGCATCTTCACCTCCGCGGCCACGCTCGGCGCGGCCGTCGCGGGCGCCCGCTTCGACCTCAGCATCGTGCTGCCCGCCCCCGGCGACGAGGCCTCGGCCCGTTCCCTGGCCCGCCTGGCCTCGCGCTGCGCGGCAGTCGCCTCCGCGCTGGCCACCCTCTGTGCTGCTGCCGCCTGGCCGTGGGTGAGCGCGCGCTACGGGGCCGCGCTCGCGGGCTGGATGCTCGCCGTCGGCGTGTCCGTCCTGTTCCTGGCGCAGGGGCAAGTGTGCTCGTACTGGCTGACCCGCCACCGCCGTTTTCAGGCGATCGCGAGCTCCTCGGTCGTGCGCTCTCTCGGGATCGCGGCCCTGCAGCTGCTGTGCGGTTTCCTGGCTGGCGGTGGCCTGGGTGCCGCCATCGGTGCGACGATCGCTGGCCAGGGCCTTGCCGTCGCCTACCTGTCGTGGCGCGCACGCGACGCCCGCGAGCGCGAGGCAGAGGATCCGACCCTGCGCGAGGTGGCCTCTCGCTACCGCAAGATGGCGCTCGTCGGCGTGCCCAACGTTGTCGTCGATGCGGTGCGCACGAGCGCGATTCCTCTGCTGATTGCCACGTATTCCGTGGCTTCGCTCGGACAATTCAACATGGCGTGGTTGGCCCTGCAGGCCCCGGTCGCCCTCATCGCGGGGGCGCTGTCGCAGGTGTATCTGCCGCGCCTGTCGGATACGCCCGCTGGGCAGATGACCCGCGTGGTGGTGCGCGTCGGCAGCATCGCCCTGGCTTGCTCGATCCCTGTGTTCGCCCTCCTCGCGTGGGTCAGCCCGGCGCTCTTCCCCCTCGTGTTCGGGGCGCGCTGGGAGGCGGCCGGATACTTCGCGCAATCCCTGGCCCCCTGGCTGGCGCTCACGGTAGCGACCTCGCCGCTGTCGAACGTGTTCGTCGCAACCTACCACCAGCGGCGCATGCTGGCCTTCGCGTGCGTGTACTGCGCCGCGCCTCTGGCGTGGCTCGCGTGCAGCCCCTACGGCGTCGAGACCACGGTTACCGTGCTGGGGGCCCTCATGGCTGCGCTGCTCGTGGGGATGCTCGTGATGGCTGTCCTGACGGCACGCGCCTACGACCGGGGTGACGGCGCGCGGCCTCGGACCGCGTGAAGCCCCCACCCGGCCTCGCGGAACCCTCTCCCCAAAAGTCGCATGCAATTTCCATGTGGTCCATTTCTACGTAAGGTCAAAAACCTTGATATTCTGCCATTTTTAGGAATGCTAAGAAAAGTTAGTGAACCCAAATTGCATGCGAGATTGTGGGGGAACTATTGATGGGTCGATCGCGCGGCGAGGGCCCGCTCGTAGGCCTGCCGCAAGCGCGCCGCGCCCTCCTCCCACGTGGGGATCGCCGGGGACGTGAAGGCATCAATGTCCGCCCGCGTGATGCGCTCCAGCGCGCGCACGAGGTCGCGCCCCGGATCATCCAGCACCCACGTGTCGGCCTGATCGCCCAGGTAACGGCGGGCCTCGGACAGGGGAGAACACAGCGCAGGCACACCTGCCGCGAAGGCCTCCATCATCTTGTTGGGCGTGGACATACGGTGCGACAGGCACCCGGACTCGATGAGGCACAACGCCACGTCAGCCCCGCGCGTCATCGCCAGGACCTGATCCGGCTCCACGGGAGGCAGGCGGTGGATGTTCGCGTGTTCCGCTGCGGCACGCTCAACCTCGGGCAGTAGGGCACCCGCGCCAACAAAGACGACGTGCGCGCTCTTCACCTGCTCAAACGCCCGCAGAATCAAGGGAATATTGCGCCCAGGCGCCAGGTAACCCGAATGCAGGTACAGGAGCGCGCCCTCCGGGATCCCCAGCTGCGCGCGCAGGTCAATGACCCCGTCCGCGCCCGTCGGAGCGTTCGTCACCACCACGGGTTCGACGCCGGGGTAGGCCTCGCGGTACCACTGAGCGATCGACTCATTGACCACGGACACCACGTCCGCGCGGAGGATGTAGTGGCGCTCGATGAGGCGCTGGAGGCGCTGGCGCAGCCCCGCCGACCCCACCGTCTCCGTCTCCAACTCGTGCGCGTTGTACGCAAACACCGCACCCGTGCGCCGCGCCAACGCGTGCGCGAGGGGCAGCAGGAACAGGTTCTGCGCGGAGACGGCTGCGACGCGCTGCCTCGCGAACCGCCGATACACCCGAGCGCCCCACGCCACGACGACCCTCGGACCACCCAGGGGCGCACCCAGGGACGCACCCCGAATCCTCGTGAGGTGCACGGTGGGGGCCACGGCCTCGTCCGTGGGGAGCCCGCCCTGGTCGATGCCGACGACGTGGGTGCGCGAGAAAAGCGGGGACAGTGAACGCGCGATCTTCACCAGCCGGCCGGGCGAGGCCAGGTTCGACGGGTAGAGCAGAAGGTTGAGCGCGCGATCCACGCCCCCATTGTAGGTGGGGCGGGGCACTACACTGGAGGGGAACAACGAGGCCGGAGACGGAAAGGGGACCCCATGCGCATCGCGGTCGTCGGCATGGGCAAGATCGGTCTGCCGCTGGCGGTGTACTACGCGCGCGGCGGGCATACCGTCGTCGGCGTGGACGTGAACCCCCGCGTGGTCGCCCTGATCAACGGGGGAGAAGAACCCTTCCCGGGCGAGGCGCACCTGGCCGAGTACCTGCCCCCGCTTGCTTCCTCCGGCACCCTGCGTGCCACCACCGAGTACGCCGAGGCGATCCCGGGCGCCGACGCGGTCGTCATGGTCGTGCCCCTCGTCGTCGACGATGAGAGCCGTCCCGACTTCACCGTCATGGACGCCGCGACCCGCTCTATGGCTGAGCACCTGACAGGCGGCACCCTCGTCTCCTACGAGACGACCCTGCCCGTGGGCACGACCCGCGGACGCTACAAGCCCCTCATCGAGGAGGTCTCCGGCCTGGTTGAGGGCCGCGACTTCGACGTCGTATTCTCGCCCGAGCGCGTCCTCACCGGTCGCGTGTTCGCTGACCTTGCGCGCTACCCGAAGCTCGTGGGTGGACTGAGCGAGGCCGGTGAGGTGCGCGGCGTCCGCTTTTACGAGGCTGTCCTGTCCTTCGACGAGCGCGACGACCTGCCGCGACCCAACGGCGTATGGCCCATGGGTAGCGCCGAGGCCGCCGAGATGGCCAAGCTCGCCGAGACCACGTACCGGGACGTCAACATCGGCCTGGCCAACCAGTTCGCGCGCTACGCGGACGTCGTCGGCATCGATGTCGCGCGCGTCATCGAGGCGTGCAACTCTCAGCCCTACTCGCACATCCACCGGCCCGGCATCGCTGTCGGCGGCCACTGCATCCCCGTCTACCCGCGCCTGTACCTGGCCGGGGACCCCGAGGCGACCGTCGTGTCCGCGGCCCGCGCCGCGAACGCCGCGATGCCCGCCTACGCGGTCGCGCGCGCAGCCTCCCTGCTGGGTTCTCTGGCGGGGCTGCGCGTGGCCGTCCTGGGTGCCGCCTACCGCGGCGGGGTGAAGGAAACCGCGTTCTCAGGTGTCTTCGGCGTCGTCGGCGCCCTGCGCGAGGCTGGGGCGCAGGTCAGCGTTCACGATCCGCTGTATTCCGATGAGGAGCTGGCAGCCTTCGGCTGGGGGGCCTACCACCTCGGCGAGGCCGTGGACGTCGCCATCATCCAGGCTGACCATGCTGCCTACCGGGACCTGACCCCCGCGAACCTCCCGGGCGTGCGCCTCCTCGTCGACGGCCGCGCCATCACCTCGCCCGAGGCCTGGAGCGGTACCCCGCGCATCACCATCGGCGGGGGAACAAACCCCACATGCTAGTCCCCCTCGCGACCCGCACCTTTACACCCGAGCCGACGGCCGCCGCGCTGCGTCTCGGGGCACTGGCCCGCGCGCTCGCGGCGGGCGGCGATACGGTCCGGGTCCTCACCTCGCGCCTGGCACCCTCTGTCGCCCGCGACGCCCGGAAAGCCGAGGAAAGCCAAGCCCTGGCGGACGCCGGCGACGGCGCAGGGGAGGGCCCAGGCCTCGTCGAGGTGCACCGTGCCCCCGTCCTGCGCGACCGCACGGGCGCGGTGCGAGGATACGTCTCCTACATGTCCTTCGACCTGCCCCTCCTCGCCCGGCTCCTCGTCGGTCCCCGCCCCGATGTCGTCGTCTGTGAGCCCCCGCCCACGACCGGCGTTGCCGTGCGCCTCGCATGCGCGCTCCGCCGCGTTCCCTACGTGTACTACTGCGCCGACATCGTCTCGGACGCGGCCGCGCTCGCGGGGGTTCCCGGCCTGGTCGTGCGCACGGTAGCTGGCCTGGAATCCTTCGCGCTGCGGGGTGCGCGCCGCGTCATCGCCGTCTCCGACGGGGTTGCGAGTCGCGCCCGTGAGCTGGGTGCCCGCGATGTCACCGTCGTCCCCAACGGGGTGCGCGTGCCCGAGGCCGTGGCCACCGGGGTGCCCGACGGCTTCCCCGCCGGCTCAGGTCCCGTTTTCGTCTACGCGGGCACGGTCGCCCAGTGGCTGGCCCCCGAGGTCTTTGTCGACGCCTTCGAACGTGCGCGCGGGCGGCTCGGGGATGCGCGCCTGGTGTTCGTGGGGCAGGGCAGCGGATGGGATGCCCTCGCTGAGCGTGCGCGGGGCGCGGCCGGCGTCGACCTTATTCCTGCGGTCAGTGCGCACGAGGCCGACCGGTGGATGGCGCGAGCCACCGCCACGCTCGCCTCGCTGCGCCCGGGCGGATACGACTACGCCTACCCCACGAAGATCCTCGCCTCTCTCGCGCAGGGAACCCCCGTCATCTATGCGGGGCCCGGGCAGGCGGCTCGAGACGTCACGGAGAGCGCCCTCGGAGTGGCGTGCTCCCTCGACGCCGACGAGATTGCCGAGGCCATGGTTGCCCTCGCGTCGGGGACTGCCTCGTGGGTCGGATGCGGTGGCGCGCGCGCCTGGGTCCGCGAGCATCGGTCGGTCTTAGCCTCGTCGCGCGCAGCAGCCGCGGTGGTGCGTTCGGTGCTCGCGTAGGACTGGCCGTTTCTCTTCTCTGTGGCTGACGTCGCAGCGTTGCCGCGCGGCGTTCTCTGGGGTGCCCCGGCCTCGTCTCACATGCGGGAAAGCAATCGTTGTAGTTCATATTAGTTTGTGCATGTAACTATTCTCATGTTTACAGTTACACCATAAGTACCTACAATCACGACTGTCACATCAGCAACTCGAAGGATTACTATGCGCTCCTCGTGGAGGACCATCGTCGCCGGGCTCGCCCTGGCCCTCGGTGCCGCCGTATCGGCCTTGGTGCCACCGGCGCACGCAGCTGGCATCACGATCGCCATCGACCCCGGTCACGGTGGCTCAGACCCCGGTGCGGTCGCGAACGGCCTGCGTGAAAAGGACCTGACCCTCGCGGTCTCCCTGGCCCTGAAGGAAGAACTGGAAAGCTACGACGGCGTACGCGTCGTCATGACCCGCACGACGGACACCCGTCCCTCGGAAAACACCAGCGCCGACCTGTCGAGCCGCGTCGACATGGCAGCCGCGGCGGATGCGGACGCCCTCGTCTCCATCCACTTCAACTCGGGCTCGCCCATCGCGAATGGCGCCGAGATCTGGTACCCGAATTCCTCCTCGTACAACTACGGCACCCACACGCAGGGACGCGCCCTGTCCAACGCCATCCAGAAGCAGCTCACCGGCCTCGGGCTGGCTGACCGCGGCATCAAGACGCGCGACAACCCCTACTACGACTACCCGGACGGCTCCACCGGCGACTACTACGCGATCATCCGTCAGTCTCGCGAAGAGAACATGACCGGCATCATCGTCGAGCACGCCTTCGTGACCTCCGCGTCCGACGCCGTACTCCTGCACGACGCGAACTTCGTGCGCTCACTCGGTATCGCCGATGCCACCGGCATCGCCCAGACGTACGGCCTGAGCAAGGGCACCTGGCGCGCAGACGGCGACTCCTGGAGCTTCATCTCCAACGGCACCGCTAAGACCGGCTGGTTCTCCACCGGCGGCCGCTGGTACTGGGCGGGTGCCGACAAGCGGACGATCCGCGGCTGGTCCACGATCAACGGACGCCGCTACTTCTTCGACGACTCCACCGCCATGGTGACGGGTTGGAAGCAGGAAGACGGCAAGTGGTACTACCTGCGTCCCGACGGCGATATGGCCACCGGATGGGTGAAGGACGGCGGCTCGTGGTACTTCCTCGGCTCCGACGGTGTCATGGCCACCGGTTGGCTCAAGGACGGTAACAACTGGTACTGGCTGCGTGCCAACGGCGCGGCAGCTATCGGTTGGGCCAATGTTGGCGGCGCCTGGTATCTCTTCGAAGACGACGCGCGCATGCTCACCGGCTGGCAGCTGACTGAGGATGATAACCGCTGGTACTACATGCGGCCCAACGGTCAGATGGTTACCGGCTGGCTCCTCGACGGCGGCACGTGGTACTACCTGGACGGGGACGGTGCCATGGTGACCGGCTGGGTCAAGGTTGGTGGCACCTGGTACTACATGCAGTCCTCCGGCGCGATGATGACGGGCTGGCTGCTCGATGGCAACACCTGGTACTGGCTGGACCCGAACTCGGGCGCCATGGCGACCGGCACGGTCACGGTTGAAGGCCGTGCATCCAACTTCGCGTCCTCCGGCGCGTGGCTGGGCTACGCGGACGGTAGCGGTGCTCCTGCGGCCTCCCGTTCGGCCGATCGTAGTGCCTCCGTGACGAACGCTGCGGGTCAGCGCCTCATCATGAGTGCACCCACCGCCTCGCGCTCCGAGGTCATCGACGCGATGGAAGACGCCTGGGATCAGGCCGGGTACAGCTACCCGAGCGCGCTGGCCGCCGGTGGCGCGCCGACGATCCACGACTTCGCGTCCATCGTCTACGACGAGGCCGTGGCTGAGGGTGTGTCCCCCGAACTGGTCTTCGTGCAGGCCATGAAGGAGACGGGCTGGCTGCGCTTCGGCGGCGACGTGAGCGTCAGTCAGTACAACTTCTCCGGTATCGGCGCCGTCGGCGGCGGCGCGACGGGGGCCTCGTTCCAGGACGTGCGCACCGGCATCCGCGCCCAGGTTCAGCACCTGCGTGCTTATGCCGACTCCTCGGTGACCACGGCGTCGCTCGCGAACGCGGTCGTCGACCCGCGCTTCACCTACGTGCGCAAGGGTGCTGCCCCCGTCGTCGAGTACCTGGGCATCCAGGAGAACCCGAACCACACCGGTTGGGCCGCGGCCAAGAACTACGGCTACGACCTGGTCTCCATGATGAAGGCGTACTTCTGAGGGCTGTTTGACGAGGCCGGGGCCAGCTGCGCGTGTGAGTGCGGCTGGCCCCGGCCTCGTTGGTGTATGTGCAAGACCCCTCGCGCTTGATGCCGCCTCCCATTTCGCATGCAATTCCCATCAGGTCTGTTTTGCAGTATCGAGAAAACGTTGGAATACCAACGACGTGGTTTCAAAGCTTGAAAGAGTCATCGGCGAATTGCATGCGGAATTGGGGGATTTGTAGCAGTGTGCCGGGGTGTTCCGGTGGTCTGGGGTGCTCCGGTGGTCTGGGGTGACCCGGCGAGGCTACGCTCCGGTGCTTGAGCGTCCACAGCTACCCTCGATCGTGTGCATCTGGATAGGTTATGCGCATCCGGATAGGTTATTCAGATGCGGATAGGTTACTAACCTATCCGCATGCTTCTAACCTATCCGCATCTTCGTAACCTATCCGCGTGCGTGCGCCCGGCCGTGCGACGGTCGGCGTGCAGATGCGTGCGGGGCAGCGTCAACGGTGCGAACAGGCGAACCGGGTATCAGTGAGCCACATACGCCGAGGCCCCGGGTGCTTCTGGAAAGCGCCCGGGGCCTCGTACGTCTGGAGATTAGCCGCGCAGGGAAGCGACGTAGGAGTCGATGTGCTGCGAGGAATCCTCGGGGGTGAAGCCAGTGGCCTTGATCTTCGTCAGATCCAGGACGGAGGACAGGGGACGCGGAGCCACCTCGCGGCCTGCGAAGTACTCTTCCGTGGTCACGGGCGTGACATCCTCCGGATCGCGGCCGCACAGCTCGAACACGCGCTTGGCGACCTGCGCCCAGCTCATGACCGGGCCCTCACCCGACAGGTTGTAAGTGCCAAACTCGGCGCCGGTGGTCAGCAGGTGAATGATGCCGCGCGCCAGGTCGGACGTGAAGGTCAGGCGACCCACCTGGTCGGACACGACCGAGGGGGACGTGCCCTGAGCCGCTAGGGACGCCATGGTCTTCAGGAAGTTCTTACCGTCGCCCACAACCCAGGAGGTGCGCACGATGTAGTGCTTGGGGGTCGAGGCCACAGCGGCGTCGCCGCCCGCCTTCGACTGGCCGTACGCACCCAGAGGCGAGGGGGCCTCGTCCTCAAGGTGCACATCCTGAGTGCCATCAAAGACATACTCAGTCGAAATGTGGACCATCGTCACGCCGTGAGCCGTCGCCTCGCGCGCCAGGACGGCCGGACCCGTCGAGTTCGCCTGCCAGGTTGCGCGGCGTCCCTCGGGCGTCTCGGCGCCGTCCACGTTCGTCCACGCAGCAGCGTTGATGACCACGTCAATGTCGTCCCACGGCAGCGCGGCCACCTGCTCTGCGTCGGAAATCGACACCTCGGGCAAGTCCACACCCGTCACCGTGAAGCCGGCCTCGGGCAGGGCGCGCATGAGCTCGCGGCCCAGCTGTCCGTTCGCGCCCGTCACCAGCGCACGGCGACCCACCGGGGCGGGAGCCGGGAAGGGGGTCACGTCCGCCATGCGCGGGTGGGCCTTGTCCTTGTCCGACAGAATGGCGCGCTCGAGCGGGATCGGCCAATCCACGGCGGCCGTCTCGTCAGCCAGATTCAGGAAGGTGTAGCGCGCGTCCGGCGACCAGTGATCGTTCACCAGGTACGTGTACGCCGTGTTCGGCTCCAGGGTCTGGTAGGAGTTACCCACGCCCTTAGGCACGAAGACGGCGACACCCGGATCGATGATCGTCGTGTAGACCGTGCCGAACGAGGGGCCTTCGCGCAGGTCCACCCATGCGCCGAAAACGCGGCCCGTTGCGACGGAGACGAACTTGTCCCACGGCTCAGCGTGAATGCCTCGGGTCACCCCGACCTCGTCGTTGAACGAGATGTTGTTCTGCACGGGGCCGAAATCCGGCAGACCCAGCGCGACCATCTTTTCGCGCTGCCAGTTCTCCTTGAACCAGCCTCGATTATCGCCGTGAACAGTCAGGTCAATGCGCAAAAAGCCGGGGATCGGCGTGGTCGTAATCCCCAGGGGCTTAGTGGTGGGCGCCATGGTTCTTCCTTACGTGCGAGGTTTCTGTGCGGACGCAACATTCCGTGTAAATACTATCCGATCTGTACCCTCGTGGCGGTGTGCGCCGCCCCATGGGCGCGCACAGGGATAAAGTTGTGGAAAAATACTCGTTGATAGGGATAATTGTCAACGACGCGCGACCCACACGAGGACGCGCCGGGAAGCGGAGGCAACATGAAAGGCATCATCCTGGCGGGCGGCTCGGGCACCCGTCGTCCTTGTCATTACGACGCCTCACGACGCGCCGTCCTTCCACCGCCTTCTCGGTGACGGTAGCCAGCTCGGCGTCAACATCTCCTACGCGGTCCAGCACGAGCCCAACGGCCTCGCGCAGGCTTTCGTGCTCGGTGCCGATCACGTGGGTAATGACAGCGCCGCCCTGGTCCTGGGCGACAACATCTTCTACGGCCCCGGCATGGGCGCGCAGCTGCGCCGCCACGTCGACCCCGACGGCGGTGCGGTCTTCGCCTACCACGTGTCCAATCCGCGTGCGTACGGCGTCGTGGAATTCGACGAGGAGTTCAACGCTCTGTCCATCGAGGAGAAGCCTGAGAACCCCAAGTCGAACTACGCGGTGCCCGGCCTGTACTTCTACGACAACGACGTGGTCGAGATTGCTCGCAACCTCAAGCCGAGCGCGCGCGGCGAGTACGAGATTACCGACGTGAACCGCTCCTACCTCGAAGCCGGGAAGCTCAAGGTCGAGGTCCTGCCGCGCGGCACCGCGTGGCTCGACACGGGCACATTCGATTCCCTCGCCGACGCCACTGCGTTCGTGCGCACGGTCGAGGCCCGCCAGGGCATGAAGATCGGCGCCCCCGAAGAGGTCGCGTGGCGTATGGGCTTCATTGACGACGAGGGTCTGCGCCAGCGTGCCGAACCTCTGGTCAAGTCCGGTTACGGTGCGTACCTGCTCGAGCTGCTTGAGCGCGAGGGCTGCTGAGTGAGCCGTCCCAGTGCTCGATCCCGCCTGCTCATCGTTATTCCCGCGTGGAACGAGGAGGAGGTGCTCGGTGATGTCCTCGAAATGGTGAAGGTTGAGAAGCCTTCTTTCGCGGATATTCTCGTGGTCTCCGACGGGTCGACGGATGCGACTGCCGATATTGCGCGCGCTGCGGGCGTCGCCGTCCTTGACCTGCCCCTCAACCTGGGTGTTGGTGGTGCCATGCGCGCCGGTTTCCAGTACGCCCAGCGCATGGGGTACGAGTACGCGTGCCAGCTCGACGCGGACGGACAGCATGATCCGCGCGAGATCGACACGCTCGTCGAGACGGCTTCGCGCGAGCATGCGGACGTCGTGATCGGTTCCCGTTTCGCGGGTAAGGGCGACTATCGTGCGCGGGGTCCTCGTAAGTGGGCGATGAACCTCTTCTCGTTGATCCTCTCGCGCGTGTGCAAGACCCACCTGAGCGATACGACCAGCGGGTTTAAGCTCTACGGTCCCCGGGCTCTGTCGCTGTTCGCGCATAACTATCCTGCCGAGTACCTGGGTGACACGATTGGGGCGCTCGTGATTGCGGCGCGCTCACACTTGGTCGTGCGCGAGGTTGGCGTGCAGATGCATCCTCGGGCCGGTGGGGAGCCCTCCCACAATCCGATCAAATCGGCGCTCTTCCTGGTGCGCGCGACGATGGCCCTCGCGGTCTCTCTATCGCGCCCCGGCGAGAAGGTCGCGCCGGCACAGGGAGATAACGCATGACCCCCACCTACGTGCTTGGACTGGTGTTCGCGATCATCATCCTCGTGATGGTGTTCGTCAAGATGCGTAACTCGGGCCTGAAGGAGCGCTACGGTCTGTGGTGGTATTGCATCGCGTTCTTCACGGCGTTGCTTTCCATTTTCCCGCAGATCCTGAAGTGGACGGCGATGCAGCTGGGCGTCGTTGTTCCGCTGAATTTGGGCTACTTTGTGGCCGGCGTGGTGTTGCTGCTGCTGTCGCTGCGTTTTTCGGTGGACTTGTCGCGTTCGGATGAGGATCGTCGCCGCCTCACGGAGGAGGCCGCGATCCTGCGCCTCCAGGTGGAGGATCTGCAGCGCCGTGTCGATGCTCTCGAGGCATCGCGGCAGGGGGATGATCGCTCCCACTGAGGCGCTCGCCTTCAAGGCAATCAACGAGGCCGGGGCCGTCAGGTGGAAACCTGGCGGGCCCCGGTTTGTTGCGTGGGAGCGCCCCTGGGCGGGTGGTCCGCGGGCGGCGCGGCGCGGTTAGCGCAAAAGCGTGCCGTCGGGGCCGAGGCTGAGGCGTTCGGTGGGGGCTGCGGGGTCGACTTCGCCTTGTGCGAGCTTGCGCCTGAGTGCGGAGGCTGGGCGCGAGACGGGGACGGTGGGTTCGCCGGAGGTGTCCTCGTCGGTGTCGTCCGCCGCGCTCGGCGTAGGTTTCGAGGCTGCGACGGGGGAGGCGGACGCGGATTCGACGGGAGTCAGGGAGATACGCGCCCCCATCGCAGATGCGTGCGAGGGCAGGAGGGGTTCGCCGTCGAGGTCTTTGGCCAGGTCGTCGAGCATGGCGCGTGCCTCTTCGATGACGGAGGAGTCTTCGGCGTGGAGGCCGTGGACGAGCCAGCGGACGAGGGCGATCTCGCTCATGAGCTGTGCGCGTGTAAAGACGTGCAGGTCGGTAGCGCGGCGCTCGTGGCCGTAGGTTTCGCGGAAGCGTTCGAGGAATGCATCGGATGCGGTGGCCTGGATCCATGCGATGTCGAGGGCGGGGTCGCCCACGTGCGCGCTGGTCCAGCCGCTGATGGCCAGGAGTGAACCGCGTTTGATGGACAGGCAGTGTTCTTGGATGTCGCCGTGGACGGGGGCGGCGGGAAATCGCCAGAGGGAGACGTCTTCGAGGGCGGCTTCCCAGCGGCTCCACAGGGCGGCGGGAATGGTGACCTCGCGGGCGGCCTCGTCGAGGAGTGCGAGGTTGCGGTCGCGGCATTCGATGGCCGTGTAGGTGGGCAGTCCGATCGCGGAAAACACGGTCTCGGGGAGGTTGTGGAGAGCTGCGAGGGCGCGTCCGAGAGAGGCGGGCAGGAGCGGGTCCGTGTCGAGGTCCTCGTCGGTGGGGGCGGCGCCGCCCGGATCGCGGTGGACGTAGACGCTTCCGCCATGTGCAAGCTTGGCTTGCCCGGCCAGTCGGGGCACGTCGAAGGGGATGTAGTCGTGGTCGTGTGCCTGCCCGAGGCGGTCGAGGATTCCGGAGGTCGCTTCGAGGGCGGGGCCGGAGACCTCCTCGTGGGGGCAGGTGACGATCCAACGGTTGCCTGCGGCGTCTTCGATGCCGGTCACGGTGGAGAGCTCGTCGCTGTAGGAGGGCGGGCGCAGGGCGGTGACGCGCATACCGGGGACGGCGGCGGTGGCCAGGGCTGCCAGTTCGAGGGGGCTCTTCGGGGAGGTCATTGCCTTAACGTATCGCGTGCGGGGGCGCGCGAGTGCTTCCCCGCGCGGAGTCGGGGGAGATTGGGTGGGTGTGGGTTTGCTCCTTTTCGAAAAACTCTGTTACTTTCGACACATTGGCTTGGTCTGTAACAAGGAGGCGCAGCGATGGAAGCCATGACGCGTTCTCTCGCGGTGCGTGTCCGAGAGGGATTGGCTGCGGGCGGCATTGACGCGGCTCGCGATCCTGCGGCGGTGCGCGCGCTCATCGAGCGTGCCATCGATCGGCATGCACCCGACCTGTTGCCCGCTGCGCGCGCGCAGATCGAGGCAGACCTCATGGACGACATCTGCGGCCTCGGGCCGCTCCAGGCGCTCATGGACGATCCGTCGGTGGAGGAAATATGGATTAACGCCGCCTCGCGCGTGTTTGTCGCGCGTGGCGGTGTGGCTGAGTTGACCAGCCTCATCCTCACGGACGAGGATGTGCGGGCCCTCGTGGAGAGGATGCTGCACCACTCGGGACGCAGACTCGACCTATCGAGCCCCTTCGTGGACGCGATGCTCGAGGGCGGGGAGCGCCTCCACGTCGTCATCCCGCCGGTGACGGGCTCGTCGTGGAGCGTGAACATCCGCAAACATATCCAGCGGGCGCGCACCCTGGAGGATCTGGTCGCGGTGGAGATGGTCGCTGCCCCGATGCGCGACTTCCTCTCGGCCGCCGTCAGCTGCGGTCTGTCCGTGCTCGTCTCGGGAGGGACTCAGGCGGGCAAGACGACGCTTCTGCGCGCCCTGGCGGGGGAGCTTCCGCGTTCGCGCCGCGTCATCTCTTGCGAGGAGGTCTTCGAGCTGGGTCTGGCTAACTGGGACCATGTCGCGATGCAGACGCGTCCGGCGGGTGCGGAGGGTACGGGGGAGATCACCCTGCGTGACCTCGTGCGCGAGTCTCTGCGTATGCGCCCCGAATATCTGATCGTCGGCGAGGTGCGAGGCCCTGAGGCGCTCGATCTCCTCGTCGCCCTGAACGCCGGTGTTCCGGGTATGGCGACCGTGCACGCCAATTCGGCGCGTGAGGCCCTCGACAAGCTCTCGATCCTGCCTCTCCTCGCGGGAGAAAACGTCACGACGGGGTTCGTCACGCCCACCCTGGCCTCGTCGATTGACCTCGTGTGTCACGTCGAACGAGGAGCCGATGGGCACCGCCACATCGCCGAGATTCTCGCGGTTCCCGGGCGCGTTGAAGGCAATCGGATTGAAACTGCGTCGCTCTTTACGTACGACGGGATCCGCTGCGAACGAGGCAGCGGCGGACTGGATCTGCACGATCGCTTCGCCGCAGCCGGGTTCGACTTGGCCTCCCTGCTGGAGTGGGGGACGGCGTGATCGCCATCGTGTGTGGACTCGTATTCGGGATAGGGCTTGTGATGGCCCTCTCCCCGTGGTTCGTTCCCGCGCCGGCGTGGAGGCCGTGGGGGCCGTGGAAGCGCGTGCGTGAGGACGTCGCGCGTGCGCGTGTTCCGGGGCTGACGGCAGGGCGCCTCGTCATGCTGAGCGGTGTGATCGGGGCGGTCGTCGCGATGGTTGTCCTCGCTGTCACCGGCGCATGGCCGGTGGCCCTCATCGTGTCGCTCGGCGTGTCTTTCCTGCCGTATGCGTGGGTCGTCTCTCGGGTGCGCGCACACGCTCAAACCGTTCGTGCCGCATGGCCGGAGGTCATCGATGCGATGGTGTCCGGCGTGCGTGCGGGCACTTCGTTGCCCCAGGTGCTGTGCGATCTCGCCGAGGAGGGCCCCGTCCCCGTCCGCTTCGCCTTCGAGGCTTTCTCCCGTGACTACAGTGCTAACGGGCGTTTCGCTCCCGCACTCGATCGGATGAAAGCAGAAGTCGCCGACCCCGTCGCCGATCGCATTATCGAGGCGCTGCGTATTGCACGGTCCGTCGGTGGTGCTGATCTGACGCGCCTCCTGCAGGACCTGGCCGCTCTCTTGCGTGAGGATGCGCGCGTGCGTGGTGAACTCGAGGCCCGACAGTCCTGGACGGTTGGGGCGGCTCGTCTCGGGATCGCCGCTCCGTGGGTCGTCCTCC
>QWBZ01000100.1_pt1 | contig 32130 bp, 44 predicted proteins | sample 1972441 | NCBI WGS metagenome assembly QWBZ01 (sample SAMN09866721, study PRJNA288562) | Human oral metagenome isolate term6_saliva, whole genome shotgun sequencing... | isolation source: mouth | host: Homo sapiens | place: USA: California
CCCTGCGTTCCCCTTAGAGGAGGGGGAACACAGGGGGTCTCTGCCCTTAAACCAGAGAGGTACTTAGGTACCCCGCAAGTTTTAGAAAGCCTTGTTTACTAGAGGCGGCAAGTTCCTTGATATTCCGCGGAACTCAAGGGGTACAACACCCATAGGTCACAATTTACTCACGATTTTCAGCCGAACCGCTGGGCTCTGCAGATACATCGCCGGCGGCATCTTCATACATGCCCGGGTCAGTGTTGAAGAAGGCGAGGATGTTTGGCAAAATCGCAGTGACAGCACCGGTCACCACCGCCGCCTGGTCACTCGTCCAGATGCCGAAAGCAACCAACACCGCAGAAATTGACGGGGCGAGCACGTACAACATTTTGCGGAGTGCTGCACGCTGACGACGCGACAGGTTACGCATTGTCAATCTTCTCCTCAACCTCGGCCACCGCGCCCTTCAGCTTCTCCCAGGATTCTCGCAGCTCTGATACCTTGTCCTTATCCAGCGGGGCGGGGACATTCTCAACGCCGCGCTCGACCTTGCCAGCCTTGATGTCGTTCACGCGGTTGATGAGGTCTTCCAGTCGGTTGTACCAGCGACCAGGACATTCAGTGTTGAAATAATCGAGGTGACCGTTGATGTAGAAGCTGCGGCCGTAGTAGGTCTCCAAGTCAGCGATTACCTGGGCGACGGTCTCGAAGTCCTCGGGGCTCATCTCGGGGCGGCACTCGATACCAATCGAGCGCAGGTTAGCCGCCCAGTTACCGGCATGCCAGGCGACGTCCTTGATTTCGACGAGCTGGGCGCAGCGGCCAGCCTCTACCACAAAATGTGCGGAGGTTCCGGGGCCGCTGGCGAAGAACTCGCACACCTTCTCGAAACTCTGGCCGTCATCGCCCCAGTGGTGAATCACAATGGTGTCAACCGACTCGTCCAGGACTTCTACGCCATCTGTGATAGTCACGCGGGCATCCTTAGTAAACGAGGTCGCGTTCCAATCTGCAATGTCAATGTACTTCATGGTTTCCTCTTTCTCATAGGCAGAAAGGCGCCGGCGCCTCTATCTTCTAGAGACGCCAACGCCTTTCCTTATTACTTATTTTTGCCGTCCTCACCGAGCTTCGATGTCCAAAGCTCGGATGATACCCAATCCGCAACCTCAGACGGCAAAGGCGGAGGCGGAGGCGGAGAACCCGACTCAATATGCGCTGACAAGCGCGCAATATGAGCAACTGCGACGCTCATCGCTAGGCGGGCTCGGTCAGTCGCCGCATGCGCCCTCTCCTCCCTCTCGCGGGCCTCGATCTCCCGGGTCCGAACCTCAGTCTCTAGAGAGCTGCGGGCCTCGCTCTCCTTACGGAGGCTGGACTCCAGGTCAGCGATACGGCGCTCCAGGGAATCAATCAGCATGCGGTTCGATTCATGCTTCGCCGACGCGCGGCCGGTGAGAAACGTCATCCCCGCAGGAATCAAGGTGCCCATCAAGACCCCCCCGAGGGTCCACACCTCCGGGGGTAATTCCCAGAAGGTCACTAAGATGCCACCTCCTGTGCGTCACGGTCACGCCTCCACGCGGCACCGCCCTCACGCGGCGTGAAGTCGACGTCCGGGCGACCCCAATCACGGGGCGCCCACTCGGTGCGGTCCCAAGGGAAATCACGCACGCTGAAAGCGTTCAGGACGCTACCGTACACCTCGGTCGTGCTGACACGGTCAGCGAGGGCCCGGGTCTTCTCCACATCCCATGGGTCCACACCCGTGAAGGCCTTCTCAGTCTGCCCGTCTTCAAAATTGAAGGCGTGGCAGAAACTATTGGTGTCGGTGCCGACTAGACCATACTTCTTCGCCGCAACAATCAGTAGCCTAGCCATCGGGTTGTACGGCAGCCCGGTCTTGGGGTTAAACCACGGGTTCACGTCCGCGGCCAGGCGCCCCCACTGCCCATGCACAGGTGAGGACGGTGCCTCACTTGCAGGCGCCTTGCCATCCGTCATCTGCGCCGGCCACGACGGGGGGTTCCCCTTTGACACTGCACCAAAGGTAAACGCCAGCGCGTGATTAATCCGCCCGCACCGGACCTCGTCGATGCCCACGAAACCTAAAGTATTGTGCATGCGGGCGACGGCGGAGGACCCCACCTGCAACTGGGTAGCCCAGTTCTCCTGTGCGAGCTTCTTGAAGCCGGGGGACATGACGGAGAACCCGCCAGAGACAGCGGTCCAGCCGCTCCCGTCGCGTGCACGGTTCACCATGAAGTATTCCCTGATGATTCCGGTGTGGACATCCCAGATTGCGAGGCCTCGGTCACCGATTCGTGCCGGCTCCGCAAAATCTGGCATTGGAATCATGCCGCTCAAAATGTTCTGTGCAGCCCACGGGGTGAGACCCACACCGCGCGTCGCCTCCATCCGCTGAAAATGGCAGTCAGGATGCGACGAATCCACAAGATACGCCGGGATCGGAGAGGTGCCAGCAGCCGATGTATTCGTACCTGTCCTCACACGGGGGTTCCCGGGGAACTTCCCGTCTCCGGTTCGCCCGAATGGGTCTGGGTTGTTCCGGTCCATCCAGGCAGCCATCTCGGCCGAATTCTCAGCCAGAGGCATCTGGGAGATGTCACGTTGCCAGACGGTGCCGGCGCCGGTGTAGTTCGCCACATCCATCAGCCCAGGAAATACCACCTCGGGGTGCTGCCGGGCTCCGATGGGCACCCACTCGCTCGTCTCAGCGTTGAACGCTTTGAAGGCGAGCGTATGGTGGCGCCCATCTGGATACTTTCCGAAAATGAACGCAGACATTAGGGTACTCGTGCTCCTCGGTCCTCAACCTGGGGGGTGTCGGGCCCAAGGTAGACGCGGAAGCCCCCCACCTCGATGTTGTTATTGCTGGCACGGACGCCAAGCACACGGCCCCAGCGCTTGTCTTCGTTCTGGTTCCACTTGTGGGTCACTCGGGCGCCGGACGGTGCGGTGATGGTGCAGGACAGGTTGAGGAATTCGAAACGCCAGGTGCCGACGCTGGTGCCGGCATTGACGCGCAGGCCTGTGCCGACACCATCCACCATTGATTCCATCGAGGCTTGACGGCCTGGTTCTGCCAGCCATACCGTGTAGCTGCGCATGCCGGGTTCGTAGCGGTGGTCCTGCAGCCACTCCAGTGTCAGGCTGGGGGCGGGGGACGTCACCTCTGCGACGTCAATCTCAATTGTCGCGTTCGGGGTGCCGACCGTGAAGAAAAGCTCCGACTCAGCGTTGCCGAGGCCGGCCGGCTGAATCTTCAGGTCATCCGTGACGACCCAAGTTTTGGGGGTCTGCTTGCCGGCAATCTCAGCCAGCGCGGTACCGTACATCGCGAAGACGCTCTCGATACCCTCTCGGCCACCGAAGCCGTTATTCGGCGTCAAGCCGAGGTTCTTCTTGCCACCCCAGGTGGCGCGCTGGTCTTCAGGCGGTGCCGGCACCAGCGCTGTGCCAGCCGTGCGCTTAGACGGGTCCTCACTGATTGCGAGGGTGCGGCCCTGCAGGGACCCGAACACGACAGGGAACTGAATCTTCGAACTGGAGAAAACGTAGCCCGGCTCGGGGGTAGCTTCGAGAATGATTTCTCGGCGGTCCTCACCAGGAATCACATGGTCACCAGGCGCTGCCTCGACGCCGTCAATCTTCCAGGTCACGCCCGGCTGCTTCGGGGTCGGAATCGTAATCAGACGACGCTCAGGCACTACATCGGGAAACTTCGGCACAATCGGGATAGGAGTGTTCAAATTCGCGACGTCTGCGTGGATCAGCGGGACACCGTACATTTCCTTCTTCGCGGCCTCAGCAGCCTCCGGGTTGAACGACAGCCACCAGCCCTGAGCACGCGCCTGCAGCTCGGGGGTCCACTGCGCCTTAATCTCCATCGGCACATCGGTCGTCGAATCATCCGTCATCACGACGACAGCGCCCTTTCCTGACGATGACGGCTCGATGCGCTTGATGCCCACACCATCACGGCCAGGGGCACCGTCAGCACCATCTCGGCCCGGCTGACCATCCACACCGTCACGGCCGTTTTTTCCGTCAACACCATCGCGCACAGCACGCCAGGTAAGCTGCGTGCCGTCATTCGAAGCACGCGCGAGAACCTCGCCCTGCGCGCCGCCGGCGGGAATCTTTTCCACCGGTGCGAGCGCCTGGTCAATCTGCTGCTGGACACCCTCGGCGGGCTTGCCGGTGAGGTGGCCCTGTTCGTCTGCGATGACCAGGCGGTCGAATACAACCTTGCTGTTATCTTCTGCCATTAGTTCGTCTCCTTTTCTACGATTCGGGCGAGGCCGTTGCCCAGGTCCTCGGCGACCCAGTGCCGCGACTGCGTTGCAGGCTGGTGCTGGGGGTTCTGGTTGGGAACTTCGTTGATGCTGTCCCCTGCCGCGGTTGCGAGGTTGATAGTCTGCCCCGGCTGGACAGCGATAGGGATGCAGTCAATGATGATTTGGCGAGCGGTGCCGGTGCGGGCTGATACCTGAACGTTGTACCGTTCGGGTGCGATGAGCTGCACACCGCGAGCGCCGCCGTTGGCGTGAGTTCGGAGGACGCCATTGACTAGATAGCCTTTAACCTCGCATGCGGTGTAGACGGTGGTGTCGTCGTGGCTCATGGAGGTGGGCGTGAAGGTCACGACCCCGGAGGTGATTGGTGCTGGCTCACCGGCGATGAGCTGGTGGGTCGCCATGTTGGCGTGCACGGTTGCATATTTGGCAGTGGTTTCATCAGGCATTGTCTGCCTCCTGCTCCTTCGTGTTCTCGGTGTCGTCGAGGCGGATGGTGCCGGCGGTGATGTGCGCGTCGAGCAGCTCTTCGCGCAGGCGGTTGTTCTCCTGTGTCAGGTAGATGGTCTTTGCGAGAAGCTGGTCGCGTGTCAATGTGCTCACGTGTTGTTTCCCCTTTCTTACGGAGCGGGCGTTGCACGGTTGAACGGCATGAGGTACATGTCGGCCCAGACACCATCCGCGGTATCTCGCCCGATGTTGTAGATGCGCAGAAGCCCACCGCGGCGATTCACGTCGCTCATGGTGGTCACCAATGCCTGAGGCCCGAACGCCTGGGCGAGCAGGAAAGGCTGTTGCTCCAGTTCTGGCCAGCTGAAGCGCACCTCGACCCACTTGCCAGATTCAATACGGTATGGGCCGACCGAACGAACCCACATGTTCTTCGTCATCGACCAGAGGCCGTCCATACGCATGTTCTTGTTGACGCGCAGGCTATCAGTGACGTTCACACCACCCTGCGGGTCGACGAAGAACCCTCGGGTCTCTGAGTCAGCTGCGCCGAAAGGCTTCATGCCTAGATGCAGTGCACCCTGCGGGGACATGCGGATAATTCCGATAGGTGCTCGCTGAGCAGCGTCGAGGGGTCGCATCTCAATAATCGATTCGCCGCCAGAGACAGGTCCCTGCGTGGTGCGAATCGTTAGGCCGGCGCGGTCATCCGCTGCAGTTGAGAAGACGCCTCGGATGTAGTTGTCTGTACCGCTGGCATCAATCTTCACAGTCTGCTCACCTGCCGCGTTGAACGCGCTGATGCCCGCGTTATTGAGCTTCATGCCGCGGCGGGCGTCTCGGTCAGTCTGCAACAGGGAGCTGGTCATCATCTCAGCTGCGATGTCCTCGACTCGGATGCGCTGAGCAATCACCTCGGGGGTGACGATGTTCTCGATGACCGTTGCCCGTTGGAGAATCGCGTCCTCAGTGACTATCAGCTTCTTCGTTTCAGCCGACATTGCACGGACCACGGAGGCGGCAAGTTCCTCCGTCACGTTGAGCTGTTTCACGTCCAGGGTTCCGGGGACGATGAGGCTCCTGCCGTTAAAGGGCGGGAACTGCATCTTCTTGATGCCGGCTACCGCCTTAGCGGCGACCGTGTCGTCGTCCATGCCGGCGCCAGCCTCGACGGCGGCGATGCGACGCTCCGCCTCGACGATGTTTCGCTCTGCAGCCACCAGTGTCTCGTTGGCTTTCGCTACTACCTTGGTTGCCTCTGAGATTCGCGCGTCGAAGGAGGCGATAGCGTCGCCATCCCAGCGGCGAGCAGTGCCGCCGGCATCCATGTACAGGGTGGCCTCTGCAGCAGTGGCAATCTTGATTCCATGCGGTGTTGATGCTGGCACACGCAGCCGGCGCATCTGCTCACGGAGCGTGTCAGCTGTGCGGGTAGGCCGCTGGTCAATGTACATAACCATGCGGTACCTCCTTCTCTAGGCGTTCTCCCACTGTGCCTGCTGGAAATCCAGTGTGACCTGTGGGCTGAGGTCGCCGTTCATCTTGATGATTCGCATGGGCCGCGTCCCGTCGGGGATGGTCTTCCAGCCAGCGAGAGTCACGTTCGCAGTGTCCCCGACGAAGAAGGAACCCAGCGGGGTCTTTCGCGAGTTCGCTGCGAACGTCAGAGTGACCTGGTCAATCATTGCCTGGCGGGATAGGAGCTCACCGTGCGCTTTCTGCCGCAATACATCCGGGCTGGGCTGGTCGGCGTCGCTCATCACGTCCTCGACAAAGGGTTGGTCGCGGCGCCAGACGCTCGAGAGAATCTCGGCATGGGCGCGGGCGGTTCCTTCGCCCTCGCCGGCACCAGTGCACCAGATGCGGTGAACTAGGTTCTTGCCTGATGAGGTCACAGAGATATCCGGGACCTCTCCCATGTCGGCGGTCGTATCAAAGTCAGGAACCCAGTCCTGAGCAATGAACGGGTATGCTTCCGTGCCATGCACTAGAGCCCACTCGATTCGCGTCTGAGCGTCGTCTGCCCAGCGCGGGCGAATCATAATGTCAGGCCCGTTAATAACCCCCGACAGCTCCGTCCAGCGTTTGCCGATGAGGTTGTTCGCTAGATTCCAACCCTCATACGTTCGCTCGCGCTCCCCCATGTCGACGGTCGTGCCATGCACTAGAGGCAGCGCACCGCCTGGGCGGTCCATCGCATGCACAGCGAGCGCCCAGGCAATCTCGCCGAGTGTGGTGCCTCGGTATTCGAGGGTTTGCCAGATGGTACGTTTCTCGAAGATTGCTCGAAGGCCTTCGGCTTTGATTTCGAGGCTGGTGGTGGTTTCTTTTCCCCAGTCGGTGATTGGGCCGGCAATGATGGGGCGCGCTATCCCGTCTGCTGCGGTATAGGTGAGGAGGACTCCGCCTGAGAGGGGTTCCCACCATGTGGGGTTGATGGTGTGGAGGTGTTTCTTGTCGACGGTGAGGGAGATTTCCTCTGTTTTGTTGAGCTCGATACTCCAGGAGGCGTTGTGCACGGTGATGGGCGGGCCCACTTTCCCGGTGGTTGTGTGGATCCAGTGCAGCCCGTACCCGGTCATTGTTCCTCCTGCTGTTGGTTATTCTTTGGCGACGCCGATGTCGGTTACGGTGATGACGTCGCCGGGGAACGGGAATCCGCCGTTCTCGCCGCGCACGACCCAGTAAGGGTGCCCGTAGGTGGTGTGGCGGACGACGTAGTGGATGCGGTGCTGGCCCTTCTGCAGGGTCTGGATGGTGGAGAAGTCTTTGGATTCCCAGATGTTGTTGAAGGCTCGTTCACGGCGGAGTACCAGTCGGTCGTCGATGTAGATGTCGTAGAATACCGAGCCGTTGGCGATAACCGGGGTCACGTTCGTTTCACTGGTCGCTGTGGTCACCGTTGAGGTGAGGCGTATATCAACGGTGCGGTCGGTCGGCACGAAGAAGGTACCAGCGCCGCGGCGGAACTCGCCGAGCTTGTGCGGGGTATCTCGAGTGGTTTCGTGATGGTGGAGTACACCGAGGGAGCCCCCGACCGGGCGAGAGAAAACAACGTTTCCGGCTTCCTGGGTAGCGGTGGTTGCCTTGATGTTCGCGCGAATCTCGCGCTTGGAAAGCATGACCGCGTTGGCCGGCACGGTCGCGCCGATTGCCACCTTGGACGCCACGGACCCGTTGACAGGCTCGGTCAGCTGCTGAACGTAGATGTACTCAACTCGCGCCCCGTTAGTCGGGGCGGGCTGAGTCGTAATCTGCTGCGCGGGCACCGGCACAAGCACCGCACGCCCCGGCGCGAGGTGGATACACACAGCGCCGGCGGCAATCTGATAGCTCATTGCGGCGGTGCCCTTTACCTCGCAGCCGCTGATGATTCCCGCTTCCGGGTACTGCGCGGCGATAACTGCCTGCAGGTCATCGGGGGTCGTTCCGTTCCCGTTGCGGTCAGGTGCCATACCGAAACCGGTAGTCATGAGGTCCTCCTATAGGTAGGTGTCTCGGACAATAACGTCACACCAGCCAGTGGCAGGCGCGAGCGCTTCGATTGTGGGTGCGAACCCCGATTTTGCGGGGATTGAGTGCCAGTCTCGACGGGTGAGGTCTGCGGTGTGGTCGGCGCCGTTGATGGTGACGGTGCCGCGGGCGCAGTCAATGGTGACCGGTGATGGTGTGATGACCGGGTACGGGTACTCTAGGACCCTGTCGCCGCTGGTGATTCGGAACCCAGACGACCACTCACCCCGAATGATGTAGGTGGGGTTCGCGGTCACGTTCCCTTCATGGGCAATGGCTGCGGATTGCGGAGCCTGGGACCCGAAGGAGATAACCCCGCTAGGTGCCGGCGCGAAGAGGTTGAACCGCAACCCGACGTTCGCGCCGGCGGGGAATATCTGGGTCGTAACGGCCGGCCCGTAGAGCCATGGCTCCGGGGCGAGGAGAGGCAGCTCGAAGTTGAACGCGGTGTCGCCCAGGTATTCGATTTTTGGGTCTCCGTCGATTCGAACCTCACAGGTGAGGATGCCGTTATCGGATTCAACGGAGAGTGCCCCCAGCTCACCATCCCAGAGCAGGGATGAGGTGAACCGGGAGGCGAGTTCGCGAATGGGCAGAGCCTTAGCGATGATGGTTCCCTTGAGAGTGAGGGTACGGCCGGTACGGCGCGCCGGGTAGGAGAGCATGCCGTGCCCAATCTTGCGTTGGACATCGGCAGCCTCTACACCGGTGCCGCCATCCCAACCCTGCAGATCACTCACCCAGACCTCCAGCCCGTCATCGCTGGCCCCATCCTCAAAGGTCGAGAGGATGAGGGAGCCGTGAGCTCCGGTGAGCGTGACGCGGTGACGGTGCTGGCCAATCATCAGATCAGAACCCCTTCAAGGTTGAGGTGGTGGTTAATTGCCTCTCCGACGCGGCGGCCGAATCGGTCAGGTGACATCTCATCAGCCGCGTTGACGTGGACGTGGAGCCCACCGGATGCGGCGGCCAGCGGCGCTGAGCTGGCAGATGCAGAGAGTGCACGGTTGAGCGAGGATGACCGCACGCCAAGCGAGACAGAGCCGCTGAGCGCGCCAGGAGTGAGTGCTGCGCTGAGCGTACCCATTCCTGCCTCTGCTGCTTCGACCGCGGCTTCGGTCATGTCCTTGACCGCATCGACAGCCACATCTGCGCCCTGGGTAATGCCCTCTGCGATACCCGCGGGAATCCAGATACCCACCTGGTCACGCATGACGCGAGACGGCGAGTGAATACCCAGAGCTGACTTCACGAAATCAGGCAGAGCGTTGACGACGCCCTTTGCGGCGTCAAGAACCGCGCCGGCGGCGTTACGGATGCCGTTAGCGATACCGCCGACAATGTCTCGGCCGATAGAGAGCATCTGGTCGGGGATGCCCCGAACCACACCGATGATGTCTGAGCCCATTGAACGGAAGAACCCGACCACGGTATTGATACCGGCGGCCACGCCGTTCTTGATGCCTTCCCAGATGGTTGAGACAATTCGTCCGATGCCGTTCCAGGCGGCGTCCCAGATGCTGCGAATCAGGTTCACAGCGTTCGTGATGATGGAGCTCACGATGTTGATTGCGCCGGTCACGACGCCCTTGATAACTTCCCAAACACCGGAGACAATCTGCTTAATGCCTTCCCACGCGGCGCTCCAGTCACCCTTGATAATTGCGGTCACCGTCTTGATGATGCCCACGACAATGTCGAGAGCACCTTGAACAATCGGGACAATGGCCTGCACCACGGTCGTGACCACATTCAGGACCGCCTGGATTGCAGGCACCAGAATGTCAATCAGCGTCGTGATGAGCGGGACGATTGCCTGCACCACGGAGGCGAATACAGGGATTAGCGAGGTCACAAGGACTGCAACCACGCCAGCGACGACTCCGATGATTGTCGCGAGCACCGGGAGAAGCGCCTGGATTGCAGGCATCAACGCAGCGAGCACCTGAGTGCCCAGATCCACGACTACCGCCACAATCTGGCCAAACACCGGCACGAGCTGAAGCAACATCTCCCCCAGCTGACGGAAAATCTCCATAATCTGCGGGAGCATCGCCATGACCGCAGCTCCCAGCTGGGCGAGCGCAGGAACAAGCTGAGTCATGAGCTGTTGACCAATAGGCAACAACGCCTGAACAATCTGCGTGCCGAACTGGACAACCATCGGGATTAGCGGGGCCAGATGCTGGCCAATCTGTCCGAGTGATTCCATCAGCGCCGCACCCATCTGCCCAAGAATCGGTAGCAGAGCCTGGATGGCGCTACCAATTAGAGGAATGAGGTTCTCAATTACCGGCTGGACAGCTTGGACGATCTGGCCAAAGACCTGGCCGGCCATCTCCGCAAATCGCTGCAGTGCAGGCATTATGATTTGGAGTGCCGGCTGAAGCGACTGGATGAGCTTCTCGCCCAGCTGGCCGATAAGGGGCAGAATCGTGTTCAGTGCGGGCTGGATTGCCTGCATGAGCTGCTGCCACATCTGGCGGCCAGTCTCAGTCTGGGTGAAGAACGTGACGAGTGCCGCGCCGGCGAGGGCCAGCGCTCCAACCACCGCCATGAGCGGGTTTGCCTTAAGCACACCCAGGAAAGAGCCGAGAGCACCTGAAGTCGCCGACAGCACCGCCTTATACGCGACGGTGGCGGCGGACGCGACCTTAAGCGCGGCCGCCTTAGCTTGGAAGGCGCCAGCTCCGATTTGTGCCTCGCGGGAGAGATTAGCGACCTCTGCCGCGGTGCCGGCACCAGATGCGACGAGGCGGTATCCTTCTGCGACGGCATCGAAGGAGCTCTTGAGCTTGCCTACTGCGCCGGCGGCAGTCTGGTACGACTCGAGAGCAAAGCGTCCCGCATCGATGGCGCGGCTAGCAGTGTTGTAGGCGCCAACGGCACCTAGTACCGCGGTCGCCATTGCAGTCACGGCTTCAGGATTCCGGTTGATGATGTCGGTGAGACGTCCCAGTGCGGCAGCTGCTAGGTCAGCCAGACCTGTGACTGCGTCAAACGGGTTCGTCAAATTCAGCGCGCTATCACCCAGCCCCCCGAAGGCGGGGAGGAGCTTCTGGATTGCGCTTGCAATGGTGAAGACGACCGTTGCAATCTTGGACCCGACCGCTGAGAAGGCGTCCCAGAGCGGAGGGAGGATAGCGCCGAGCGTCTTGCCGACGCTCGTCACGAGCCCGCCAATTGACGGGCCCACGATGGATGCCGCATGCGAGACGACCTGCACGACGTATTCCATTGCGCTGCCGAGCTTCTCACCAATGGTCTTACCCATCGCTTCGACAGGTTTCATCCACTGCTGGAACGAGAGGAAGAACTTCGTGAGCGTCGGGTAGACACCAGACAGGATGTTCGCACCGAAGCGTCCCAACGCCGCCTGCGCGTTGGCGAACGCACCGGGCAGAGTGTTGCCCATCTCGAACGCGACGTTACCGGCGGCGGAGGTCATCGCCTTCTCGAACTGGTCGAACCCGATCTTGCCGTCAGAGGCCATCTTGAAGACCTCATCTGCCGTCACGCCAAGCTGCTTAGCGAGCGCCTGATAGATGGGGATTCCTCGGTCTGCGACCTGGGCGAGGACGTCGTTCTGAGCCTTGCCGGTAGACGCGACCTTGTTATAAATCGCGCCCATTTCCTCCATGCTGGAGCCTGATGCCGCAGCCGAGTTCGAGACGGACTTAAGGACGGCTTCGAGCTGCTCGCCCGGTTGGATACCTGCGGCAACTGCGCCAGCTGCGGCGGTTGCCGCCGCGTCCAGACCGAACGCGGTGCCCTTCACGGATGCTGATGCGTTCTGCATAATTACCGATACTGATTCGGCGTCGTTGCCCAGGCCTCGAAGCTTAGCCTGAGCAACGTCAATCGCCTTCAGGCGATTGAAGCCCTTACTGAACGCGGTGCCGAGCACCGTCCCCAGCGAAAGCCCTGCCAGCGCCTTCGTGACCACGCCACCGATAGCACCACCGAAGAGACGGCCGAACGCACCAGAGGCCTTGCTGCCTGCTTCGCTACCGGCGCGTTCGCCCGCAGAGCCAATCTCGGAGATGATCTGTGCACCGGCGCCCTTGGTTGAGGCGACCACGCTAACATAGGCCTTCGCGAGCTCATAGCCTGCCATTGATGTCTCCTAGATTGTAGTGGTTGATTCGGTGATGTCGGTCCCGGTGCCAGCACGGCGCTCAGCGGCCCAGTGGCGGGCCTCATCAATTGACATCGTGCCAGAGCCAAGCTGCTTCGTATTTCCGCTCTTCACCCCTGGCCGAGGAATCGGGTCCGGTCGAGAACGGCCCTTCTGCCCGTCCTCAGTCCTCTGCCAGTTCGCCTCCGCCAAGCGGTCAAAGATGCCGGCAAGGAGTTGATCTTGTAGCCCCCATCCTTGAGAGAGTTCCCTCATGAGGGCTGAGTTATCAGGCAGGTGTACGACCATCGCCGCGACGAGGCGGGGACCGTAGCGGGCGAGCAGTTCAGCGAAGCGTGCTCCGTAAAACCGGATGAGGTCAACCTCAATCAGCTCGCGATGCTCCCGCAGGAGCTTCACGAGCGTCAGAAGTTTGGGTTCAGCGCATGCATAAGGTCAGTGAAGAACGTGGTGTAATCGCTCATCTTTGTAATACCGGTCTCCGGGTCGCGCAGAACTTCCATAACTTCCTTGCGCTGTGATTCACCCAGTAGAGCACGGACCGCGGCAAAAATTCCTTTGGGGTTGCCTTCATCCAAGGCGATTAGGGATTCCATCAGCTCCGCATCGTCAAGCGCCGAGCTGTTGACTTCCCAGTCACAGCCACGCAGGTGCACGATGACTCGGTCCTGGCCGCCAGCTTCCTTGTGGTCGGTGAGGTTGATTGCTGCCTTGCGCTTCTTACCCATGTGTCGTTCCTTCTTGTTGTAGTTGATGTCCTCGGGGCGGGCGAGGTACTAAAACCTCACCCGCACCGGTTCTAGGCTTAATTACTTACTGCCAAGATGCAGATATGCCTTTACACCCGCGCTGTCCGGGTAGCACGTGACGGTAATTTCATAGCCAATCACTTCGCCCTTGTAATTGACATCGCCACGCTCTGTAACCTGACCATCAGGAATCGTCACGCGGATAATCTTGTCGCCGTCCAGGACGTCAAAGACTCCAGAGAAATGAGGCGACTGGTTGCCGGTCATCTTGACCAAGGAGGACGTCGCCGTGGGATCGGCGTAGTAAAGACGCAAGACTTCCTCATTGGTCTCAATCAAGGTCATTTTGAAGCTGACCTTATGGGAAGTCTGAATCACGCGGACAACGTCACCGTTCTGCCACGCCTTAATCTCCGAGGTGTCAGAGTCAATCGTCTGCGACACGCCATCATCAGAAATGTAGCCAAGATCCTTGAACTTCTGATCTACAGGTGCAGACGCGCCATTCGGCAGAGGCGTCTTCAACGGACCAGTGTAGAAGGCGCCGTTGATGCCCACGCGCACATTAGCTGCAATGTTCGCCATTGGGGTTCCTTTCGTTGATGGTTAATTCAATGTGTCAACGACAGCGCCGCGGCAGACGACCTGCCAGTTCTGTCGAAAACGGGGAACGTCGGCGTCGGGGTCTGGCATCCACACAATCCCACCCAATGGAGAGATGTAGTAGATGAGAACCTCATCGTCGACGTTGTTCTTCGTTGCACGCAGATACGCGCTTGCCTTCTCAGCGAGCGCGTATGCTTCGCTCTCCCGCTCTGCCCACACGTCGAGGATCATTGACCGTGATGCGTGGGTGACTGATTTCTCGTCGCCGCCTGATGGGGTGATGACGATGAATTTATCGGGACGGGGATTGGGGACACGCGCGACGTAGACAGGCACGTTGAGGTGGATGGTGAGGATGCTGCGGATGCGGCTATAGACATCTCCGTATTGGATGACTTCAGCTGCCACTATTTGCTCCCTCCCCACCCTCCGACTGCCTTGGATAGTGCGCCGTTCTTTGCTTCGGCGCGCATGCCAGCCTTCCCGTTTGGCCAGACGCGGGCGACCGCCGTTTTGGGTCCTGCCTTAACTCCTGAGGAGAAACCGTCACCGGCGCGGTTGCGGATTTCTCCAGCTTTGGCAGAGAGGATTGCTTGCATCTCGGGTGAGGTGCGGAGCGCGTAGAAGCCCGCCAGGTTAAGCTCGACTTTCGCTTTACCCATGCTGTTACCCTTCCGCTCGTTGCAGATTGATTCGGTAGCCGGCGGGGAAGCCGAACGGACCACGGGTGAAGTCTTCGGGGTAGCCGATGGCCTCGTAGGTTTCGCCGTCGATGATGACGTGGTCGCCAGGGCGGGCGAACCCCGTTGGTGCGTAGAGGTCTAGGTCTCGGCGTACACCGGTGCCGATGTCTCTGATTTCTGTGTCAGGTGACGGCGGTGCCCAGCCGAAGACTTCGACCTCTACGGGGGCGGCCCACACGGAGTGTTTAGCGCCCCAGCTGTCCTCTGCTTCCTCAATCCTTGCCAAGTGCGGAATCAGGAATCGCTGAGTAAGCCACATTCGGACCCTCCCGCCGGTTGCTGAGCATGTCGTAGGTGCTGAATGTCTGCGTGCCGATACCCAGCAACCGCTTATCTGCCTTAGTCAGGTACAAATCGCCGTTCGGATTCGCAAACGTGACCTGCTGGTTGAACGGGCCTGCGGTCTGACTCAGAGACGACGCTCCGTCGATGAGTTGGCCCGCAGACATGCTGCGCTTGACCATACGGCAGGCAACGATTGCGATTGCATCCGGGTCTAGGTCTTCCCAATTCGGGGCAACCGCGCGAATGTACACCCCTGCGTCCTCCAGGAGCACCTCTGCGTGAGAGTCAGCTCCTGGAGGCATGTCAGGCCAGCGGGCGCGCAGGTCGTCGGCAGTCAGCTGAGGGAATCGAGAGACTGCCATTGCTCCTCCTACAGGGTGTACTTGACGAAGTTTGCGGCGTCTGCGATTGCCCAGCCGAACTCAGCCTCGGCGCGAATCGCCACGAGGTTGTTCTCGAACAGAGAGACGAGTTCACCGTTGATGGTCACAGCTGACTCGGTGGAGATGTCGAAGTTGATACCGCCGACGGTGCCCCAGATTGCTTTCGACCAGTCACCACCGATGCCGACTACAGAGCCGGCGGCGGTGCCATTTGCGACGTTGTCCGAGAACGCTGCGGGGCGACCGAGCACGGACCCGGAGCGGACGGTGGACGCGGTGTCGTTGATGGGGTCAGCAATGAACAGGGGACGGCCGTTGACGTCCACGCTCGCGTTGAAGATGGGCTCGGTCATATCGTCGAAGACAAAGCCTGACAGCTTCTTCTTATCCTTGACCAGCAGCTCCAGGCCGGCGTTGATGTCAGCAAAAACGCCACCCTTTGCAGAGGCGTTGGTGCCAATCTTGACACTCTTGGTGGTTGCTGCGAGGTGGGTACCCGCGCCGAAGGGGCTGGCGGTGCCGTGGATAACGGCTGCATCGAATGCCTTTGCGAATGCCTCTGCGATGTCTGCGCGCAGAATCTCGACGTAGTTCGCAGGGTTCGCGCGAATGACCTCAGCGGAAACGACTGCGATAGCAGTAAGCTTCTTCGGGGTCATGGTCTTCAGACCCATGCCGTTCTTCGTGACGTGCTTCTTCGCGCCTTCTGCGGTCCAGCTAGCAGTCGGCTTCTCGGTCACCATCGGGACCTCAATGCCGCGCTCAGACAGCGGCACCTGGCGCGCCAGACGCTGGACGACCGACGACCGACGTGCCTCTTCAAAATATGCCTGCGCGAGATCCGGCTTAATGAAACCGGACAGGTCGCTCAGCTTAGTAGCGGCGGTAATTGCCATGAGCTACTTTCCTTTCTAAGGGTTGGTTAGTTGATTCCCAGCGCGGCTTTCAAGCCCTCAACGAGCGGGTCGCCGTTCAGTGCGACTGCGGACGGTTCGCCCTCGGTGCGAATCACGGTGCGAGGTGCCGCTGGCTTGGTAGATAGGAGACTCTGCAGCTGGGCTGCGTGCTCTTCGAGAGCTTGCTTCGTATCACCTCGGAGCGCGTCAGCAGGCACGCCGTATTCAGTGGCGAGCGCGTCACGCCACGAGCGGACCTCATTTGCATGGGTGAGCTCTGCGATTTTTGCCTCAGCAGCCTCCGCGCGAGCGGTGAGCTCTTCAACGGCGCCAGCCTTTTCCTTCAGGTCGGCATAGTCTGCGTACTTTTCGCGTTCACGGCGGAGGCGGGCGGCGAGCACGCTGTTGAGCTGGTCCTGCGAAGTGATGGGGGTGAACCCGGTGGTTTCGCTGGTCTGCGGCTCGGTGGTGACGTTGTCGGTCATTGAGTCTCCTTTAACGGAACCGTCCCGTGGAGCGGTGTGCTTCACGGGACGTTAACTATGTGGTTATCCAGGCTATGCCCCGCCTGTTGGGGAAACTTAGGGGATCTGCTCGGTGTCTTGATGAGCATCACGGTTGCCGTGCGGTGGGTAAATCTTGGGAAAGAGCTTCTCCATCTGGGAAACAACGTCCCAGTCTGAAAGTGAGAGCGTCCCTGCTTCCTTGATGGCGGCTTTGCGTGCAGTCTGGAATCGGCGATAGTCTGCCGCCGGGTCGTACCCTTTGATTCGTGGAGTCTTTGCGCTCCAAGAGGGCACGATCATGCAGTCGCAGTGGGCGTGGAATTTCCTGTCAGCGCCGGCGGCTTTCATCGACGAATAGTCGAAGCCGCGGCTGGCAAGCATGCGGCAGAAGGCACATGTCTCGGTACCTGACGGGATGCGGGCGAATCGGGGGCGAGCAGGGTCTTGCTCTGCAGCCAGGGTGATGGTGTCACGACCCGCGGCTTTGACGATTCGGTCGACCATGCCGGTGAGCTCGGTGCCGACTTGCTCGGTGCCTCCCTCGACCCACAGGGGGCCAGCCACAGCACGGACTTTTGCTCCCACCACTACCGGTGAGATTGCAGGTGCCAGCTGGACACGGTAATCTGCCAGGCTGGTTTCCAGTTCCCTCAGCGCTTCATACCAATCAGCTGAGGCTGCCGCCGCGGCCGCACCGTAGCGCTCCACGACAGCTTGCATGATTGCGATGAGCTCGTCTCGAACCTGTGCTGGGTCTGCGGTGTCGGGGGTTGCGGCGAGCGCAACAGAGATAATCTCCTGCGCTTCGGCTGATAGCGCCTGCATCGTGGCGAGGAGCGCGTCAATATCTTCACGGCGCATCGACGCGCTCCTCTCTACGCTGGTTAGTTTTCAGTAGTGCTCTGCGTGGTGGGTTGGCGGTTTGCCAGCACTGCGTCGAGCATCTTGATTCCAGACGCTCGGCGCTTGTCCGCGAGTAGCCGCTCAATGGAGGCTTGGTCGTAGCCGAGCTTCTCCAAGATGACCGGGGATTCGGCCAGCCATGGCATCGCTTGCAGCTGCTTCAAGACCGCATCTGCCGCAGCCGCATCGGAAGTATGCACGACAGGCGCGAAGTGCGGACGGACCTTGGACAGCCCCTCCAACGTATCGAGCGACGAGGTGCCCTCACGAAGAAGGACGCTCACAATCGCGAGCTGAGTGAGAGAGCTCTTGAACCCACGGATGCATCGCTCTGCTGCGAGGCGGAGCGGGTCGCGCTGGGACTGAATCGCTGAATCAGACGCGGGGTTGTCCGAAGGGAATCCGAGCTCATCGAGCGGAATCTGGGACTCTGCAGCCAGTAGAGATGCCCACTGCCGAAGCTGGTCAGTGTGCGGCTGCATCGACAGCTGAGAGAACTGGGTAATCTGAGGCAGGTTACCGTCCTCGTCACGCGAGACAGCGAGCATCTTCGAGACAATCGCGTCCCACTTCGAGGCGGCGAGCGCCTCCGGATCAGCACCCAGGATTGCGCGCTGTGGGGTGGCGTAGAATTCCGCACCGACCTCGCTACGCACGATAGTGCGCACCGCAGAGTCAGTGAGAGACATGACGGCGCGACTGATACGCGAGCGCCCAAAGGGGCGGCGCAGGTCAGCGCCAACCGCCACGGCGACCATGAGCGGGCGACCCGTCGGGTTAGAGACCGTCTCAGCGGTGTACTCATCGGTCGGTGAGCGACGTACCGTGACCGTCTTGTTGGGCAGGTAGACGATGAACTCGGTGGGGTTGATTTCTCCCAGGTCGTTGGTGTCTACCTGCGTGATTGACAGGCCGGCGGCGAGGCGGCGAGTTCGCTGGTCCCAGATGCCGGTTGCCCAGTGAGCCGATTTGGGGAGCCACAGAATCTCTGGCTCGCCCGCGGCAGTGTCGCCCTGGGTGATGGTCAGGAACGCGCATGAGTGAATGAGTGCACTGGAGACGGTCTGTGCGAAGGCTTCCTTGAAGTCGTTCGCGTCCACAAGCTCGTTCAGACCGAACGGGTCGTCTTCTTCGCCAGGGGCAACAAATCCCTCAAACTTGAGACGGTCAGCGAGCACGTCCACGGTCTTTGCGGGCCAGCCCAGAACCGAACCGATATTCTTCAGCTGCGGAGGGATTGAGATTCCCAGGTCCTTCAGCCCAATTTTCTGGTCGTAGTAGTTCTGGCGCACGCGGTTGCGTGAACGCTTTGCGGTCAGCTGTTCCTGCATCTTCGAGATGAGAGCCAGCTCCGCCTCGGTGAAGACCGCATGGGTCGCTTCAGTCTCAGGCAGAGATGAAAAACTCATACTGTGATTACCTGCCTTCTTGCGGGGTTTCGTCGGGTAGTACGGGCGGCCCAATAAGCCAATGTGGCAGCTTCGAACATCGTGACGCTGCCGCCTTCTGCCGCCTGCCAGCCGAAGCCGCCTCGGTTACCAATCTTTCGGCGGGTACAGGAGAGCACCTGCTGAGTGAGCTCAGGCTGGTTGCTGTGAGCGATGTCCTTGCCGATGACTGCCTGGTCTACCATTGCGTGAGCAACAATGACCTGGTCCAATGATGGTTGCCAGATGAGCGTCTTGGATTTCACACCAGCCTCACGGAGCGCGTTCACAAGGTACCCCACGCCAGCCTTGCCGTCGATAACAATCTGAGCGGCTCGCGAGGCGTGCTTAGCGAGGAAGTCTACGAGCCAGCCAGTGCCATTGGCCAGAGGCTCGGACTGGAGGCCCTCGATGAAGATTGGGCCGCCGGTATCCGGGCGGCGCGCTACAGCCAGCGCGACTTCCAACCCGTCCGGCGAGAATCGCACACCGAATACGGTGCGGCCTTCCTTGGGTGCTTCGCCCTCGCAGGCGTGCCAAGCTTCAGGTGTGAAGGCTGACTGGGTTGCTGTGGCTTCGTCCCAGATTCCGAGTGCCTCACGTCTGAATGAATCGGGGGTGAGGTTCTTGCGCATGCGTTCGATTGCGACGGCGCTGACTCGGGTTGGGAAGGACGGGTTTGCCTTAGCCCATTGCTTCTTATCGTCGGCACGGGCTCCGGGGTCTGCAGCGCACTCGACATAGAGCTTGTCGCGGTCTCCAGCGAGCGACTCGGCGCGGTGCCTGGTGAACACCTCGCTCGGGTCGCTGGGCTTCGGCGGGGTGCCCATCATCAGCACCAACCCGTTCGGGGCGGCGTTGGTCGCAGGGAGCATGTCATCGAGCGCCTTCTCGGTGAGAATCTGCGCCTCATCCAGCACAATGACGTCCACTTTTGCGAAGCCACGACCGAAGCCAGATTCGCGCGCGCCGAAGAGAATTCGCGAGCCATTCGCGAACTCTACGGCCTCCTGACCGGCACCGCGGCGGACATGGGAGATGAACGGGGCAACCGCCGGGCGAGCTGCAATGCCCTGCATGGACTGGAACGTCTCGTTGTGGGTGCGAGCGCGGTGCGCCGACCAGAGGACGAGCGTCTTCGGGGAAGCGATGCATGCAGCGAAGATAAAGCCAGCAATCATATGAGTCTTGCCAACCTGTCGAGGCAGACTCAGCGCGGCGCCACCCACGCCGGCGGCATAGAACCCATCCTTGCGCTTCGCGAAGACCAGCCGGCCAATATCCACCTGCCAGCTATCGAGCGGGTAGCTCATCTTCATGAGCTGCCGAGCAATGGACGGCCAACCGGTCGCCACAATTCCAGCAGGTATCTTGAGCTGTGCGGCGACCTCAGAGAGTGGACGGGTCGAAGGGGGCATCTTCTTCATGATGGTGCTCTCCTTCAATCTCTGCCCCGTACTGATGCTCCAGCTGCTCCAGCTCCTCGATGTCTTTGTCGAGGTCTTGGAATCGGCGGGCGAGCGCGGCTAGGTCACGGGCCAGCGTATTGGGGTTGTCGATGTGCGCGGCGAGTTTGTTGCGCAGGGCACGGAGCCTGTCGAGGCGGGTGCCGGTTGCGGTGGCATGAGAAAGGGAGCCTTCCTCTTGGGTGGCTCCCTCAAAATCGATAGGTTCGAGCTGCTTAGGCTTGCCTTTGCTCAAGGTATCACTCCTTGTCGAACCGCATTTTGTGGAAATTTGCTGTGGATATATCGCTATCGCCGGAGGGCGCGAAGTCGTCCTCCGGGGGAGGGGGTACCCCCCCTGGTCCTGTTTGCTTCAGGTGGTTTGCCCCTGGTGAGGATGCCCCCCTTATCACGGTGAGAGGTTGCCGTCTGGGGTGTCTGGTTGGGGCTAAAGGATCAGCGTTGTTTTCGGCCGGATTGGCTCCGCAATCCTGATGGTCTTGCGAGCCTGAGAGCGTTTGCCTCCAAGCTTTCCGCCGAGTCGCTGGTTGCATTGGCGGCAGATGACGCGAGTATTCTCCACAACATCTTTACCACCTTCAGCATGAGCTGTCACGTGGTCAAGCTCAGGAGAGTTCGGCTGCTTGCTCCTGTGCCAGTCGTAGGCAACTAAGCAAATCGGACAGCGCATGTCGCCGCGCTCAAAAGCGGCGGCGAGCTCCTGCTTCCGGAGGTTCTTCCAGCGGGCGGTGCCAGTTCGGCTAGTCGCCATTGCTTCCTCCTTTTTCCACTATTTATTTGTGGGCTGGTGGTGCTGGTACCTGGTGGGGGAGGCTGTATGCTTTCCCTCCTCCCCCACCAGAGGAAGAATCCGACACGATTGAACATGTCTCCGTCTCATTACCACCCCCCCCCTGCCAGGCAGAGGACACACCAGTGGTAAGCGGCGATAGTGTAGCGTCATCATCCCCCCTGCGCAACCACCAATGTCACCCACCAGAGGACAGCTTCACCAGCGTCTCCTCCTCCTCATCCGCAGACAGCAGATTCCACAGGAAGGCCCTCGGCCAAATCGCAGAGCAAGCCGAGCACTCGACACGCTGAACCTGCTCCCCCTCAACGTCCCAGACAGCAACCAAGCACGGCTTCTGCACCGTCGCACCGAACTCATCTCGGCACCGACGAACCTGCTGACCGCAAACAGGGCACGCCCTAGCTATCGGGGTACGGCGAACGGGTTGCAGGTACTCCTGAATCTTGGACCCCCACTCGCCCCACTCCTCACCAATCCAAACCAAGACTGGAAGGCTGGCATGGGTCAGATGAGGAACCACCGCACGCATGGTCTCGGCAGGAGATTTTCCCGCCGGCACACCCACAGCTGTTGCAGTCTCCGCAGCAGACCGGCCCACCGCAGTCCACAAGTCCAAGGCCGCAACGTCCAGAGGCGAGCGCGACCCAGCAGATGACGGGCCTTTCCCGTGTTCGGTCCCCTGCTCCACGACAGCTTGCCGAAGCTGGTCGAGCAGAGCCATCTCCAGCGGAGCGTCTTCGAGCGCTTCAGCTGATGCCCCCATGTCCTCAGCTCGAACATGGGCGAAGGCCAAGACGTTCAGCGTGGCTTGCACCCGGCGGCGCATCTCATCAATCTCTTGCTCGGTCATCGGCTCAGCTCCTTCACAATTGCGGCCCACATGTCTGGTCTCCAGACTCCAGCATCTTGACCTGCAGAGGCGAGCGCGTCGAGCCACTGGATTTGTGCTGCGGAAACTCGCCCCTTCATGGTCTTCAATTCTCTGAATAGGGTTCGCCGCTTGATGGGGTGGACGAGTACCAGGTCCGGGAATCCAGCCGGCGAGCGGCGGGAGTCATGGGTGTGGTAGTGCATCCATCCCAGGCGGGTTGCCAGGGTGATGATTGCTGATTGGAACTGAGCTTCAGTCATGGTTCGTGCATTGAGCATCAAATAGTCTTGTGCTTTCACGCTTCTACCTCCTGGTTCGGCGGGTGCGGGTGCGAGCTCGGCGATGACGAGAGCGTTTAGGTTCAGAGGTGGCCAGGTTTTTAACGGCTTCCCCGTCCCGTCCCGACCCGGCATATCCGAATCCGTCACCCTTCGGATTCAAATCGATTCGGAGTAATTGGGAGGAATTCGCCGCCTGAGTCCCAGCGGAAGGGTCAGTTACAGGGGCACTCCGCTCGCTACCGCGAGCGGTGCCCTGCCCGTTCCCGTCCCGTCCCGACCCGGCGGATTCGAATCCGTCACCCTTCGGATTCAAATCGGATTCGAATTCCTCCCAATCGTGGAAGGGCTCTTGAGATGAGGGTTTGGGTACGACGAAATGGCCGTTGGAGTCTCCCCTAGTCTCCGGTGCACCGGAGACCGGGGTGGGCTCTTCAACGACCTCTGCAGCGGATGCTTGCTCGTTGATGAGGGCAAGTTCGGCTGCATCGATTTGCGCAGAGAATTCGTCAATCATCTGCTGCGCGCTGAGGGTCGGCAAAGAGCTGTTGGTGTGCTGCGACTGCACCGCCGGCAAGGGTTCATCAACCAGCGAACCATTACCAGTGCCCTGGTTCTGGTTCCGGGAGAACTCGCTTACCTGCGAGGTGGCCTGCACCGCCGGCAAGGGTTCATCAACCAGCGAACCATTACCAGTGCCCTGGTTCTGGTTCCGGGAGAACTCGCTTACCTGCGAGGTGGCCACGACCGACCTACCAACCGGCTTATCTGACGGAGCAGATGCCTTAGTAGGCACCCCATTCTCCGTCAGCCAAGCCGCGCTCCGTGCACTAAAATACGGCGCCGACGGGGCAGGTAGAAGATCTACCGCCCAACCAGCATTGTCCTTGCGGGACGAGTTGCAGCTTCGACACGCCACGACCATATCCTCCGGAGTTTCTGCAGGAACTCCAGGATTCAAATGGTCATAGGTCGCGCCGCGGCCGCCTTTCCGGTCCCCCCACCAAACGACGTGACCGCACCAACGACATGCATCGCCGTCGCGAGCACGAATAGGCACAATCAACGAAGTTTTTCGGGTGTCGTTACGCCGCCTGTTTTCCCAATCAATCTCCTCTCGTAGACGCATATGGAACAGGTCTTCATCCTCAACCAGCTTATAGGCGATACGCCCATCATCCAGCGGCACCTGATCCGTCAGGTACCCACAGAACATCGCATCAGCAATGAACTTATCGGCAGCATCTGGAGTGCCGGTGAATTTTAGGACGCTTCCACGCTCAATAATATAGTCCGTCTTGAACGCCGCCGCCTCAACAGCCAACGCCAGCACCTGACCAAACAGCGACCACATCGACTGCATGCTCGCGCCGGGAATCTCCAGCGCTCGCCACACAATGCGATGGTGCGCGGCCGAATCGGATACTTTCAGCCAAGGCATGAGGGGGGGCTCCTTGCGGTGGTAGCAGTGTAGAACATTTTTCTCTACAACTTGGTCAAAATCAGCAGAAACCTGCTAAAGAGTGATGTCTTTCTCAATGGCGGCATCCACCAAATCCTCAGCCATGAGGTCGAGCAGATGCTGGATTTGGGACATGCGCTCGCGTACCTGACGCTGACGCTTGCCGAGCTTTGCGCTCCGCAGGTTTGCAGGGGTGAGCGGGGCGAGGCTCTTCTTCGCCTCTTCGACTCGGTCGAGCACCTCTGCGGATTTCTGCGGCGCTTCGGCAACTTCATCAGCGAGCGCCTGCTTCATGAACTCCAGCTTGATGGGGAGGGTAGGTTCTTCCTTGGCTGCTGAGGCGTCTGCGGGGGCGGTGAGCGCTTCGGCGTGCTGGGTTCGTCGTTCTGCTTCGAGGGTGTGGATCTGGTCGATTGCTTCGCGCAGGCGCTGGCAGCTGTCGCTGTCTCGCTTCATTCTCATGGAGCGTTGCAGGAGTCCTTCAGCGACCAGGTAGGTTACGGCGCGGGTTGCTTTGCCGCCGCCGAGGTCTTCGCGCCACTTCCGCTTCCATTTGGCTGAGACCCCGGTGAGGAGGCACCCCTTGGCGAGCGCGCCGATTGCTGCTGCGAGGTCTGCGTTGTGGACCCAGATGCGGTCGGCGTCGTAGATGTGGCGGATGGTGGTGCCGTTGATGGTGAGGTCGGTGTCTGGTGCTGCGATCGGGTAGTAGGTGCTCATGGGTGGCGTGTCCTTGGGGTGTGGGTGCTTATTCGGCGTAGTAGTGGGAGCTGGCGTGGAGCTTGGCTTCTTCGCAGAGCTCTTCAAATGCGTCTTGGAGGTACAGGGAGTTGAGTGATTCGACGGCTTTGGTTTTTCTCTGCTTGCAGGTGCCGCATGTGATGCGGAAGCATCTGCCGACGATTTCCCTGTCCCTGGTGAGCTGTAGGACTTCGACGGTGAAGGGGAAGCCTTCGTGTTCCTGGTGTTCTTGCATCGGTGTTTCCTTAGCTGATGATGGTGTAGGTTGCCCAGAGCATCTTGCTGCGGGGGTATCCGCCGGTGTAGAGGTAGACGTCTCCGCCGGGGTGTACGTCGAAGGTGCTGCAGGCGCGGGGGGTGATTGCTGTGGCGACTGCGTCGATAACGACTTTGTTGCGGCTGGTTTCTCCGTGGCGTCCGTCCCAGTAGGCGTAGGTGTGGATGATGTCTCGCTCGCCGGTGGCGGTGGGGTGGGCGAATTCGATTGCAATCTTGTGGCTTGCCATGATGGTGTTTCCTTGGGTGGGGTGTGTGGTGGTGGGGTCCCCCGCCGCCGGTGTGGCTACTGTAGGAAAGGTGTGGCGGCGGGGGAAGCTTGGGGTTTTAGATGTTGATGGAGGTTGTCATCATTGCGCGGTGGCGGGCTCTGCCGGCGGCGCGGTTTCGCTGCCAGACTTCAACGTCTGAGGTCTTGTACCAGAGGCGGCCGTCATCGTCTTTGGCTACTGGGCGGAGGCGGATGCCGGCGGCTCGAACAGCGGCGCCCGAGTAGGTGCGGACGGTGCTGACTTTGATGCCTGCCGCGGCGGCGACCTGGCTTTCAGAGACGAGCTTGGAGCCTGGGTTGCATGCCTCGAACATGGTCTTGTGCGGTAGGTCAAGCTTGTTGGGCATTGGTGGTGTTTCCTTGGGTGGGGCGGGGTTTGCGCCAGTGGATTGCTTGCATGTGGCGGCGGCAGAGCTGTTTGGAGGCTGCGCGTTTCTCTAGCCATGCCTCAACGTCTGAGGGCTTGTACCATAGGCGGCCGTTGAAGTCGCCCTTAGCTACAGGGCGGAGACGGGCTGTGACAGCCGCTTTGATGGAGTCGCCAGCGTAGGCTCGCAGCGTGGTTTCTTTGATGCCGGCTTCACGCGCCACGGTGGCGGCGGGGAGCAGATGCTCACCGGGGTGCGCCTTCAACCATTCGGTGAGGGTAGGCAGGTCGCTCAGCGTTGATTTAGTCATTGGGCTCTCCCTGGCTGTGGTAGTGGATTTCGGCTCCGAGGAGGACGGCCGGGCCGACAGGGATGAGCGAGACGATGAAGACGACGGCCCGGATACCGATGTCTTCCTGTGCGGTGGCGATTCCGGCGATGATGATGGTCGCGGCGACGAGCGCCCAGACGAGGGCTTTTGCGTTGCGGATGGTGCGGTCGGTGGTCATGATGGTTGGCCCTTTATTTAACGATGACGATCAGGAACAGGATTGCGTACCCCAGGGTGGTGGATGCGGCGAGCCCGATAAGGAGCCGGCCGAACCACATGAGGTCGTCGCGGACCTCATCGACAGCGGCGCGCGTAAGGTTTAGCTCTCGGTTCAGGTTCGTCTGCTTGGCGTGGAGCTGCTTGGTGTAGCGGTTGAGCTGGGCGAGCGCCTTGCGCTGGTCCTTGCCGGCGCCTTGCAGGATTCCGACTGCGCACTCGGTTTCGGTGAGCTTGCGTTCGTTCTCGACGATGCATTGCATTGCGAATCCGACGTTGGCGTTCATGTCCTTCGTGTGCTGTGCGACCCTCCCGTTGAGGTGGTCGGTGAGGCGGCGAGTCTCGCAGAGTTCGTCCTGGAGGCACGCGACGCTGTTGTCGAGGCTGTCGATGTCGTCGCGGACCTGGTTGTGGTTGTCGATGATTGTCTGGATGGCGGTGTGGCGGTGGTTGCGTCCTGCTGCGCGGTCGCGTTTGGTCTTGGGGGTGGTCATGGTGTGTCCTTCTTAGTTGGTGCGGGGTGGGTGGTTAGGATTGTTGGTATGGATTTCTCAACTCTTTTTTCTGGCGGTTCAACGTTTGCAGCTTTCGTCTCTGTCTTTTTCGCTGGTATTTCCTGGTACCAGGCCATTGGCTCTAAGAAAGCGAAGGAGAAGGCTGAGGAGGCGCATCAGGCGGCGTTAGCGATGCGTGATGCCGCGGTTCGTTCTGCTGAGGCTGCGGAGGAACGTGCCCGGCAAGCGGAGAAGTCGCTCAAGCAGATGGAACAAATCGTTGCTGAACAGCAGAAGCAGTCCGAGTCTCAGGCTGAGATTGCGTCTCACCTGTGGAAGCCTGCATTTGAGCTGACTTGGAACAGCGGTGACACCTATCTGTTGAGCAACGTCACTGGTGAATCTGTTGAGGTTCTTGAGGTGGCGAATCTGGATGATTTCGTCCGCTGTGACCAGGTTCAGCAGGTGTTCCGCCCCGGCGAGTCGCTACGCATCCTCATGAAGGGCGCTTACGGTAAGCCGTTGCCGTCGAACCTAGAACTTCGAATCAGTGGGGTCGACGAGGTCGTCCCCGTCCCGATTCGCCGATAGCTCGCGCTCTTTTTCCTTTTCTTCCTTCTTCTCTTCCCAGGAATCTTTGAGCGTCCTGAAGCAGAAGAATCCGGAGACGATAGCGCCGGCAACGCTGATGAAGAAGCAGACGGCATTGAATACGAGGTTGAACTGGTCGGGTTCCATTAGTGTTTTCCTTCCTGGGTGGTTAGAGGAGCTGCGCGATTTGACTACGGCGGTGACGCATCAGGTGCTCTGCGAGGCGGGTGATGCAGTGCTCTACCGCTTCATCTGAGACCTGGAGCTTGTCCCAGTCCTTGATCTGGTCGGCGGTGAGCGCGTCATGCAGCGTCACGCCGCAGTCAATCGGGCATGGAACGTGGATGTTCACGCGGGCCTTGAATAGCTCGTTTTCGTGCAGGGTGGGTCGCAGGTCAGGTCGGATAATGTTCCTGCGGTCCCAGCAGATGCGGGCTGCCTCGAGGCACTTGTTCGCGTGAGCGACCAGTTCGGCCCAGAAGTCGGGGTGTGCCGTCTTGACGTGTTCGGCTGCGGCACTGCCCATGGTGGCGGCGATGTTGCTGGGGTTCAGCTCTGCGTAGACTTCCTGGCATGCCCCGCAGTGGAGCGCGGGTGCTTTCTTGCCGCGGAGGCGCGGGTCTCGGTTGTTGACGGTGAGGTGCCGCGCCCACCAGATGGTTCGGGCGTGCTCTGTGGCGAGCGCTTCGGCGGGAGTTGCGGCGGGGTTTAGGTGTTTCTCGTTCATTGGTGTTTCCTGACGGGTTAGACTACGAAACCTTCGACGGTTATTTCCTTGATGTAGCCGTCGTGGGCCATAGTGATTGATGCTTTGGGGGGATCTGAATCCCATCTCTCGGCTGAGGTCGCGAATAGCCTGCCGAAGCTCCCTAATGACTTCTGAGTCCGGTCGATTCTCCTGCGGAGCTGCTGGCAATGCCCTGCGGGGGTCTTTCCAATCCATTGGTGTTTCCTTAGTTGGTGGTGTTGGTGACGGGGAGGTTTGAGAGCCAAGCCGTCACTGCTGCACTGGTGTAGTAGATGCGTCCCCCGCTTCGGATGTATGCGGGGCCTTGCCTGGCTTTGCGCCATGCGGCGAGCGTCCGTGGCGAGATACCGAGGTTGTCGGCAAGCTCTTCAGGGCTCCAGACCGTGAGCGCGTTATCGGGGATAGTCAGCACTGTAGTGTCTTCTATTTGCTCATATATCTGTTTTTGCAGACAGTGAGGTAAAAAATTAATTGGTCGCAGTGAGCTCAGGTAAGTGTTCTTGGTAGAACCAGGCAGGCTCAACGCCCAATATCGTTGCGATTTCCCACAATTCATTGGCTCGAATCGGTGCATTATGGTTCTCGAGTGCCGATAGGCGAGAGCGGCTAATTCCAGCTCGCCGCGCGACTTCGATTCGCGTGAGCTTGGTCTTGGCGAGCGCGAGCGAGAGATTCTCTGCTAGGATTCCGCCAATCTGTCGGGTACTCATGGCTACCTTCCTTTCTTGGTGTTGCAATCATCGTATGTCTGTATTAGCTGACAAGTCAAGCTAAAAAGCGAAAAAAATTATATTATCTAGATTTTTTCGCTTTTATAACCTATTCTGTCCGTATGGAAAAGACATTCAAAAAGCCCGGAAATCGCCGAGGTACCGGCCCCGCAAGTCGCTTTAGCCAGCTCCTGAACGAGGAGTTGCGTGCCGCAGCAGCAAGGCAGCGAATGAGTCTGCGCGCGTTGGAAGAACTGACGGGTATTAGTAGGACGCGCTTGAGTACTACCCTCAACCTGGATGCGTCGCCGATCAACACCAATGAGCTTGAGTTGATTTGCCGCGCTCTCGACATAAGTCCTGGCGAAATGTGTACACGTGCCGAAGCTGCGCGCAAGAAAGAAGAGACAGAAGAAGCGGCTTCTCTTGTTTCTGATAAGGATCTAGCAGAGGCAATCCTCGCTCGAGCTGAAGCGGCGACCAAGTCTGGTTACCGTCTAGCCGCACACCCCGCTGACCATGTCCTTACTGACGATTCAAACTGGGACGCATAATGCGCTCCGTACCCTCAAATGGATTAGAGATGTTCAGCGCCTCCACAGCTACCATGACTCGACCAAAGAAAAAGCCCGGAAACCGCCGTGGCACCGGCCCCGCGAACCGGTTTAGCCAGCTTCTTAATGCGGAGCTTCGCGCTATTGTTGCATACCGCCGCATGACCCTACGCGACCTTGAAGAAGCGACAGGGGTTAGCAAAGCAAGACTTTCGATGGTCCTCAACCAGGATGCGTCGCCGCTCAACACTAACGAATTCGAACAGATTTGCCGGGCTCTAGAGGTAGACCCTGCTGATATATGTGCACGCGCTGGGGCAACCCGTAAGAAGGAACTATCCTCAGAAAACGTTTCTGTCTCCGACAAGGAATTGGCAGCGCAGATTTTGGCCCGTGCTGAAGCGGCGACCAAGTCGGGTTACCGTCTTGCCGCCCAACCTGCTGACCATATCCTTACTGATGATTCAAGCGGGGGGTGCATGATGGGCTCCGTACCCTCGAATGAATCAGAGCTGTTCAGTGAGGCAATCAACCGCACTATCAGGAATTGGATGGACATCCGAGGTGAAAACTTACTCACCCTTGCGGATAAGACTGGCATCTCCAAGAGTAAGCTCAGCAGAACCGTCTATCGGTCAGAAGGCTCACTCCCTATCCGTGACCTCATGATCATCTGCGTCGCGCTCAACGTGGACATGACGGTAATTATCTCGGCGGCAGACAACGCAATGCGAGAACAAGTGGCCGCTCCCCTCACTGATGCTCAACTGGCTGCGCAGATTCTCGCGCGAGCCGAAGCCGCAACCAAGGCTGGCTATCGCCTAGCCGCACACCCCGCCGACAAGGTCATCACCGAAGACAACCACAGCGCATAACCAGCGCACAATCACCGATTCACTCATGACTTCAATAAATACATACGACTACGACCCAGAACGCCACGCCGCGAGCCTGGGTATCCGCATCGTCGAAGCTCAACCGCCAGCCGGTACACTCGCCCTCTGGGATGAGCAGAGCAGGACCATACTCACCGCCCCCGGGCTCCTGTGGCGACAGCGACGATGCGTCATAGCCCACGAGCTCGCCCACGCAATCAACGGAGACGAACACTCCCTGCTGGACGACATCGCATCCACCAAACGTGAACGGCGCGCCGACACCATAGCCGCCGGGTGGCTCCTGCAGCCACATGCCGTGAAGACTGCTCTGGCGGTGGCTCCCGATTCTCTGCCCGCTGCAGCGGCTGAGCTTGAGGTTACCGAACGCATCCTCTCTGCTTGGCTTTGGGAGCACAGCAAACGGGGCGGTCTGGATAGCTAATCCAGTCCGCCCCGTCTGTGCATCATCAATCAATATAAGGAGAAATAAGCGCTTAGATCCGTCTGATGCGGTTCACTCACACAACAATAAGATGCCGACTCAGCTCGCCCTTGCAGGTTCCGCCTCGTAGTTATCGGTTATTGCCGAAGTAGTGTAGCGTCACGTGGCGATTGCGGCAAGAGTCTCAAGGTGTCGGCGGGGTGTGCGGCGGTTTTTGGGTAAAAAGATAACCGCCCCCTACTGTATCCGGCAGTAGACGGGGCGGTTCCTGCGCAGTCCATGCTGAAGGATTGCTCGAACGAGATGACCGAGTTTAGCGTCACCTGCGGGCGAGCGCAAGTGAAAGGAGAAGCGGGTGGTTAGGGACCCTCTTCCGGTGGGAACCCACGGGGTTCTCAAGCTGACTAAGCTACGCCCTGGTGTTTGGCGTGCCCGTGCGTCGTATCGTGATTGGCGCGGGGTGCGGCGTGACGTGACCGCGCAAGGTCCGACTAAGGCTGCGGCTGAGCTGAAGCTTAAATCGAAGTTGGCGGCATTGCCGGCTTCGGGTGCAAGCCTGAGCGGTACCACTACGTTGAAGGTCGCGCTGGACAGGTGGCTTGGTGGGCTCGATGGGCTGGCGCAGAACACTCTCCGTAATTACACGTTGTGGGCTGGGCAGGTTGCCGGTGCTTTGGGCTCGTTGCGTCTGAATGAGGTGACGGCTGGTCGCCTCGATTCCTACTTGGCCTCGGTGAAGGCTCCAACCAGCAGGTATAACCAGCGTTTGGTTTTGAAGATGTCTTTGGATGAGGCTGTGCGCCTCGGAGCACTACCCCATAACCCTGTGCTGGCGACTCGCACGGTGAAGGGGAAGAAGAAGCAGGTGCGAGCGCTTGACCTGGAGCAGGTGAAGGTTCTGCGGTCGCTGGTGGCTACGCTTGATCCGACGCCGACCTATGACGGGTGGATGCCTGATTTGGTGGATGTTCTGCTTGGTACTGGTTGCCGTTGGGGTGAGGGCGCGGGGCTCCGCTGGGAGGATGTGGATCTGGAATCTGGCACGGTCACGGTTCGGGGCACGTTGATTCAAGGTAAGGGCTGGCAGGCGGATACGAAGACGCACGAGGCGCGTACCCTGCAGGTGCCTGTGTTTGTTCTTGATGTCCTGCGGAGGCGGCGCGCAGAGGCCCGTGAAGGTGCCGTGTTCGTGTTTGAACAGGGCGGGGCTCCACTTGCCTACAACTCGGCGCGTAACTGGCTGGTGAGGGCAGTGAGGGGCTCTGAGCTGGAGTGGGTGACGTGGCACGTACTCAGGAAGACGACAGCCACCTTCTTGGACGAGCGGCTAGGTCTGGCTGAGGCGTCTCTGCAGCTGGGCCATGCGTCTGAGGCGCAGACGCTCTCGGCGTATGTTGCTCGGCAGTCGCAGGCTGTCTTTGCTGATGCGCTGGAGGGGCTGGCGGCGGCGTAGATTGGTCACAATTTACTCCCAATTTTGAAACCCCTCTAGACTGTATCCAGACTGTCATTAGTTGCAGGCAAACAGAAAAAAGATACCCCCGAAACCCCTTGTCAATAAGGGATTTCGGGGGTATCTGCCCTAGTCAAGCCCATAACGGGGCTTGAGTCTCAAGACTAGAAAGCCTTGTTTACCAGCGCAGCAAGACCGGACTTCTTGTTTGCAGCGGTCTTCTTGTGCAGAACACCCTTGGAAACAGCCTTGTCCAGCTTACGGTTCACAAAACGCAGAGCCTCAAC